>Ga0209341_10003729_pt1 | contig 14190 bp, 21 predicted proteins | sample RifCSP13_2_FD_184020 | JGI IMG/M metagenome (GOLD analysis project Ga0209341, IMG submission 184020) | Soil microbial communities from Rifle, Colorado - Rifle CSP2_sed 13_2 (SPAdes) (version 2) | ecosystem: Environmental > Terrestrial > Deep subsurface > Rock core/Sediment | place: Rifle...
ATCCGCCCAGCGCAGCACATCCTGTGAGCCGTCGAACGCGCGCCCGGCTGCCACGTCCAGTAGGAACGTCGCCGGCAATTCACCATTGGCCCCACGGAGTACCGGTAGAGCTTTCGCCACCTGGCCCACTTCCTGCCGCCAGTACTGGCCGTCGTCGCGCTTGGAATAGAGGACGAACGCCGCACCGTTCCAGCGCACCTTCGCCCCTTCCTGGCCGGAACAATCGAGGCCCGTCTCGGCGAACCCCGTGGCGTTGATCGTGACCAGCTTGTCGTTGTGGGCCTTGTTCGCATCCCAACTCGTCTGCGCCACCGCCAGGATTGATCCGTCCGGCGCTGAGGCCGCGTCGAGATGCACGAACAGCAGATCCAGTGACGTGACCGACCAGAGCACTTCCCCAGTCAAGAGCCTCACCGCTTCGACCGTGAACATGTCTGCCGACACGATCACCCACACCCAGCCCCCAGGCGTCCAGAGGACGCGCGAGAACACGCCGGAGCGGGTGCGCAGTGCCATCAGCTCACCTCGGCAGCGAGGACCAGAGGAGTCCGAGCGCGAGCAGGAACGCCGCCCATGTCACGAGGCCCTTGCCGCGTGATTCAACCAGCGCGTAGCCGGACAACGCGAGCGCGACAACCCAAAACAACAGTGGAAACGTCATGTCTCTGACTCCTTTGATGCGCCTGGTTTTCCAGCCCGCTCCTCTACTCGTCGAGCGATCCGTTGCCAGGCGAGCAGTTCCGCTTTCCGTCGGTCCCGATACATCCGCACGGCCATCCAGATCACCCCAAGCAGCGCGACCGTGATGAAGGCTCGATCCCAGCCGCGCGACGGGTGAACCGCCGTCCAGACTCCCCCGAGCGCCATCAGCATCAACGACCTGGCCGCACTCCGCAGCCCCTCATAAACGTGCAGCACTTCCCCATTCACCCCGCTCTGGCGCACGGCGCGCGAGTCGCGGATCAGGAGGAAGAGCATCCACACACTCGCGATCAGCCCGAGGCTCGCGACGAGCAGCCGACCCCACAACACGTTAGATTCCACGCTTCACGCGATCCTTCCGAGACGCCGGCACGCTCGCCTCAACAAACTTCCTGACGGCCGCCAGCCGAGCCTCAAGCTCAGAGATCCGAGCCGCCGTCGGTAACGGATCGACCCGCGCCGTCCAGCGCGCGAACCACCGCCGGACCCACGCTTTCACCGTCGGCCCCGTGCGGGGGGCAGCCACCCCTGCGTCAATCGCTCCGAGAGCTTCATGGCTTCTCTCGCCATCTCGACGGCCTTATCCGCGTGCGCGCACTTCTCGCGGTAGGTCCACCCGGCCACCAGCCAACCTTTGACGAGAGACGTGATCACCAAGCCCAGGAGGCCGATCACCGTCAACCGCTCAAAGTCGATCTGCGCCAGATCCATACTCACCACACCGCCTGTGCTTTCGCGCCAGCCTGCCAGCCGCCGCCCCATAACTTCGCCGCGTAACCGCCCACGGTGAGCCAGGACTTCGGCTTGACACCAGCCTCGAATTGCATCCCTTGCAGCGTGACCCCTGCGCTCGCATAACCCTTCTTGCCTGAAGGAATCGCCCGAACCGCGTCCGAGATCGCTGCCGACAGATCCGCCGACATCGGGCGCGCAAGGGACACCAGCGCCGGACTCACTGCGCTGATGTCCCCGGTGCGTTTCCCACGGGTACCGGTGCCGCGATCACCGCCGGGGTCGCCGCACTCACAACCAGCGGCCCAGACGCGCCAATGCCCAACTCGGGCAGGGCCGCCGTGATCGCGCTGATCGCCTTGTCAACCGTGACGCGCGGCAGATTCGCCAGGACCGCCGACACGGCCCCGTCCATCTGTTCGGACGGACTCATGCGCACGCCGCGCTCTTTCAGCTTCGCCGCAGCGAGTTCCTCCATCTTCTTGGCCCCCTGCTGCGCGAAGTACTTGAGCTGCGCTTCCTGATCGGCGTTGATCGACAGCCCTAACTTCCGCGCGAATTGCGTGGCAATCCACACCAGCAACATCCCGAGCGCCGACGCGATGATGCCGCCGACGACCTTGATGATCTCGGCGTACATCGGGTCGATCGTTTGCGCGATGATCAGATCCACACTCACTCCTTCACTGCTACTTCGTGCCTCGCAGCACGTCCATAAGTTCTTGCGGCGAGATCGCCACCACTTGCCCGCGATAGCGGACCGCGATCGAGACCGCGCCATCGAGGATGATCGTCAGGGCTTGTCCGCCTTGCGCCGCTGTCGGTTTCCCGTGCAGTTGCACGGCGAGCGCCGCGACAATCCCCACCGCTTGCCGCCGTGTATAGCCAGCCATGTCCTTACCGCCTTGGAGTCGCCGACACGCACGCGACTCGATCCGCATCGTTCTTTGCCGTGTTCAGACAGATTCGCTGCATGACGCCAAGGACGATCCACGACTGATCGCGCTCCGTGTCGAGATGCTTCACGAGGTCCGCCATCGCCGCGGCTTGTTCGCTCATCCCAACCTTCAGCCCTTTGACGTCTCCTCGCATCTCCACCAACACCAGCCAGAGGACCACGGCCAGGGCCACCGTCGGCAGACCGAACTTCGCGATCATGACCAACAGCGCCGGCAGTGCCGACAGGGGATTCGCCGCAATATCAGCGAAACTCAATCGCGCGCGCGGACGTTTCTTCGCCATCAGCCCACAAACTCGAAATGTCCAGGGTCAGGCGTCTTCATCCACCGACCTCCCCATCTGAGTCCCAATGACTCGCCGATGGCGCCCATCTTCAGCCAAATCGGATCGGTACCGTCCCATTGGATCTTGTCGGCACCGTGAAGCAAAAAGGTCTCGTACGGGGCGATATCAATCGCCAGTCCGTCCAAGTGCTTCGAGTGCTTCGTCCAGCTAACGCCCTTGGCCAGATTCGCCGCATGCTCCTCTGGCGTCCGCAACGTATCGACCACCAGGACGACGAGGCCCGCTTCGGTGCAGCGCGCCAACAGTTCGACCGCCAACGGACGAAAGCGCGGATCGAGATCGTTCAGTGCCCGGCTCATGCCAGCCCTCTCACTTAACCCTCACGCGCTGAATAATCGTCTCGGCGGGCGTCATGTCGTGTGCGATGCGAGAATCTTCCAGCCCGCCCCTGTGCCTGTCAGGGCCTGCCATTGATAACTCCAGCCCGGAGCGATGGCAAAGTCCGAGGTCCCGTTGACGCTATCGTCGGTCGTCTTCCCACGCACGACGCAGGCATTGGTTGACCCGCCGTCGTGGCGCGTCACGAGCACTCGGTATTGGCCGGTCGCTGGATTGACCGCTGCCGTCGTGAGCGAAGGGAAGACGATATTGGTGCCGGCCGTCGTGGGGGCCGCAATGATCGTGTGAATCGGTGTCGCTCCGGTAATATCTACTTCGTAGGTGGTCGCCGCCGTACGCACCGCGCCTAAGGCCAGCCCTTGCGCCGAGGCGAGCCCGCGCAAGTGAATCTGATCGGCGAAGTTGTTGCCAACTTCTAAGATGATTTCCCGAGCGGCCGTCACGCTATAATCGCGCCCTGGCTGGACATTCCAATCGCGTCCACCTGTCCAGTACATGTCCGCGCCGCCGAACACCTGCGCCAGCCAGAAGTCGCTCGACGCGGCCGGACCGACGAGCGCGAGATTGTAGCGAGACTCATCCTCAACTTTGACCGTCAGGTTCGCCGGGGACCCGACATAAGTCGCCGTGCCTTTCCACAGAAACTTACTGTCACCGCCGAACACGAGGCTGTTATTGAATTGCACAGATCGGTCTGGGGATGCCGGGGTCGCCGCGCCAAAGCCCGCCCCAGTCGTCACTGTGGCCGGCGCAGATGACGTAGCGGTCCCGCCGCCGAGCCAGGCCCGATAGACGTCCCGGAATGATCCTCGGAAGACGTCGCCGCTGACCGCGCGAATCGTTCGCAATACCCCGAGTGTTGTGGACTGGCCCCGCACTTCCGTGATCAGGAAGTCGGCATTGACGTTCCGTTTCGCCTGCGTGACCGTCGTCGTCTGCCCCGTCAAGAGCCCCACTTCATACGTGGGAATCGTGACTTCCGTCACGGTCGCGAGGAGCTTCGCCAGCGCCGCCGTGGCCAGTCCCGTCGCGACCGCCTTGTCCGTCACGTTCGGATAGGAGAGGACAACTTCGTAAGGACCGTTGGTTGTGATTTCCCCGGCATCCTCGACCGTCACGGCCTGCGGGAAGGTCACGTCGTAGTTGATCGAGATGGCGGCGAGGTTCGCGGGGGCGCCCGCCACGCGCTCGATCGTATGCGCAGCTGGATCGTATTCCCAGGTCGCCCCAAAGCCGGCGACGTCGAGCGTTTCGTTCGTGGCCGCGTTCGTGACGTAGCCCGCCCATGAGTAGGGATGCACCGTGCCGGGGGCAATCGGATACGTCAGGGTAAACGTATCGGTCACGCCATCGCCCGTAAAGGTATCCGTGACGCCGACGGTGCCCACCGGCCCAAACTTCACAATCACGCGGTTCGCGTATTGGTCGCGCGACCGGATGACTGTGATGTCGCCGTGTTCATGGCCATCGCCTGCCACAAAGTCAATCGGTGCCGCGACTGAACCCGCCTCGAACATGAGGAAGACTTTCGCTGGGCTGATCTCCCACAACCACGACTCACCTGTCCCCGAGTCTTCCGCGAGTTCCGTCAGGGTTTGCAGGACGGACGACAGCGACTCACCGTTAAATACCAGTTCCTGCGCGAACGTCGGCCCGGTCGGCTGCGAAGCGTGCATGGTCACGCCGAATAACCCCGCGCCGAGGTAGGTCGGAATCAAACCGTTGAGCACCGTTTCAAGCGTCGATCCGGCCGCAAACGTCGCCGTGACGAAGACCTTATCGGCCCACACGTTGAACGCATCGCAGGTGATCTCCGTCGCGATGTCATCGACGGCGGGTAAGCCGTTGATGCCGGTTTCGGTGGTTTTCGCGATGAGACCGCCAAAGATGTCCGTCCCGTCTTCAGACAGCAGCACTTCATGGCCGATCGTTGGGCGGTAGGCCGCCGCCGCGGAGATGATCGTCACGCGGAGATAGTCGCGGCCGTTCGACACCAGGCCGAAGTCGAGCGACGGCAGATGAATCGTCCGGCTGACCGCGTTCACGGATAGTGCGTAAACGGCCATCAGGCCAGCCTCAGCGTGCGGACTTCATCCGGCAGCCACGGCGTGATCGAGCGTGCGATCTGCTTGCCGTCCAGATAGGTATTCGTGGTGATTTCAATAGCCTGGCGCGGCGAAGCGAACCGGCCCGTGTCCGGGATCTCTTCGCCCGTGCGCGGATTGATCATCATCGCCGGGCCCGCGAGTGCCGCCTCGATCCGTTCGAGAATCGTCGCGATGCGATCTAGGAACGACTCAATCGAGGCCGAGAAACTGAGCCCAGACAGGTCCGTCAGGGCGTTGCCGAACTCATCCGTGAGTCGGCCTGCCTCCAGCATCTGCTGCAGGATCGGCCGCATAAACTCGGGAATCGCGAGTCCCATCTTGCGAGCGCGGTTGACCGTCTCATTGATCGCCTGCTGCATCAGGTCGAACGTGCCGCCCAGATCCGCGCCCGCGTCTTGGAACATCGTGAAGTCGGCAAAGAGCTGATCGAAGGCGTCATTCGAGCCGAGCTGGTTGATCTTCGTCCCAAGGCCGTCAATCGTCCCGCCGTAGCGTTCCGCCGCTTGGCGCAGCGCATCGATCCCGACCGGCCCGCTGAGGGCTTCCAAGGCCAGCCGCTGCGCCTCGGTCAGCTTTGTGGACTTCAGGAGTGAGTCAATCAGCGGCTGCATGGCCCGTGGCGCGACCCCGCCAAACAGCTGAGTCGCGGCCGTGAGCAGGTCCATCTGCTTGCCCACCGCTACCTGCGTCTTCTCCAGCCGTTCAAAGGCGGCCTCAATATCCTCAACCGGATCGGTTTGGTCTTCGCCCATGCGGGCGCCGAACCTATTCGCATTCTGGGGGCGCGGCCCCCCAGGCACCACCACATCTAAGTCAATAAGCCGACGCCACAGCCGTTCGCCTTCCGTGCCGAGCGCCTGCATCTTCTCCCGCAGCCCATCTATTGAGCCGGCGAACGTGTCGGCCCACTCCCTAATCCGGTCACGCCACGACGGCCCGAAGATTGCGCCGATGGCATCACCAACCATGTCCCCGAAGAGTGACCCGAGCATCGCGCCGATCCCAGGTAAGAATGCTGCGATTGTGTCGCCAAGCTGACCTAATTGCTTCGACAGCCAGCCGGTCACAATAGTGGCGCCGTCCTTGTCAAACTGCTTGCCGAGATGACGCGCAAGTGCGCTGCCGATCTCAGAACCAGCGAGCGCGCCCACTGACCGACCTATGCTTCCTCCCCCAGTGAGTGCCGCCAACACCGTGTCCGCGATACGCGACTGGAACGCTTTGAGCCCTCTAAGTAATTGATCGCCGAGCTTCGTGATAGGCGGGGCTTCTAGTTTCGGGATACCGATGCCATGCATCCCTCCGGCAGCGATGAGCGCCTTTTGCGCCGCCGCCCCAACGTTGAGTGTCTTTTCTATTTCTAGCCGATACTTCAGCCACCCTGGCGTGAGGTCCGTCAGCACGCCAAACTGATCTCTGATCGCCTTCGTGACCTGATCCACACTGCCGGACACTTTTAGTCCAGAGTTCGCCAGTGTGAGATGCGCCACCATCCAGTCATGCAAGAGCGGAGACACTTTGCCGCCCTCACGCATCAACTTGATGATGGTGCCCACCATCGCATCGACTTGATCGCTCGCGACCGTCAATCCCGCGCGCGCCATCTCCTTCAACGCTTTGTCGAGTCGGTTCAGTTCGTTCGTCGCATTCACGCCGCTGAAGGCTTCAAACATCTTCTTGACAGCCTCAGCCTCTTCCCGCGTCGTCTTCGTGAGGTCTTTGGATAAGCTGGCGTACACTTTCGCGGCCTCGGCCGATAGGCCGATCTGGGCAGCCGCTTTCTCAAAGCTATCGCCAACCGCTTGCGCCGCGTTCAACTGTTCCAGCTGTGCGCTCGTCAACTTTCCAATCTCGGCCCGCGCCGCTGCGAGCTTCGCCACATAGTCCACAGGCACGATCTGCCCGACCGCGCCAGACCCTGCGCCGAGGTCGCGCGGATCGAGCACCCCCATTGCTTTGACCTGTTTGATCCAGGCCGCCATGTCGCCAGCGAATTGTTCGTCTAGGAAGCGGCCGTGCGCCGCCCCGGCACCGCCGAGGCTACCGATCATGAATCCCTTGGCTGTTCGCTGCATGTCGGCGATGAGCTTGCCCCAGCCCTGGACTGCGGCTTCGCCGTCACGGAGTAAGGCGCCCAACGTTTCGGCGGAGCGAATCACGATCCCGTTGAAGAAGGCGTTCCATGCATCCTGCGCGGCTTTGAGCCGCCGGATCGTTTCGTCCGACATGACCGTGGCCGCATCGCCCAACTTCTTATAGCCATCAATCATGCCGGGGAGTAATTCGCGCGCCCCCTTGCCAAACAGGTCTTGTGCGACATTGGCGCGGAGCATCGGATCTGAAATCTTCCCGACAGCATCGGCCACGGCCAGGAAGGCATCCTCGGGCCGCATGGCGCGGATCTCAGCCCACTTCAGCCCAGCCTTGGTCAGCGCGCCGACTGTGCTCGTATCGCCCTCGGCGAGCTTGTCGTTGAGAATGCCGGCCGACCGAGCCATCGCCTCTTGTGACGCCCCAGATTGCTTCGCCGCGAAGCTGTATCGCTGGAACGCCTCGGCTGAAAACCCAAGGGCCTTCGACTGGTCGCCGATGGCAGACGCCGCGTCAAACACGGTCTTCGTGAAGTTGACGACCGCGCCCACGCCAAACGTCACGCCCATCAGCCCGGCCGCCCCCTTCAGACCAGACCAGATCCGCGACAGGATCTGCTCGCTCTTACTGAGCCCGTCCGTGGGAATCATGGTGCGTAAGGCATCCGCCGTCGCACGCATCGCCGCCGGCACGGGCCGGTTCGTGCGCTCGAGCTTATCGATGGCCCGTTCCAAGAATCCAAGTCTCGACGCGGCTTCTTTCGGGTTGAGCGCCTTGACGCCGTTTTCGAGTAACCCAATCGCCGCGACCATGCGATGCGCCGTCTCGATCAGCCGGTCGCCGCGCATCGCCTCGACCATCTTCTCGGCCCCCTTCTGGACGGCCTCAATCTGATCGAGCCCTTGCGATAAATTGCGCTTTAACTCGGAGGTGTTATCCGCCCACCTGACGATCTGCGTGAGGACCATTACAGTCCCACCGCCTTCGCCGTGCGCTCGACCGCCTCTTGCATCCCGCTGGCATAGAGAGGTACCTCGTCTTCGCGCGCCGGTCGCATGTAGGACCGTGCCGACATCTTCACTGTGCTGTATTCCAACCAGATAGGCAGGTTCGCGGGCTTGCCTTGCGGGGCTTTTGACTCGACGAGGAATTGCTGTTCGGACGGGGCGTCTTCGCGCACGCGGATCGCCGCCGCCGTGTCGCCCGTGCCGTGCGTCTTCTCGGTCAGAATCCGAGCAGCGTTCTGGCCGATCCGATGCGCCGACCGCATGGCGACCGCGCGGAATGCCATCCGCATGGCCTGCGGCAGCCGCTCGACCGTCGCGTGGGCTTCTCGCATCCCGGTCTGTGTCACGCGCCCCTCAGCCATCTACACGTCCTCTCCCAAGAGACGCCGATCGAGTTTGGCCCGCTCCGCTCGTTCCTCTTCGCGCCGATGGCGTTCAATAAAGAACGCCTGCCACATGGTCAGCTCCATTGAACTCATCGCCTCCAGCATCACGCCGACGGGCTGTCCGAGTTCGACGGCGAGGCTGAAGACGAAGTAGTCGAAGCTGCTGGACTCGGCGAAGGCTGCCCCAATTCGTCAAGATCCTTCTCCGAGATCCCAGACAACTCCGCCGCGACATTGGCGATCCGCTCGATCACATCGGCGCGGACCGCTGACAACTTCTCGACATCCGCCTCGGTCAACTTCGGGTCAACGCAACAGAAGACGCAGAGCTGTTCCCGGAAGGCATCGAGGTTCCGCTTCTGTTTCCCCCGATGTTCCGTGATGAATTTCTTCTCGAACTGCGTCCGTTCGCGTGCCGTCATCCCGCGCAGGACAACATCGCCGCCCAACTCTGGGATCGGCACGGTTTGCGTCGGCACCTCAGTCGCCGACAAAAGCATTTCGCGTGTGAGCGCCATAGGATCTGGTCCCTTTCAGTGATGCGCGAGATCGCGCCTTACGTCGAACTCGTCAGGCGGCTCAGCGTGCCCAAGACTTTCAGGCCCGCCGTGCCGCGATCCGCTTCGGCCACGTCGCCGCCGGTCTCCACGAAGTCGCCATCGATCTGCACCTGGCCCTGCCATTCAGGATTCGCCGCCGACCGCACGCCCGTGCTGGATCGCAGGACGAATGGCACGCCGGACGTGCCCGACGAGTTGAGCAGCGTGTTCAGCACCGTGTTGACGCCGGCGACAATCGACGACCCGGAGGAACTGGCGTCGAAGTTGTTGAAGTAACTCATGCGGACGGCGGCCCGCCGCAGGAACGGTACGAGGAACGAGTCCCAGGTATCCGAGAGACCCGTGACATCCACTGGGGCCCGACGGCCCGTGAGGAGTTCGAGTTGATGCACGTCCGCGGCAATGTCGTAGCCGTTGAGCGTGATTTGCGGTTGTTCGAATAATCGTTTCGGAATTTTCTCAACGCCTGCCTTCTAGCCTGATTTGGCCAACACGAGACATCGCTCAATCTGATCGCGGCTGCGACCAGCGCGAATGTCTGCTTCAGAGAGTCGAAGGACCGACAGCCCATTGGCGCGCATATACTCGTCTCGCGCCGCATCCTGAGTTGTACGGTCCCGGTGCCAATACGATCCATCGCACTCAACCACGAGCGAATGGGCAGGGATAAACACATCTGCGACATATCGGCCAACACGGTGTTGCGGGATAAAATCAATACCCAGCGCAGTTAGCACGACGCAGACGATCCGCTCTATCGATGACGGATTCGCCAGATAGATCCGTGACCGCTGGGCCGTCGCCTTGGGTGAGTTCTTCATGGCGATAGACATGCGCTGGCGGTGCGTCTCAGTGCGTGGTCCTCGGCGCTTAGCCGCCGCTGACATGTGCTGCCGCGCCTCAGGCCCGAATGTGCGTCCAGTATTCGCCGCGCGCAGAATAGCGGCATGTTGCGGGCTCAGCGGCACACCTCTCCTGGCCGCATGCGCCTTCGCTCGGTTCTTGGCACTCGCCTCACGGAAGGCCGTCGATTGGCGGATCGCGTCTTTATGAGACTGAGACGTAGGTCGCCCTAACTTGGCAGCACTCATGCGATCGTTATGCGCTCGGAGAGACGTAGATGCCCGCAGCGATGCCGATAGATGCATCTTCGCCTCTGGGCTCTTAGGCTTGCCCTTATTGCCAGCCGAAATGGCGGCGCGGTGTTCGGCAGACAGAGGCCGTCCGCGCTTCATCGCCGCAATCTTTGCCTTTGTCTCAGCCGTGTGTGACTTCACGCCCATCCGCTACTCCTGAAAAGTGAAACCGGCAGCGCCGGCAGATCCATTCGTTGTGTCCTACGGACACCTGCAAGTATTCGGGGTGCAGACAGTGCCCGCCTTCATCGAACTCGGCGGGCTCGGGCTCATCGCGCGGCACCAACGCATCGCGAATCTCCGTCAATAACCCCACAACGGCGACAAACTGCGCGTCGGTCATGCCGTCTGCTCCGTCCACACGCGAAAGGTCGCAATGTGCTGAAACGTGGTGACGCCATTGATCACCTCGTCGAGTTCGACGTTTGTCTCCCACGTCAAACCGAGCATCTGGTGGGGACTTGTCAACGAGAGCGTTTGGGCATTCAGGGCTTGGATGGCCGCACTCCGCACGCGCACGCCCGTGCGCTCGCTCTGGCCGTCACTCACCGCGATCACATCCACGAGCGTGTGCGCGCCATACCGACTCGCCGTATCGACGCGCCGCCCGGTCGGGAAATTCACCTTGACGTAGGGTTTCGCCTCCGTAGACGAGACCTGCGTGAAGCTCCGGCTCGACACGAGCGCCGTCACGCCGGACGAACTGCGCAGCCGCGTGATCAACGCGCCGGCGATCGCCTCATCGGGAGACTGGCGGGTCATCCCTGCACCTCGCCACACTGCAACAGGAGCCGCCGCTTCTTCCCCTCGTCATCGACCGCCGAGTGGATTTGGAGCGTCTGCCCGTCCCACTCGACTTCCCACGTCGGATCGATCCCCGTCGTGTAGGGCACGTCGAAAAAGTAGCCATGCCGCGCAGTAATCTGCTGCGCCGCGAGGGCTTCTTTCGTACGCTCATCAAGCGGCGTCACTTTCGCCCACATCTGCTGCCGGCGAAAGACGTCAGTGCTCGACACGGTGCCGCCCATGCCGTCATCAGACGTCTGCGCCAATCGCACCGTGATCCGGTGGCGCCGTTCACCAATTGGCGTGCGAGGACTCTGGTACGCCATCAGCCCCACTCCGGCAGCGCGAGTTCATCGGCCACGACTTCATACATGAGCGCGTCTTGTTCGGCCTGCGATTGGTCGCCGCGAAACTCATAGGCGCGGGCGACCATCTGCTTGAGCTTGGTTTTCGCCATCTCCGGCACGCCGCCCGATCCCGAACTCGACGTGTAGCCCGCCGTGAATCGCACGATCACCGGGTTGACGATCCGCGTGGCTGTTGGAAACGTGAACCCGCCGAAGGCCACAACGCGGCCCGGCTCGCTGGCGATGTCGGTGTAGAACTCCGACGTGTTCATGGACGTGCCGCCGGTATCGGTCGCGTCCGTGTCGGTAAAGCCCTTGATTGATCCGATCGACACGAGCGGCGACCGGGGCAACTCGATACTCAGACTCGGCACCTGGTTCGGGTAGAAGTCGAATATTTCACGGGGGAGGGCCCGCTGCGTCCACTCCTGATACCGCGCCCGCGCCGTCTTGATGAGGGCTTCAATCAGGGCGTCGTCCTGCGTTTCCGAGTCTTCGATCTTGAGCCAGTCCTTCATTTCAGAACGGGTCACGGGCTCCCAGGTGGAGGCGGTCACGAGGACGAGGCGGCCGTCGCAATAGCCACTCATATGACGTTGACCTCGATCACGTCTTCGTCTTCGTTCGGGAAATAGACGACTTTCGAGAGCGTATCGACCACCTTGAACCGCAACTTGTAGGGCGTATTCGCCGCGACGAATTGGGACGACGTGGGCGCGAAACTCACGACGCCGGTCTCCGAACTCGTCACCGTGATCCCGGACGTGCTGCTATGGATCTGTGTCCCGTAGCAGTTTTTCATCCACAGCGAGACGGTCAGCCCAGTCAGATCCACAGGCGTCCCGTCCGCTTCCAATCGGAACGGCAAGGCCCCGGTCCAGCCTTCAACGACGGAAGTCAGGGGTTCACTCATCCGGCAAACTCCACCGTGCGACGGCCGGTGACGAACTCCACGGTGCGCCACGGGCCGGTAAAGACCACGGTCGCCCGGATGATGTTCGTGGGCAGTTCCGCCCCGCCAACGAACGTCACGGTCGGCGCCGAGACCGCAACCGTCTGGGCTCCGGCCGTGAGAGTCGATGTGCCAGCCGTGAGCGTGGCTGTCGGCGCACCGACCGCGACGGATTGCTCCCCGGCCGGCAGGTTGTTGACCGCCGCCAGAGTCGCCGTAGGCGCCGAAATGGCGACGGACTGGTTGCCCGCACTCTGCGTGATGGCCCCGGCCGCGACAGCCGCCGTCGGGGCAGACACGGCGATGGTCTGCTGCCCCGCCACGAGCCCGCTCGCCGAACTGACGCTCGCCGCCGGAGCGGAGACGGCGACCGTGTTCCGGTTCGCCTGGAGCGTCGTGGACGGCGCCGAGACCGCCGTCGGCGCGGACACTGCAACCGTTTGCTGGCCCGCCGCACGGCTCACCGTCCCGGCGGTCAGGGTGGCCGATGGCGCGCTGACCGCAATCGTCTGCCCGCCGGCCGCGCGCACGGTGGCGGTATTCGCCGCCGCGGTCGGAGCAGAGATGGCAACCGCCTGCGCTCCGGCCGCAAGGCTGACCGTCGTCTGACTGACCGCCGTGGGAGCAGAAATCGCAATCGTTTGCGTGCCAGCCGAGACGCTGGCGACCCCCGCTGAGGCTGTGGCTCCAGGCGCGGAGATGGCAATCGTCTGCTGGCCGGCCGAGAGAATCGCGGCCTGGCTGACCGTGGCGGTCGGCGCCGAGATGGCGATGGTGTTCGCGCCGCTTCCGAGGCTGACGGCTCCGGCGGCGACCGAGGCGACTGGCGCGGAGACCGCGATGGTCTGGGCGCCGGCCGAGACCCCTACGGTGCCAGCCGCCGCCGTGGCCGTCTGGGCGGATACTGTCAGGGTCTGTGAGCCGGCCGCGATGATGGCGGCCTGGCTCAGTGTCACGGCCGGCGCCGAAACCGCGACGGTTTGCGTGCCAGAGCTGAGGCTGACGCCACCCGCCGCAAGGGTGGCTGACGGAGCGGAGATCGCGACCGACTGTGCCCCGGCCGCCAGCGTCGACGTCCCGGCCACACGCACGGCCGTGGGGGCGGAGATGGCGATCGTCTGAGTCCCGGCGCTGACCCGAACCGTCAGACTCGCCGTGGGGGCCGAGACGGTAATCGTTTGACTGCCGGCGGCGAGCGCCGAAGCTCCGGCCGTGAGCGTGGCCGCAGGGGCACTAATGGCGACCGTCTGCTGGCCAGCGGACAGGCTGACCGTCGTTGTGCGTGTCGCCGTCGGGGCCGACAGAGCAGTCGTGTTCGACCCCGCCGACAGGCTGACCGTGCCGGACGCGGCGACTGCCGTGGGCGCACTGACGGCGACGGACTGGCTCCCGGCGGCCAGCGCGACGGCCCCAGGCGTGGCCGTCGCGGTCGGAGCCGAGATGGCAATAGACTGTTGGCCGGCAGGCAGGTTCTGAGTCGGAGCCCCGGCGGGCGTAGCACTGACCGACACCGGCCCGAACCAGCGAATCCCGCGCTGGAACACCGGCCGCTGGAAGTGAATCGGGACGGAGACCCCGCCGACGCCAACAGTGGCCGCCGGGGCACTGATGGCCACGGTCTGAGAGTTCGCGCTAAGCGTGACGCTGCCAACGGCGACGGTCGCCGGAGGCGCACTGACCGCCACCGTGAGGGCGCCGGCCGGAAGAGCCATCGCCGCCGTGGCTGGAGGCGCCGAGAT
>Ga0209341_10003732_pt1 | contig 14185 bp, 7 predicted proteins | sample RifCSP13_2_FD_184020 | JGI IMG/M metagenome (GOLD analysis project Ga0209341, IMG submission 184020) | Soil microbial communities from Rifle, Colorado - Rifle CSP2_sed 13_2 (SPAdes) (version 2) | ecosystem: Environmental > Terrestrial > Deep subsurface > Rock core/Sediment | place: Rifle...
GATGGAGGCGGTTGGACCGCTCAACGACCAGCAGAAGACGTTTGTGGAGCGGATGCAATATGCAACCAAACAGATGCACGACCTGGTGCAAAGCCTGCTGGACCTGGCGCGGGTGGACATGGGCGTAGAGCTGCGCCCTGAAATTTACAGCCTGAGCGAAATCCTCTCGGCGCTCTCGATGGAGTTCCGAGGACAGGCCGAGGCCAAGCGGCAAACGCTCACCTGGCGGGCGCCCAAGCAGGACATCGTGGTCAACGTGGATTTGTCGCGCATCCAGCAGGTGTTCCGCAACCTGGTGAGCAACGCGATCAAATACACGCCCGACGGCGGCCACGTGACCCTCACGGCGGATGCGAACGGCGCCTTTGCCCAGGTGGCGGTGCAGGACACGGGCATCGGCATCCCGACGAGCGATCTGCCGTTCATCTTCGACAAGTTCTACCGCGTGTCCTCCGACGCCACCCAAGATATCGAGGGCAACGGCCTGGGCCTGGCGATTGTGAAGTCTATTGTGGAACAGCACGGCGGGCAGGTGTCGGTGGAAAGCGCGGTCGGCAAGGGTAGCACCTTCAGCGTCCTGCTGCCGCTCCCCTAGCCGGTAGCCTCAGGTGTATGAGTTCCCACTGGGCCAATGACCGTCTAGTTCTTCTAAGGGCTTTGAGATGACTACTCCAACCACCTCCTCATCCTCTGAAATAACCCGGGCGCGTAACGCCTTCTGGGCAGCCGCCATCGTCGCCAGTGTCGTCGGCCCGTTTGGCGTTTATCTCTTCTATCTGGCGCAACCGGAAAACCTGCGAGAATACATTCCGTTGCTGGCGCTGGGAGTGATGGTGGGCGTCGCCATTCTCGCGGCCTGGCTGAGCCGCCGGGGCAGCGCGACCGTAGCCATGTTCGCCCTTATCGGCAGCGTGCTGGCGGCCAGTGTGGCCGTGGTGACAGTGACCGTCGGCTTTGGCCTGCTCGCTGGAATGCTTGCCTTCTTCTCCGCCTCGGCCATTGCCGGTTACACGCTGCCCCCACGCATTGCCACGCGCGTCATCTTAGTCGGGGTCAGTGTGGGGGTCGCCGTCGTGCTGAGGGATTTGTATGGCCCGCCGGGGAGGCTCGCGGGCAACGCCAGTATTCTCGCCGCCTCGCAGGGGATGATCATCGTGCTGGTCGCGGCTTATGGCGTGATTACCCTGCGGCAGTTTCGCAACTATAACCTGCGCACCAAGCTCATCGTAGCTTTCGTCGGTGTCGCCATGCTATCCGTGAGCCTTGTCGCCTTCATCACGGACCGCGTTATCCGGGCTGGGTTGGCGCAGGACGTGGGCGCGCGATTAAAGGACCTGTCCAACACGGAGGCGCTCACGATAGGCGATCTGCTCGCCAAGCAAGTGGATAACTTGCAGGCGTTTGGTTTGAGCAAGGCCGTGCGGGCTACTGTGGAAACCGCCAGCGCCTCTGCTACGGGCGACCTGGGGGATCTCGCCAGGTTGGACGATCAGTGGCGGGCCGCAGATGCCGCAGGCAACAATGAGGATCCGTTAGTCAAGTCGGTCCTGGAACATGAGGCGGCCTCCGAATTACAGGAATTCCGCGCCTCCTTCCCTGAGCATGTGGAAGTGTTTGTGACCGATAAATTTGGGGCGAACATCGCCGCCACCAACCGCACTTCGGATTATTACCAGGGAGACGAAACCTGGTGGCAGGCGGCCTATAACGGCGGGGCTGGCGCGGTTTTCATTGACCAACCGGAGTTTGATGAAAGCAGCCGGACGTTCAGCACCATTATCGCTGTCCCGATCTATGCCTATGGCAGGCGCGAGGTCGTTGGCGTCCTGCGCACTACTTACGATATTAAGGCGCTGACCGATGCGCTGAATGCGTTGCGGGTGGGCGAGACGGGCCACGCCAGACTCCTTGTGCTGACCGATAAATTTCTTGCGTCAGAGGCAGGCGGCTTGCTGCCCGTGGATCGCGACCTGTTGACGAATCTGCAAGCCTCTGCCCAGTCAGATTTCGCAGATTTCACTTTCGAGGGCATCCCCAGTCTGGTCAGCCAGGCGCCTGTGACCTCCCGTGCCCCAGAAGAAGCGGAAGCTATCAGGAATTTGAACTGGGTGCTCGTCCTCCATCAAGCTCAGGTTGAGGCGCTGGAACCCGTCGGCGCCGCGACCCGCACGACCGTCCTCGCCGCCCTGGGCGCGCTGATTGTGGCGGGCATGTTGGCCCTCTTTGTAGCCCAGGCGCTGGCCGGTCCTATCACCCGTCTCACCGCCGTGGCCCAGAAAGTGGGCGCGGGGGACTTATTGGCTCGGGCGAGCGTCGAGGCAAGTGATGAAATTGGCACGCTGGCCGCCACCTTCAATAGCATGGCCGCGCAGCTCCGGGCGACGCTGGAAACCCTGGAACAGCGCGTGGCCGACCGCACCAAAGCCCTGGCGACCAGCGCACAGGTCAGCCGCCGCCTCTCGACGATCCTCGACCAGAAACAGTTGGTCACTGAAGTCGTGGAGCAATTGAAGAACGCCTTCGACTACTACCACGCGCACATTTATCTCTTTGATGAAAAACGAGAGGCCTTGGTGATGGTCGGCGGCACGGGCGAGGCCGGGCGCACCATGCTGGCGCGCGGGCACAGCCTCCCGCGCGGACGTGGGTTGGTGGGCCGCGCCGCCGAGACCAACACCGTGGTGCTCGTCCCCGACGTGACTCAGGCGGTCGGCTGGCTGCCCAACCCGCTTTTGCCGGAGACCAAAGCCGAAGTGGCCGTGCCCATCGCCGCCGGCGGTCAGGTGATCGGGGTGCTGGACGTGCAGCACAACGTCGCCAACGGCCTGGCGCAGGATGACGCCGACCTGATTCGGTCCATTGCCGACCAGGTGGCTGTGGCGCTGCAGAACATCCGCTTATACCAGCAGACTCAGCAGCAGGCCGCGAGCGAGACGCTCGTCAATACGATCACCCAGAAGATTCAAAGCGCGACCACGGTGGAAGACGCGGTTCAAGTCGCTATCCGCGAACTGGGCCGGGCGCTTGGCGCTCAAAGAACGAGTGTGCGGTTGAAGACGGCGGGATCACGCAATGGACAAGAGTGAGCCGCCGGCCCTGTCGCAGATACATGGATGTTGGGACTGAATGAGGAAAGCGAGACGACCATGCTCATGCTGAACCGGTTCAGACGATTTCTCAAACCACCTGTCTTTGAAGACGAAGACAAGACGCGCGCCGCCCGATTGTTGAACACCATCCTGGTCACGCTCACCGTCACCCTGCCGATCCTCATTGCCGGGGCCCTGGCGGGCCGCGCTGCTGGCGCCATTGTTCCCCCGGCTATCTATGTGATTGTCACCACATTGTGGGTCATGGTTCAAGGCCTGGGGCTCCTGTTGCAGCGCGGCCGGGTGGCTGTGGCCGGTTTCGGTTTGGTGTTGATGATGTTTGCCGCCGTCACGATGGTGCTTGCCGCCCAGGGAACCATCCGCGCGCCCGCCACTTCCTTCTATATTCTAGTCATCGTCATTGCTGGTCTTGTGATCAGCCGCCGCGCGGCAGTGATGATGACCATCTTGAACACGCTGGCCGTCTTCGGGCTGTTCCTGGCAGAAAGCCGGGGATGGTTGCCTGCGCCGAACCTGACGGTCACCATTACCCAATGGGTAGCTTTCACCGTGGTCTTTGCTATTACGGTCGTGCTGCTTTATCTGGCTACTCAGAGTATTGATGAGGCCCTGGAGCGCGCTCGCCGCAACGAGCGCGAGGTAAGGGCTTTGGCCTCGACCCTGGAACGGCGCGTAGCCGAGCGCACCAAAGCCCTCGCCGCCAGCGCGGAAGTCAGCCGCCGCCTCTCCACCATCCTCGATCAACGCCAGCTGGTGACGGAGGTAGTCGAGCAGGTGCAGAGCGCCTTCAATTACTACCACGCCCACATCTATTTGTTCGACGAAAACCGCGAGTATCTGGTGATGGCTGGCGGCACGGGCGAAGCCGGGCGAACCATGCTGGCGCAGGGGCACAAGCTTCCGCGGGGGCGCGGGTTGGTGGGCCGCGCTGCGGAGGCCAACGCGCCCGTTCTGGTTTCGGATGTCTCTCAAGACCCCGGTTGGCTGCCGAATCCTCTCCTGCCGGAAACCAGGTCGGAAGTCGCGGTGCCCATCGCGGCTGGCGCCGACGTGTTGGGGGTGCTGGATGTTCAGCACAATATCGTCAACGGATTGAAGCCGGAAGACGCCGACCTGCTCCGCTCCATCGCCGACCAGGTGGCGGTGGCCTTGCAGAACGCGCGCCTGTACACCGAAACCCAGCGGCAGGCCGAGCGCGAAGCGCTGGCGGTCGCCATCGGTCAGAAGATACAAGGCGCGGCCACCGTAGAAGAGGTCTTGCAGGTCGCCGCGCGCGAGTTGGGGCAGGCCCTCGGCGCGCAGCGTTCCAGCGTGCAGTTGAATTTGGGCGCGCAGAGCGGCAACGTCCCAAACTAAGCGGAGTCAGTCGGTATGCCTTACGTCATTGCGCTCTGTCACCAGAAAGGCGGCGTGGCGAAGACCACGACCACCCTCGCGCTGGGCGCGTGCCTGGTCGAGCAGCAGTGTGACACGCTGTTGATTGACCTCGACCCGCAGGCCAACCTGACGACGGGCCTGGGCCTGAACCCGGCCGATCTCCACCGCTCGGCGGCGGACGTGTTGCTGGGCAACGAGACTCTGCTCCGCGTGAGCCGCGAAACGGGCGTGCCGGGTCTGGACCTGGTGCCCTCGAACGCCGATATGGTGACGGTTTCGCAGTATCTGTATCTGCGCTCGCCGTACGAATACATCCTGCGCGACAGCCTGGCCCGGCCCGACGCGGCGCATTACGAAGTGGTGTTGGTGGATTGCCCCCCCACGCTGGGGCCGATCACCATCAACGCGCTGACGGCGGCGGACATGGTGATTATTCCGACGCAGTGTGAATACTTTTCCATGCAGGCGCTGGATAGCGTGTTCAAACTGATTAATCTGGTGCGGGTCAAGACGAACTCGCGTCTGGCCTATCGCCTGCTCGTGACGATGTTCGACCAGCGCGGCAACCTGCACAGCCGCATGCTGGCACATTTGCAGCAGCATTTTGGAGATTCTTTGTTGCAAACCGTGATCGGGTTCGACAGCAAACTACGCGAGAGTCAATTGGTGGGCCAGCCGATCACCCGGCACGCCCGCCAGAGCCGGGGGACGCAACACTATCGGCAGTTGGCCGAGGAGTTATTGACTTATGTCCGACGACAAGTATTCCAAGCGGCTTGAATCCCTCTTCTCTCATGTTGAGCCTGTGGCGCCTGAACCGGGTCATCCCGCTGCGCCTCCTCAGGACGCCCACGCTCAGGTGCGCATTGCCGAACTGGAAGCCGCCGTGGCCGAGGCGCGCCAGCAGGCCGAGCAGGAGCACGCGCAGCGCCTCGCCGCGTCTGCCGCGTTAGAAAACCTGAAAGCTCAAACTGCCAAAGTGGAAGCGGAGGCGCCTGTGCAGACCAGCGCAGAAGGGCCTGAGACCGCGCCCTCCAGGGCCAGTCGTCTGCGTTCGGCCATTCAGCCCTTGGTTCCCCGGCGGCAAGCCTCTGAAGCGGACAAAGCCCAGACGCGGGCGCGCAATGCGTGGCGCATGGCTGTGATTCTGCTCGTCACACTGGCCGTTTTTGACGTCAACTCAATTTACAACATTCTCCAAACTCAAGCCCCGCAGCAGTGGATGGCAGCCGGCTTGTCCTTCGCGGCTTCTCTGGGCATGCTCGCCAGCGCCTGGCTGATCCGCCGGGAACGTGTGATCCCGGGCGTATGGACGATGATTTTGACCGTCCTGGCCGCGCTGGTGCTGTCGCCGCCGCTGGGAGCAGGCCTGGGCCTGGTTTATGCGGTGACCGGGATAATTGTCGCCTCGGTGGTTGCAGGGCAGGCTTTGCCCCCCGGCCAGACCAGTTGGGCTGTTACGGCCGGCATTTTGTTCGCCATCGCCACGTTTCTGGTTGATCTATTCTGGCCGTTCCCACGCCCGGGTGCTGGATCGCAAGGCGTTACCTTGACTGTCCTGGGTGGACTGTTAGTCGTCTATGTCTTTATCGTCGCCCGCCAGTATCGCGACTACGGTCTGCGCACGAAAGTCGCCCTGGGTATTTTGCTCACGGCCGGCGCCGCATTGGCCGCGTTAGGGTTCTTTGCTTATGACCAGGCGCAACGGGTTCAGACTTTCCTCATCGGCCAACTGCAAACGGCCGTCGGCCAGCAGGCCGAGCAGCAACTCAGCAACATCGTGCTGGCCGAAGCCCGTACCGCTGACCGGACGCTCTCCAATGTGACGGATGACGTAGTCGCCCTGGCGGATTACCGCGGCTCGCTGGAAAAGCAGGCTTTGACGCTGGGGAAGGGCGCCTATTGGGACGGGCATAGCCGGCTCATCCGGTTATCGGGCGGGCAGTATGGCAATCTGTCCACCGACGTTGCTTCTATCTTTATCCCCTCCACATTCACTCTGGACGAGGCTTTGATTGCCGACCTGAACACCAGCGCTTACCTGGATTTCGTCGGCCCGGCGCTCCTGAAGGCCCACCCAAACGTCGTCGCCATCTACTTCATGAACGCGCGCGGCGCGACGACCTATTATCCTAATATCAGTTTGGCCGCCAATGTGCCGCCGGATTTTGACCCAACCGTACAGCCATTCTTCCTGGTGGCCAACCCGCAAAACAACCCCGAACGCCAGGCCGTATGGACTACCCCCTATCAGGACCCGGCCGGCACCGGCCTGATCGTGACGAACGCTGCGCCAGTATACGACGGTGGAGGCCAGTTTAAGGGCATTATCGCGGCTGATGTGCAGTTAGCCAAAATCTCCGAGCAAATTGCGACAATCGAGGTGGGACAGAGCGGTTTTGCTTTCCTGGTTGACCGGGCCGGGCGGATCATCGCCATGCCTGAGGCAGGCTACAAGTTGTTTGACTTGAGACCCGAGACGGTGCCGGTGAATGAACCGCCGAAGCAGAGCGTTCTGGGCAAAGGACCGACCGACCTGCAAAAAGTCACGCGCCGCATGGTCGTGGGCGAAACAGGCCTCGCCAACGTGACGCTGGATGGCGTTCAGAACTATGTGGCGTATGCCCCGTTGCCCGCTGTGGGTTACAGCCTCGGGCTGGTAGTGCCGGCGGCCGAATTGACCGCGCCTTCCCTGACGGCCCAGACTCAAATTCAAAGTGCAACACAGGCCACGTTGCGTCTGGCAGGTATCCTCCTGGTCGGCTTGTTGGTGGGAGCGGCCATCGTGAGCTTGGGCATCGGTCAGGTCATTGCCGCGCCGGTCGTCAGACTCACCCAAACGGCCGAACGGGTTACGGCTGGCGATCTCAGCGCGCAGGCGCGCGTGGAGTCGGGGGACGAATCGGGTGTGCTCGCCCAAGTGTTCAACGCCATGACGGCGCAACTGCGCGAAACGCTGGCGGGTCTGGAAGAGCGCGTGTCTGAGCGAACCCGTGACCTCTCCCTCGCCGCCGAAGTGGGTCAGCGCCTCGCAGCGGTGCGCGACCTGGACAGCCTGCTGGCCGAGGCCGTAGAATTGATCCGCGCGCGCTTTGACTTGTATTATACGCAAATCTACTTGACCAACCCCACAGGCGCAGCGCTGGAACTCCGCGCGGGTACGGGCGAAGTTGGCAAAGAGCTGCTCCGCCGGGCGCACCGCCTCCCCATCGGGCCAGGCTCACTCAACGGTCGGGCGGCTTCCGAAAAGCAGGCCGTCATCGTCGCCGACACCTCCATCAGCGCGTCCTTCCGGCCCAACCCGCTCTTGCCCGAGACTCGCTCCGAGATGGCGGTGCCGCTCACCGCTGGCGGGCGTGTCGTCGGCGTGCTGGACTTGCAGAGCTCTATGCCTGGCGCCCTGACGGAGGATAACCTCTCGGCGTTCCAGGCGCTCGCCGGTCAGCTCGCCATCGCTATTCAGAACGCGAGCCTGTTTGCCGAAGCGCAGCAGGCTCACGCCGAAGTGGAAGCCCAGGCCCGCCGCCTGACCCGCTCTGGCTGGGCTGAGTTCCTCAACGCGGTGGATCGCAGTGAGCGCCTGGGTTTTGCCTACGATCAGGCCGGGCTTGCGCCGCTGAACGAGCCGCTGCCGGCGGACGGCGATCAGACCCCCGGGCTCGCCCGAGGGCGGGCCCTGGCGGCGCCCATCACCGTCGCCGGCGAACCCGTTGGGATCATTCGATTGGAGAGTGACGCCCAGCGCGTCTGGACGCCGGCTGAAGCCGAATTGGTGAACTTGGTGGCCCGGCAGGTTGCCCAACAGGTAGAAAACCTCCGCCTGCTGGCTCAGGCCGAGCAAGCCCGCGCTGAAGCGGAAGAAGCGACCAGGCGCCTGGCCCGCGAAGGTTGGGAGACCTATCTTGAATCTACGCCTCTGGGCGAGGGTTTTACCTACGACCTGAATCAGGTTGTGCCTCTGGCACAGACGGACACCGCCGCCAGGGATGAGGCGGCCGGGCTTGCCCGGCCTCTGACCGTGCACGGTGAGGTCATCGGCCAGTTGGAAGTTGTGCCGCCGGACGCGATGACCGAAGCTGAGGCGGAACTTGTGGCCGCCGTGACCGACCGGCTGAGCGCGCACATCGAAAACCTGCGGCTGTATGCCGAGGCCGAGACGAGCGCGCAGCAGGCCCAGACGCTCGTCGAGCATGCGCCGGAAGCGATTGTGGTAGTGGACGTGGACACCGGCCTCTTCATTGAGCCGAACCGCAACGCTGAGTTGCTCTACGGCCTGAGCCGCGATGAATTGCTCAAAGTCGGCCCTGCCGAAATGAGCCCGCTCGTCCAGCCGGATGGCCGCCCTTCGCTTGAGAAGGCCATCGAGAAAATCACCGAGGCCATGCAAGGCGGCGCGCCGGTTTTTGAATGGATGCACCGCAACGCTCAGGGCGACGACATCCCGTGCGAGGTCCGTCTCGTGCGGATGCCTTCGCCGGGCCGCAACCTTGTCCGCGCCAGCGTCACCGACATCACCGAGCGCAAGCGGGCAGAAGAAACGCTGCGCCGGCAGCATGCCTACCTGGCCGCTTTGCAGGAAACCACCCTCGGCCTGGTTGGCCGACTGGAACTGACCGGCCTGCTGGAAACCATCGTCACGCGGGCAGGAGAACTGATGGGCACACGGCACGGCTACATCTTCTTGCTCGAACCAGGCGGGACCGAGATGCGGATGCACGTTGGAACTGGAACATACCACTCCTTCATCGGCTATCGCCTGAAACCAGGCCAGGCGGTGGTGGGAACCATCTGGGAGACCGGGGATCCCCTCGTGATTGATGATTACCAAAACTGGGCCAAGCACTTGAGCCTCCAAAACCTTGAACCTGTGCGCGCGGTTGCAGGCGCGCCTCTCAAATCCGGCTCACAGGTGGTGGGTGTGATTGGCCTGGCTTACCTCGAAGAGGATCGCCGCTTCGGCGAGGATGAGGTGGCGGTGCTGAGCCGCTTTGCGCAACTGGCTTCGGTGGCCCTGGACAATGCCCGCCTGTTTGAGCAGACTCAGCAACGCGCAACCGAGTTGGAGGAGGCCACGAGCTTCCTCGACTCCGTGATCGAGAACCTGCCGACCATGCTGTTCGTGAAGGATGCGCACGAGCTGCGATTCCTCCGCTGGAATGAGGCGGGCGAGGAAATTGTTGGCTTCCAGCGGGAAGATTTGATCGGCAAGAACGACTATGATTTCTTCCCTAAGGAGGAAGCTGACTTCTTTGTGGCGAAAGACAAGGAAGTGCTGGCGGGTGGCAAGTTGGTGGATATCCCCGAGGAACCGATTCAGACCGCCCATCGCGGCCTGCGTTACCTGCACACCCGGAAAGTTCCCGTGCTCGGCGCGGATGGGAAACCCAGGTATCTCCTGGGAATCTCCGAAGACATTACGGAGCGCAAGCAAGCCGAGGCCGCGCTGGCCAAACGCGCCGTAGAATTGGCGACGGTGGCCGAGGTGAGCACGGTCGCCTCGACCATCCTCGAAGCCGAGCGGCTGTTGCAGGAAGTCGTAGATCTGACGAAGTCGCGCTTCAACCTGTATCACGCCCACATTTACCTGCTCGACGAGGCCGCTGAGACACTCAACCTGGCGGTGGGCGCGGGTGAGGTCGGGCAGCAAATGGTGGCTCAGCAGCACACAATTCCGCTGAACCGCGAGCAATCGCTGGTCGCTCGCGCGGCCCGCACCCGGCAGGGCGTCATCGTCAACGACGTGCAGGTTGCGCCCGATTTCCTGCCCAACCCGCTGCTGCCGGAGACGCGCTCGGAAATGGCGCTCCCGCTCATCGTCGGCGAGCGCGTGTTGGGCGTGTTCGACGTGCAATCGGAGGCAGTCAACCGCTTCACGGAGGAGGACCTCCGCGTGCAGACGACGCTGGCCGGGCAGGTGGCCGTCGCGCTGCAGAACGCCAACCTGTACGCCGAACAGACCGCGACCGTGACCCGCCTGCGCGAAATTGACCAACTCAAATCGTCGTTCCTGGCGAACATGAGCCACGAGCTCCGCACACCGCTCAACTCCATCATCGGCTTCACGGACGTGATGCTGGAAGGCATCAACGGCCCGCTCACCGAGTTGATGGACAACGACCTACAGGTCGTCCGCAAGAACGGCCAGCACCTGCTCAACCTGATCAACGACGTGCTCGACATGGCTAAGATCGAAGCCGGCCGCCTGAGCCTGTCGGTCGAGACCTTCGACCTGCTCGAGGTGCTGTCCGAAGTCCTCGACATCACCTCGCCGCTGGCGCGTGAGAAGCTGCTAGACCTGCGCCTCGACATGGACTACCACACCCCCATCGAGTTGGTCGCCGACCGCTTCCGCCTCCGGCAGGTGATGATCAACCTGGTGAACAACGCCATCAAGTTCACCGACGAAGGGGGCATCACTCTCCGGGCCGTCAAAGCCGGCGACGATCTGGTCCGGATCGCGGTTCAGGACACAGGGGGGGGCATCCCGGCGAGCCACCTGGAGGCCGTCTTCCAGGAGTTCACCCAGGTGGATACTTCCATCACCCGCAAGGTCGGCGGCACCGGGTTGGGTCTGCCCATCAGCCGCCACCTGATCGAGATGCACGGCGGGCGCTTGTGGGCCGAAAGCACGGGCGTGCCGGGCGAAGGTTCGACCTTCTTCGTGGAGCTGCCGGTGGTGGCCCGCCTGGGCGAGGCGGTGGTGGCGTAGGGGGAAAGGCCGGGGAAATGGCTAAACCGCAGTATTTAGAGTGCCAGACGTGCGGTCATCAGCAGGCCTATCAGCCTTTTTCCGTGGCGGTCTGCGCCGAGTGCCGCTCGGAATGGCTGGAGCCGCATTACGATTATGCTGCGTTCCGACGCGACATCCTGCGCGGCCTGCCGGGGAGGCCCTCGAACTTGTGGCGTTATCACGATGTGCTGCCGGTCGCGGACCCGCTCAGCCTGGACTTGAACAGCGCCGGCGGCACGCCCCTGCAGCACTCGCGGCGCTACGCCGAAATGCTGGGGATGCCCCACCTGTACCTCAAGGACGAGCGCCACGGCCCGACCAGCTCCTTCAAGGACCGGCAGGCGTGTGTCTCGGTGGCCGCGATGCTCGAGGCCGGGATCCACGAGTGCGTCATCGCCTCCACGGGCAACGCCGCCGTGGCCTATGCCGCCGCCTGCGCCCGCGGGGGGATCAAGTTGTGGGTGTTCATGACCAGCCTCGTGCCGCAGGACAAACTGCGCGAGACGGCGCTGTTCGGCGCGGAGGTCGTCAAGGTCAGCGGCAACTACGACCAGACCAAGCAGATCGCCGCCGATTTCGCTGCCCGGCGCGGTCTGCACCTGGATCGGGGCGCCAGGAGCATTCCGGCGCGTGAATCCATGAAGACGATTGCTTATGAGATCGTGGAGCAACTCGGATGGCGCGCGCCGGATTGGTATTTCCAGTCCGTGAGCGGCGGGCTGGGGCCGCTCGGGGTTTATCACGGCTTCCAGGAGCTGCACGCGATGGGGCTGATTGACCGGGTTCCGGCGCTGGGCGTCATCCAGGCGGAGGGTTGCGCGCCGATGGTGCGGGCGTTCAAGGCCGGCAAGAAGGCGGCCGACCCGGTGACTCCTGAAACGCTCATTGCGATCCTCTCGACGGGCGACCCCGGCAAGACGTACACTTATCTCTGGGCGTTGACTCAAAAATACGGCGGCGCGATGGAGAGCGTCGGCGACCGCGAGGCTTACGACTCTATGCTCAAGCTGGCGAAGACCGAAGGGATGGCGGTGGAGCCGGCTGCGGCGGTCGCGTTTGCCGGGGTCGAAAAACTCGCCGCGCAAGGGAGGATCAGGCCCGACGAACTGGCGGTGATCAACTGCACGGGGCACACCTTCCCGGTCGAGAAGCACGTCCTCGGCGACCGCGGCGCGTGGAGCGTTGACGTACACCTGAGTGAAGACCAGAAACCCGCGCCGCGCGAGGGCTTGCTCGCCGCGCTGGATCACCTGGACGAGCGGGCGACGACGGTGCTGTTGATTGACGACAACCCGAACGACGCGCTGTTGATCCGCCGCCTGCTCGAAGCCAAGAAAAAGTATCGCGTCTTTCACGCCGCCGACGGCCTGGACGGTCTGGCCCAGGCCCGGCAGCGCCTGCCGGATTTGATCGTGATGGACCTGACCATGCCCGGGCTCGACGGGTTCAGCACGCTGGAGGAGCTGCGGGCCGACAAGCGCACGCGGGACATTCCCGTGATTGTGGTCAGCGCCAAGGACATCACCGCCGAGGAACGGCGGCGGCTGAGCGGCCACATCGAGGCGCTGTACCAGAAAGGCTCGTTGTCGCCGCGCGCTTTCGTGGAGCAGGTGGTGCAGGTGCTGGGCGACAAAACTGCTTCGGAGGAAGGAAAGTAGCTATGGGACAGAAAGTCCTTTACATCGAAGACAACCCAGACAACGTTTTGCTGGTGCGGCGGGCGCTGGAAGCGCGCGGTTATACTTTCCTCTGGGCGCCCAACGGCCTGCAGGGCCTCGAAATGGTCCGGGCGCAGCAGCCTGATCTCATCCTGCTGGATATCAATCTGCCGGACATTGACGGGTACGAAGTCGCGCGGCGGCTGCGCTCCGGGGGCGTCACCCAGCCGATCATCGCCATTACCGCGAACGCGCTCAAGGGCGACGCCGAGAAAGTCCTGGCCGCCGGATGTGACGTTTACATGTCCAAGCCGATCAATATCCGGGAGCTTTGGTCGCGCGTGACGACCTATCTGCCAGCCAGTTAGAACTGCCTTTTCATTGACTGACAACCGCGCTTTCGACCAGCGCGGTCTTGAACGCCCTGGCAAATTCTTCTGCCGCCCTCACCGGCTCGGGGTTTTCCCCGATCGCCCGCACGCATGCCGAGCCTACGATCACGCCGTCCGCCATCTGGCCGACGGCGTGCGCCTGCTCTGGCGTAGCAATGCCGAAGCCGACGCAAATCGGTAGGGGCGGACGGCCGTCTGCCCCCCTATTGGCGCGCACGCGAGCGACGAGCTCCGGCAGCCCTTCCGGCAAATGGCTCCGCGCGCCGGTGATGCCCGTGAGCGAGACTAGATAAAGAAACCCGCGCGCGTTCCGAGTAATCATCTGCATCCGGTCGGGCGGGGTAGTGGGCGCGATCATGCGCATCAATGGCATATCCCCCAAGACCGCTTCAAACTCGGTAGACTCTTCCGGCGGCAAATCCGGCGCAATGAATCCATCTGCGCCTGCGTGTCGCGCGTCCTCTGCGAGGCGCGCCAGGCCGTACGTCATAAGCGGATTGTAGTACCCCATCAACACGAGCGGGATCGTCACGCCGCGTGCGCGCAGCTCGGCCACGGCCTCCAGCGCGCGGGCCGTCGTCATCCCGTTGCGCAGCGCGATCTGCGTCGCGCGCTGAATCACCGGCCCGTCGGCCAGCGGGTCGGAGAATGGCAGCCCCACTTCGATCAGGTCCGCGCCGTTCTTCGCCAGCGCAGTCATCACCTCCACCGAGACCTCCGGCGTGGGATAGCCGAGGGGGAAGTAAGGCATAAAGCAGGGACGATGCTGAAAGGCCGAAGCGATGCGGCTCATAAGTCTCCGGTGATGATGGCTGATTGTTGATCGCTCGCTGCTGATTGACCCAATCCACAATCAGCCATCACAAATCATCCATGTATTTTGTCACCGTACCCAAATCCTTATCCCCCCTCCCCGAC
>Ga0209341_10003734_pt1 | contig 14180 bp, 13 predicted proteins | sample RifCSP13_2_FD_184020 | JGI IMG/M metagenome (GOLD analysis project Ga0209341, IMG submission 184020) | Soil microbial communities from Rifle, Colorado - Rifle CSP2_sed 13_2 (SPAdes) (version 2) | ecosystem: Environmental > Terrestrial > Deep subsurface > Rock core/Sediment | place: Rifle...
GTTGTTAGAAGCACAAGAAAAAGGCTTATGCCGTCTATGCCTAAGTGATAACTTATCCCAAGACTTTGTATCCAGGGAGCTTGAATCTCAAACTGCATCCCTGCAAATCCAGTTTTAAAGTTAGTATAAAGAGGAATCGAGATAACAAACTCAACTATGCTTACGATTAGCGCTCCGATTTTCATCGGCTCTTCCGATTCTCGGTAAAGAATGGATAAGGCAATAATTAAAGGAACTCCTATAAGAGGGAAAAATGTAACGAACGTTAGGTCTCCACTAAAAAGTGATTCCAACTTTTTTAAAACCCTCCGTCTAAAGAGTCGTTAGTTGATAGTGGATAGTTGCTAGCTGGAAGTTTTTAACTGTCAACTTTCAACTAAAATTGACTTTCGACCAGCAACTAACAACTAAAAAATTGCGGGTTTAAATATACAATAGAGCCTCTGTGTTCTCAAGGAAATGAAGTGTAGCGCGTTCTCTTCAGCTATGCAAAGCTGATTATCTTTATAGGACACCTAACGTTCTTGCACATACGAAGCCCTCAGATTTGGGCTTTAGCCGTTTGTGCTGTTGTTAGGCGAAGTATCGACTTTTCTCTGATGTTCATAACAATAAATCTTACCTCCAAATTTTTCAGGACGGTCAAGGCAATATCGACGTACCTTATCGCTCACGGTCATGCTGCAAATAACACATTTGTCCGATGAATCTGTAGGGATGGCTTCAAGAGAAGTCTGATTAATTTTTATCTCGCCTTCCTCTTTAATATTGAGCAAATTGCGGATCAAGTCTTTTCTGTCCCACAATTCAACACCATTTTTGACGGCAAGTTCTTTGGCCTGGTTAGTAAAATAACTATTGGTTACGACCATTGCCTTATCACAGTTGTAATATCCTTTTGCTGCAACTGCTTCTTGAATTGCTTTTATCCCAACATTATTTTTATGCCGTTTAGCCTGAATAACGGTTTTTTGACCATTCTTTTGTGTAACAAGATCAGCCCCGTAATCACCAATGTATTTGGTTCTCTCCACTTTGTAACCAAGTCTTTCGAACAATACTTCCAAATATTTCTCGAATCTCTTACCATCCATTGAATCAATATCGGCTATGCCTGACTTTGCTAATTTTTGTTTTTCCAATAGGTAAAAAATAATTTTGCCAAGTAAGACAAGCCCTAAAATTAGCCAGATATACCACAATTGTAACAAGGCATTAAGTACGCCTTTTAAAAATACCTGTGAGAAATCGGGTTGCATTTTGCCTCAAGAACTCCTTTGTAAAAAGTTGATATTTTGCCTAACGTCTGGCGGCTAAAAGTTCGTGCCGTTGCGAACTATCAAAAGAGCGAAGCAACCAAACTGTGAGCAACGGCATGAAGCGACCACAACTATTCCTCAAAAAAGAGGGAGCGACTTTTAGCTGCCTGTTAAGCGCAGTGTTTGCTTTAATGCCTTCACATGCCACTTAATTCTTGCCGTGTTTCGCTCTCAGGTCGGTTGCCATCTCTTTGATTTCAGAGAGTGACCGCTGCATTTCACTCCAACCGTACCAGAGTGCGTAGTCCGGATTAGCATGGAATGTCCCCTGAAACGTTCGCATGCGGTGTTCAAGGTGCATGACGAACAATTTCTGTTCAATAACTGTTGGCGCATCGTGAAACGCCAGCAGATCAGGGAAAGCATAAGCATAGTTCTTCGGCTTTTGAAGAATGCCATCCTGGTAGAGAGACGCAATAATACGAATCGCTTCAGCAAGCAAACGATCCGCTTCCTTGATCATCTGATCTCCCTTTTGAAGCTCTCCTTTTGCAAAGTTCGCTGAATGACATTGATTGCATGTCTTCAGCATTTTATCTCGTTCTTTTTGCCAATCCTCTTGCGTTAATCTGGCAACATCGGCAGCTTTGACCACATCAAGTCGTGGTGTGGGTTTGCCGCTTGGATCGAGGACGCCAAGAGCCTGGAGAATGGTCGTCTGGTCAGCAGCCCATTGTTTGTCCTCCGGAAGCGGCAGTCGGACGGCGAGAAAGCCCCAGGCTGTCCGGACAGCATGGTTCCCTTCTTGCATATGGCACGTCTGGCAGGTTGGAGCAGCGACAGTTTCGGGCAGCGTTTTGTTTTGCTTTAGCAAGTATCGAACGCCATGCTTAGAGGATGAGTACATTTCCCATTGGGGATGATCGAAACCCATGTGGCACGTTTGACAAGCCTGAGGCTGCCGTGCTTCGACTACCGAGAAGGTGTGCCGTGTATGGCAAGCGTCGCACGAGGCAACCCCGAAGCCGGCACCTGATTTTTTCAGGTCCTTGATCTCAGCCTCCGTCTTGATGCCAATCTTATGACATCCGCCACAGCCTTTCATTCCTTCCATCAACGCCATTGGTTGCCAGTGTGCTGTTGGCATCGCTTTCATCGCAGCCCATGCCTTCGAGTGCTTACCGGTCTTGAACTGACTGACCTGTGTCTCATGGCATGTGGCACAAGTTTCGAGAGTTGGGATTTGTGCTTTTGCAACATCCACTGCTGATTTGTGTTGGTCGCCATGACACGTTGCACAGCTGATATCGTTTTGACTGTGTTTGCTGAGCTGCCAGTCGGAGACAATGTTCGGGGTTGTTTTCTTATGGCAGTCTACGCACTGTTGTGCATATGACGAAGCAGTCACAACTATCATGCTTACCAGGGTTAGACACAGAAATATTTTTTTCATGGTTACTCCTTTCGGTTAGTTAGTGGTTAGCAAACATTGCGCTTAACGTTTCGAGTGCTTGAGAAGGGCGGAGCCTTTGGGTGTTAACCTCAAGCACTCTGTTATCTGATGTTGCGGGGATTCTTTTAAAATTCATGATTCAAGATCTGAATCCTTCTCTATCTTGACCATCTCTATAGGTTGCTCCCTGTCACAATGCTTGCAAACTATTGAATCTTCTTTAATGATCTCTGCACAGTATGGGCACTTTTTGGTATACCCTTTAGATACCATAGGTGGAAGCAATGCAACAACAATAATAAGCAATGGGAAAAGGGCACATAGTATAAACCACCATATCGGGCTGTGCCCTTTTCTTATAGCTATAATGCTCCCCACAATACCTGCGATAGTAAGCAGAATAACATATCTAACCAATGGATACCGCCAATGATTACTCGGTTATCTCTTCTGTATCTCACCTACGCCAATAAATGGCACTGCGCCGCCACCTGTAACCTGGGGGAGTATCCCATTCCATTTTTCTATAGCCTTGAGATTGGCCTCTATCTTTCTAAGTTCTATAAGATCTGTTGAAATATTTGCTCTCTGCAGCCTCAAGGACTCTGCCTCTGCCTGTGCCGCCGTAATCTTCTGCTCTGCCTCTATCTTTATCCTATCCAGGTCTCTCCTTGCCTTTAGTGCAAGCTGTTCTGCTGTCTGCTTTGACTCAATAGCCTCCGTAAATATTTTAGAGAAGCTGAATGCGACAATAGAAACCGCATCAACTGCTATGTTATTAGGCAGGAGTCTTTCAGCAAGGTTTGCTCTCATTGCCTCGCTTACTGCTGCTCTCTTTGTTATAAGTTCTTCTGCTGAATATCTGGCTGACACAGCTTTCATTACCTCTTGTATTGCAGGGTCTATAATACGCTCCTTGAATTCTACCCCAATGGTTTGATAGACAACATTTGCCTTATCAGGTATGACATGATAGTTAAGCGCAACCGATGAAGTCACATCCTGAAGATCAGCTGAGGCAGATGTGGCATCAGTCACTGCCTTCTGAACCTTGACATCCATTATGGCAACCCTCTGCTGTATAGGCATCCTGAAATGCAGTCCTTCATTCAACACCTTATCCTGAACAGCACCAAAATTAAGGACAACCCCTCTTTCACCTGCACCAATCTGAACCCATGGATGTAAAAACAGAAAACCGACCAGAATTGCTCCAATAATCACTGCCAGCCTCATAGGTCCTTTCTTCATTGCAGACTGCATTGCCTCTTTTGCCCTGTAAACATCTCTTTCATCTCTTTCATCCATTATACTACCTCCTTTTAATTTTTAGAGACGGTTGTATTTTTTTAATCCTCCTTTCTCCTGCCCCCTGCCCGCAATGAGCAGATAACGGTCAATAACTGCATTACTGCGGTTATCCCCTCCAAATTGGTATATTATCCGCAGTATTGCGGTTATTTCTTGCTATAGTTAAAACCAATCCTTCGACAAAGCTCAGGATAGGCTTATTTGTTGTTTTCCTCACCTCTTCTCTTCTTCAAATTATCCAGAGGGCTTTTAATACTGCCCAAAACTTTAGCGCTTGCAAGAAAAGGTAACGACTATTCTTTCTGAGTCATCTTTATTGATAGTTATCGAAGCCATAAGACACCTGCTATCCAAAGACATTAGTTACCTTAATTATACTACAATTCATCTGATTTTATTATGCATAAGCTATTTATATCACAAAAGACAGTCTGATTTCAACGCTTTTTAATTTTGGTCACCTTTTTAAATTACAGAACCAATGCTATTTCGGTTACATTTTAGACTGCGGAATGCGGTTTGATACCAAATCCGGTTAATGACTATCCGTTGGTCATACTGAACCCTTCGATGCCTCAGGATAAACTCCGTGAAGCATTTCGGTACTCAATCACAATCAAGAGATTCTTCGCTTTGCTCAGAATGACACGATCTGTCTTTAACCCGATTTGGTTTGACAAGTGAGATGGTGAATCTTACCATAATTGTGCTATGAGAGCAAAAGTCTTGGCTAATAAAATCAAGCAGGATAATGATTACATATATCTTAAAATCCGCAGGGATACCCTGGAGGCGTTTCGTGATACGGCAGGGCTCTATCGTCAGGAGTTCTTAAATTTATTAGATGAATCAGAGAAAGACCATCGCACCGCTCGAGTCACTAAGCGGAAGTCGCTCTATGAATTAATTCCGAAAAGTAGCACATTCAAAAAGGTTCGTAATCGATAGCGCATGTGCCGAAGCCCAGAGCGAAGCGAAGGGGAAGTGATCTCATTTTTTGGATTGTTTCGTCACTTCGTTTCTCGCAATGACGGGCTTCGTTAATTATAATCTTTTCAGATAATTTTTTGCTCTGTATATTCAGACGCTCAAAGATTTGATATAATTTCAGTATCAAACATTAGTAAATTAAAAAAGGAGCTGTCATCGCGAGAGTGTGAGCCGAAGCCCAGAGTGAAGGGAAAGCGATCTATTTGAGATTCCTCACCGTTCCTTCGACTTTACTCAGGACAGGGTTCGGAATGACACTTTGTGTCAGATTGCTTCGTCACGGAATTTATCCTGAGCCCTTCGGCTTCGCTCAGGGTAAACTCTGTCGAAGGGTTCCTCGCAATGACATGATTGATTATGCACCAATCGAAAAATCGGATCGGCATTACCCAAATCTAAGGAGGAGTCATGAAGGATAAACTTCAGGCGGGAATGTTTATTGAAAAGAAGATTCAGACAACACCAGAGATGGCGGCTTCGCGTTTTCATGAAAGCTCACCGCGCGTGCTTTCATCGCCATCTCTTCTTACTTTTATTCAGACCACTTGTGCGGACTTGCTTACACCCTTCCTCGATGCAGGTGAGATGGCGGTAACAATAAAGATTGAAATGAATCACCTTGCCTCAACGCCTATAGGTATGCCTGTAACAATTAAAGCTGAGATTATAAGAGTAGATGGGAGAAGAATATACTTCAAGGTAGAAGCCTTTGATGAGATGGAGAAAACCGCTCAAGGCTATAACGATATGTTTATAATTGACGAAGAAAGGTTTGAAAGAGGAATCAAAAGAAAGTGGGAAAAAACACAAATGCAGACCGTATGAAGAATTTAGCCACTAATGAACACGAATTTACACTAATAAAATAATGCAGGATAGATAAAAGTTTTTAAATGCATCCTGTATCTTGCATCCCGTTTATTTTCATTCATGTTCCTTTGTGTTAATTAGCTTTGCTGATAGTGTCTTTCCACTACCCGCACTATTCGTGGCTGAATAGTTATTAGAAAACTAATGATTCTTGGCCTTAATCTCAGCGATAATAGCATCTCTCAGGTCTGTCGTATTAGCACTTCCGCCCATATCCTTTGTTAGTACCTCTCCTCTTGCTAATACTTTGCTTATAGCTTGTTCTATAATTTTTGCCTCTTTATTTTCCCCGATATGTTTTAGAAGAAGCGCCCCAGAAAGCGTTATCGCTATAGGATTTGCAAGGTTTTTCCCCGCAATATCTGGCGCGCTACCATGCGCTGCCTCAAAAACTGCATAGTTATCTCCAATGTTAGCACCGGGAGCAAATCCTAGTCCCCCTACCAGTCCCGCACAGATTTCAGAGACAATATCACCGTATAAATTTTCAGTGAGGAGGACATCAAACCTGTTGGGATTTAGAACAAGCTGCATACAAGTGTTATCAACTATCATCTCTTCATACTCGATCTCTGGATAATCTCTTGATACTCTCCTGACACAATCGAGAAATAGTCCATCGCTTAATTTCATTATATTCGCCTTATGTATAGCGGTTACCTTTTTTCTCCCGCGCCTTTTTGCAAAGCGAAAAGCAAAATTGGCTATTCTCAGAGATGCCCTTTCAGTAATAACCTTTAAGGTCTCCACCACGCCAGGAGCAACCTCATGTTCAAGCCCTGAATAAAGGTCCTCTGTGTTTTCTCTAATTACAACAATATCAATGCCTTCGTACCTTGATTTAACACCAGGAAAACTTTTTACCGGTCGTAGATTCGCATACAAATCAAGGGTCTTTCTTATTGTTACACTGACACTCCTAAACCCCTCTCCAACAGGTGTGCCGACAGGGCCTTTAAGGGCAACCTTATTCCTTCTAATGGAATCAAACACAATATCGGGTAAAACAGTTTTATGTTTCTTTAAAGCCTGATAACCTGCTGTTACTACTTCCCATTCGATCTCTACACCTGTGGATTCTATTATCTTTCTTGCAGCATCTGTAACCTCAGGTCCGATTCCATCGCCAGGGATAAGGGTAACCTTATGTATATTATTACGTGACATAATAATGCGTTCCTCTTTTTGGTTTAGTGTTTCATAATTTTAACTAATGTTCTTCCGAATCCAAGTTTCCAGATTCAATTTGAATTTTCTCAAAGTGCCAATTATAGTTAAGTGCATGACTATCCATAATAATCATTGCGAGCGTGTGAACCAAAGCCCAGAGCCCTTCGATACCTCAGGGTAAACTCCGCAAAAGGGGAAGCAATTCCGTTGTTTGGATTGCTTCGTCGTGGAATTTATCCTGAGCCAAGTCGAAGGACTCCTCGCAATGACAGGCAACAGGAGGCTTGTCAATGAAAAACGGAATAACAGAGAGCCTATATCACGTAGCGATTGCTGTTAGGAACATTGACGAGGTGGCAAAGCTCTACGAAATGGCACTGGGTCTTAAAATCACTCACGTGGAAGTAGTTGGAGAGCAGGGAGTGAAAGCAGCAATGCTAGAGCCCGAAGGTGGCGGGCCTGCTATAGAACTTCTTGAACCATTAAGCGATAACTCCCCCATCTCAAAGTTCTTAGAAAAGAGAGGAGAAGGCATTCATCATATATGTTTTCTAGTGGATGATATTGAATCAGCACTTGAAAGGCTAAAAAAAGAAGGCGTTCAACTAATAGATCAGTCGCCCCGTCCTGGTGTCCATGAAACAAGGGTAGCTTTTATTCATCCAAAGGCTTTAAAGGGAGTTTTAATCGAGATTGCCGAGAAAAATAAGTAATGATGCTAAGCTGAATAAATAAAATTATTTTACCTCTTCTTTTTTCTCGGCTATTTTACTTTGCGTTTCAAGCCGAGTGCCTTCAATTCTGTTGGCTTCTTCTTTAGGAGGTGTGACATCAATTTCATCTGGCTCTTTCATAGTTTTTCTAAATCCCCTAATACCCTTTCCAAGTGCAGTGCCAAGGTCTCCCAATTTACTTGGACCGAATATAAGAAGAAGAATAACTAGAATTATGAGAAGCTCCCACACACCAAAACCACCAAATGCGCCAAACATATCTTTGCCTCCTCAATAAATGATTACCGAAGAGGGTGCTAATGTCAACATATTGAGCTTTGACAAACTATATCACTCAATTTATCGTATTTCATATGCCGATTTCTGATAAGGAAATAAAACTCGTAGATAAAATGCTGGGCGGGGATAGATTGGCTCTTGCACGCCTTATAACTATGGTTGAAAGCCGTCATCCGTCTGTTCTAGAAATACTTAAAGGGATAAATCCTAAGACTGGACGTGCTTACACAATAGGTGTTACAGGCCCTCCAGGTGCTGGAAAAAGCACTCTCGTAAATGAAGTCATTCAGGCTTTTAGGAAGAAAGATAATAAAATAGGAGTAATAGCAGTTGACCCATCAAGCCCTTTCACGGGGGGAGCAGTTCTCGGAGATAGAATCAGAATGCAAAACCACACACTCGACGACAACGTATTTATAAGGAGCTTAGGAAGCAGGGGAAGCCACGGTGGGCTTTCAAGAGCTACAAAAGAAATTATGAAGCTATACGATGCCTTTGGAATGGATTACATCATTATTGAGACCGTAGGTGTTGGGCAGACGGAACTCGATATCATAGATCTTGCGGATACCGTGCTTGTCGTACTTGTTCCCGAAGCAGGGGATTCAGTTCAAACCATGAAAGCTGGGCTTATGGAGATCGGAGACATTTTCATCGTGAATAAAGCGGATAGAGAAGGCGCAGATAGGCTATCCAAAGAAATCCAGTTCATGATTTCACTGAAACCTAAAGAAGATGAATGGAAGATTCCAGTAGTTCTTACTTCCGCCCATGAAAGCAAGGGAATAGTCGAAGTGGTAAGAGAGATTGAAAGGCATAAGGCATTCCAAATTGACGGCGATCTACTTAAAGAGAAAAGAGTAAAAAGAAGAGAAGAAGAGTTTTTTGAGATTTTATCGGAAATTATCGAGCGTAAGATTTCAGAGGACTTAAGAAGCAACGAACTTAGAAGAATTTTAGATCTAGTCAAAAATGGGGAATTAGACCCATATGAAGGAGCTGAGTTAATACTTTCAAAAATCCTTCATCACCGTCAAGGCTTGAATTGAATATATGCACAAACTCACATTTTATTCGCTAAGGTTCAGTTAGATATTAAAAGATTCAAGTTAAAAATCCTTAAATCAGCCTCTGTTGTTTAGAATCATCGTATCATTCAATCTACTACTACTTGATTATTAATTCTCACCTCGGTAGAATCTTTCCAACACGTTGGATTTTTAGAAGTAGTTTTGGGGAGAATCCCAAGGGTTTCTTTAAGTACATTCCTTTAACCCTAGGGTATATCTTAATGGAGTTTATTATATTGGCTTTAAGTCTTTTATCCATCCTTTTGTTACTTTCCAATTTTTCCACATACGAAGATGACGAAAATGTTTATACACAGCAGCGCTTCGAAATGGTTGAGTATCAACTTATATCACGTGGCATTCAAGATTCCAAAATCATACAGGCAATGCTCCGAGTCCCGAGACATAAATTTGTTCCACAAGGTTTAAGAAAACTGGCCTATAGCGACAATCCACTCCCGATAGGAATGGATCAGACTATATCTCAACCCTATATCGTAGCCCTTATGACTGAGCTTTTAAAACTAAAGAGTGGCGAAAAGGTGCTGGAAGTAGGCACAGGTTCCGGGTATCAAGCGGCAATACTGGCTGATATCGGAAGCGAGGTCTTTACTATAGAAATACTCGAATCCTTGTCAGAAACGGCGCAGGAGATCCTAAAATCTCTTGGCTATAGTAATATAAATTTCAAAGTCGGGGATGGGTATAGTGGTTGGCCTGAACATGCACCCTTTGACGCAATTATTGTAACAGCAGCTTCAGAACATATACCCGAGCCTCTTATCGAACAACTAAAAGAAAATGGAAGGATGGTAATACCAATCGGAGATTTATATCAAGAGCTCCTTCTTATTACTAAGACCGACAAAGGCATTGAGAAAAACACCATCACACCGGTCCGTTTCGTTCCAATGACAGGAGAGGCACAGAAATCTAAGATCAGAGAGAATTAGAGGTCTACGCTCACAACATCGCCCTTTTCTATTTGCCTAGCACTTTCGACAATTATCCCTGTAGCCGTATCCTTACGAATATTAAACACGACAATCTTTCCGATAAGGGCGCCAGGTATAACCACATTCCTCCCGGCATCCGGATCATATGCGTACCTGGGGTGTTCGTAGATTGATAACGTGTTTCCCGGAACCACTCCGTCTTGCTCACCAATATCTACGTAAACTACGTCTCCCTTGCCTGTTAGTTCTACATTATTGAGAGACTCGACTACGTACCCATCTGCCTTTTCTATACCCTTTTTGATCACTACCTCCTTTACAAAAGACTCTAGGGGTCGAATCCGTGCCCCTCTAGTAATCTCCCTGTATGAACCTGTGATCTTAGCAGATGACATTCTCTTTCCTAAAACCTCTATGATCTCGATCTCCCCGAGATTAGCCACCTTATATCCAACCCTCCTGCCGGTTATTGGATGAAGCACCACCTTTGAAGAACGGAAGATTGTAAACGCGTCTCCCGGTTGGACATTATCTTCTGATCCGACATTCGTATAAACAGTGTCTCCTTCACCAAGAAGAATCTTTGGTGGCTCTGAGCTAAGAATGGCCCCCATATCTTCCCATTCATCAGGGGCTATGAAACCTACGTCTCCACCACGCGAATAGTAAACTACTGGGGGAGGAGGCTGAACCTCTTCAATCTTTTTTACACCAATCTCTGGGGCGATTTTTACTACTGGAATCGTAGGCGCCTTTGGAGGTATAGATTTTAAAGCTAGTACCTCTCCTGGGTAGATAAGGTTGGGGTTATCAATAAATGGGTTTAATTCCCATAGACGGGGCCAGAGAAGAGGACTATTAAAAAACCTTTTAGATATATTCCAAAGAGAGTCACCAGAACGAACCACATAAATTGTTACCCCATCCTTAGGCTCTGGAAGCTGACCCTGAGCTAAGGCTATGCCTCCTAAAAGAACTGCTGCCAAAATTAATTTTAGGCGCATTCTTTGACCTCCTTAAAAGAATTTATTACTCAAAGGTAGCATATAATAATATACTCTATATATTTTAATATTTAACCACCATTCGTATTTAATAGTATTTTTGCCACCCTAATCTTTGATATAAATAGCTTATAGTCTATAATTAACTGACAAACTGACTAAAATCAATAATTCCTTATAAAACGTCTTAGTTATGGAAAACCTGATTTTAATAAATGTAACCTTCAACGAAACTAGGGTTGCTGTCACAGAGAATGGAACTCTTGTCGAATTATATATTGAGAGAAAGTCACACCCTCGGACTGTTGGCAATATTTATAAAGGAAAAGTCGGGAAGGTCGTCCCTGGCATGCAGGCAGCTTTTATAGATCTAGGCCTTGATAGGTCTGGTTTTATTTCAGTGGAAGATGTGTATGAGGATATATTTCTTGACTTGTTTCTAGAGGAAGAGGAGTCACAGTCACAAAAAAGAAGGGGTAAGTTCCTGATTCAAGATGTTCTTCGAGAGGGTCAGGAGGTTCTTATACAGGTTTTAAAGGAATCAACAAGTGGGAAGGGAGCAAAACTCTCTTCTAATATTGCCCTTCCAGGGAAATACCTTGTGCTTCTTGGCATGGCTGATCTTATAGGAATATCAAGAAGGATAGAAAATGAGGAAGAGAGAAAAAGACTTACTGAATTGGTAAAAAGTTCTAAGCCTAAGGGGCTTGGTTTTATTGCGAGGACTGCCAGTACAGGGAGAAGCGAAGAAGAGATATATCAGGATATGGATAATTTAATCCGACTCTGGGATGAAATTAAAAGAAGGGCCGAGGATCAGAAAGCCCCAGTACTTGTTTACGAGGAGCCTAGCCTTCAAATAAGGGCTGTAAGAGACCTGATTACAAGTGAGGTAAAAAGCATAATAGTGGATTCAATGGACGCTTATCGAGACATATCAGATTATTTTCTAGCCCGCTTTCCTGAGTTTAACACCAATATAGAATTATACAGAGACAATACCCCTCTTTTTATTCAATTCGGCATAGAACCTGAGATAAAAAAGATTTTTGAAAAGAAGGTATGGCTCAAATCCGGAGGATATTTGATCATAGAAGAAGCTGAGGCCCTGACTGTAATTGACATCAATACTGGCAGATACCTAAGCGGCGACACTCATGAAGAAACCATATTTAAGATCAATACGGAAGCGGCATCTGAGGCCGCCCGTCAAATACGACTTAGAAACCTCGTAGGTATAATCGTTATAGACTTTATTGACATGAAAAACCGTTCAAAAAAGGAAGCGTTATTTCAAACTTTTGTTGATGCCTTAAGGAAAGACAAAGCTCGGTCATCAATACAGGAGATATCTTCCTTTGGGGTAGTTCAAATGACACGCCAGCGTGTGAGAGAAAGTCTTCTTAAAAACCTAGCAGAGTCCTGCAGCTACTGTGACGGAATTGGCTATGTTAAATCCAAAGAGACAGCTTCTTATGAAATCATTAGGGAAATAAAAAGCCAAATTGTAAACCCTTTTGTGAGAAAGATTTTGGTCCGCGCAAGTCAAAATGTCATAAAAACCCTAGAGGAGCTTGAGAGGGATAATCTTAAGCAACTCGAAGCGCAGTTCTCAAAAGACATCCTTTTCGAACCAAGGGATGATCATGACTTTAAACATTTTGAGGTTAAAGCTCAATAAGATCAGCTAACCGGAAAATTCCGATCCATGAATTCCCCTCGTAGGCAGCAATAACAGCATGGCATAAGTATAGTAATGAGCAAAAGTGTATGAAAAAAGCAAGCGCGCCCGGAGGGATTTGAACCCCCGACCTTCGGATTCGTAGTCCGGCACTCTATCCAATCTGAGCTACGGGCGCATGGTTAAAAATCTACATTAGTTTTCTTAAGTTGTGAATACTTCTTCCAATTACCTGCACAGGTCAAAGGTGGACTTTTCAAAGAATATGATTATAGTATCCTTCCTTAGAGAAATATCGTAAGGCAGTTTTAATCAGTAATAAAAACTTCCGAAAGAGGAATTACGATATTATGTGGTTTATCGTAAAGATCGTGAAGAATAGCGATGAAGTTACTATAGAAAATGACTTTGACAATTTCGAAGCTTGCTGGGGGAAATATAGTGAATATCTCAAGTCGCCTTATAGTGTTGAGAACGCATTTCTTAGAATTCGCTCAGCAAATAGTGAAACCGAAGCTATAGAGGGTATCAAAGCGAAAAGACGCGAGGACAAGGAAATCGCAATCAAAGAAAAAGGGTCCCCAGACAGAGTGATTAAAGAGTGGGCTAAGGTCTATGGCATTGACATGAACAAAGCCGCTGAATTTACAACTGAGAATTTTCGTGAAGGCAAACCGAAAAACGAATGGGCTTCTGAAACATCGCAGAAACTTAAGGAGATTGACTACAAATCCCTAGAGGGAAAAGTTGTTCAACACATTATCAAAGAGCCCGAATACGCTCAAGTAGATTATAGGAGAGTTATCTCCACCAATAACGGCACAATCCGTAAAATTGAAAGTTATAAGCTTAAGAGTGTAAACGGGAGATGGTTAATTGACGAAGTAGAGGTAAGAGAAGCTGAGGCAGACATAGGCGGAGCAGATGAGTAATTAATAAGCTTCTGGCGGAGAGGGTGGGATTCGAACCCACGAGGGAGTTTTAGCCCCCTACTCGCTTAGCAGGCGAGTGCCTTCGGCCGCTCGGCCACCTCTCCTCACTCAAGTAGTTAAAAAATAACCAAATGACTTATTTGTGTCAAACCCAGGTAACGAAGCATTATTTCTCATTTGTAGAGACGCATAGCAATGCTTTTCTACATTTAATCCCCCTGCTAGGTAGAAAACATGTTGCCATCATATTCCGTAGAGACGCCATTAATGGCGTCTCTACATTATTAACAGCGCAATTACATTCTAAAACGGAGAGAAGTGAAAAATTAAGACACCCTGGCAAGTTCTAATCTTCCTCCCCACCTTCTTGAAACCTCTTCAATCAAACCAGGATGTTTTGTTAGAGTTGGAGATTCGTTGACAATCCTAAAGGCCTCTTCTCTAGCCTCAAAGAGAATCCTCACATCTCGA
>Ga0209341_10003737_pt1 | contig 14168 bp, 12 predicted proteins | sample RifCSP13_2_FD_184020 | JGI IMG/M metagenome (GOLD analysis project Ga0209341, IMG submission 184020) | Soil microbial communities from Rifle, Colorado - Rifle CSP2_sed 13_2 (SPAdes) (version 2) | ecosystem: Environmental > Terrestrial > Deep subsurface > Rock core/Sediment | place: Rifle...
TGATTGTATACTGGAATTTGAAATTCAACAACAAGGCAGCTGGGATCTCAGAATTACCAATTAACTTACGGACCGGAACATGTCTAAAGTCTGTATGATATCATCCTTACACGGGCTGTACGACGATCGCATTTACTGGAAGGAAGCATTGTCACTCATAGATCATGGTTATGAAGTAACTCATATTACTACCGGAACCGGGGACAGGGATTTTGTTTCAGAGCATGGTATACGGCTGATACAGGTAAATAAAAAGCAATATTTCCGGAATCCATACCTGGATATTGTATTCCGTAAACTTGCCTTTAGGAGAAATATTTACAAAAGGATCCTGCGGATTTGTTCTTCACTGCAAGCGGATGTATATCATTTTCATGATGTCCAGATAAACAGAATAGGCCCCCTGCTGAAGCAGTTACCACACGCACCCGGGGTGATTTATGATGTTCATGAGGATTTTTCCGATCTATTACTGGTACAGCATCCCGGGCGGGGGCTGATGCGTGCTTTACTTAAGATTTATACCGCAATGCTTAACCGGTGGGAATTGTCCCGTTCGGTATCATACGATCATATTATCGTGGTGGTTGAACACCTTCGGAACAAATTCATTGTACGCGTAAATCCCGATAAGGTGTCTGTAATTTATAACTTTACTGCCTTATCCCCTGTCTCCATTAAACCCTTTGCAGAGAAAAAATACGATGCAGTTTATTGCGGACAGATCAGTAAAAACCGGGGAGCTTTGCAAATCCTGGAAGCCGCAAAACTGCTCAGGGATCCCTTTCCGAAAATCAGAATCCTCCTGTTGGGACCTATACCGGATCACAGATTCCGACTGCAGCTTGAATCGTTTATCAGGATAAATGACCTTCAGCAAAATATTATCCTGCATGGGAATGTCTCATACCACGAAATGGAAGGATTTTATCAGGACAGCAGGATTGGTCTTGGTGTTTTCCTCCCCGTCAGCATTTTCTATTATGGTATCCAGATCAAAATGTTCGAATATATGACATACGGGCTTCCGGTTGTGTGCAGCAATTTTGGGAATATCAACAGGTTCGTGACCGAAACAGAATCGGGAATTCCTGTTGACCCTATGAATCCGGGCGAAATTGCAGGTGCAATAACGGATCTGCTTACTGACAGGAGCTTGTATAAAAAGTTGAGCGAAAACGGTACCCTTGCCATAAGACAAAAATACAACTGGCGTTCAGAGGAGACTAAGCTTCTTGAGATTTATGACAACCTGACAAAGACAACAAGGGATGTTCCGCATGAGAGGGTCATAAAACACGTACATGGATCAACGGGAATTAAATAAAAAAAGTCAGCTGGCTGATTTTGCATGGTATCTTGCAGGATCACTGGTTGTAGCCATCATTGCCATAATCAAACTACCGGTTTTTACAAGCAGGTTCACCCCCGAAGAATTTGGTATTTTCAGCCTCGTTTCCATAACATATACGTATTTATCCGCGGTGTTGTACAATTGGATTACATCGTGTATTTACAGGTATTATCAGGAGTTTGCTGGTAACGGGGAAAAAGGTGTTCTTTTCACCAATACCGGGTTCCTGTTTCTGGTTAGCAGCATTTTGCTGTTGATTATTTCAGCTGCCTGGTATTTTTTTGCAGGGGATTCAACGGTTAGCCTGCTCGTGTTGCTGGCTTTTTGCTTTTTATTCACAAACCAGCTTTTCAGCATGTTCCTGGTTGTATTTAAACTCGAAGGCAGATCATTACACTATAACCTGTACCAGGCTCTTCAGGCACTCTTTTCCTTCCTGCTGATCCTGTACATGATTTTCGGACTGGAGTTCCGGATTGAGGCCATTTTTGCAGGACAGATCATGGTTACCCTTCTGTTGCTGGTGATTCTTTTCATAAAAAACCGTTCCCTGATCGTTAGTGTTTCACATGCAAAAATCTCGCGTGAGATTATCGTCCGATTCATGCGATACGGTTTCATCGGGTTTATCAGCTCTGCAGGTATCTTTGTTTTGATCTCCTCTGACCGGTATATTATTGCCCTGTTTGACAATATTGGACATGTAGGCATATATAACCAGGTGTATCAGGTAGGTCAGGTGAGCATATATTTTCTGGTGACCGTGTTCTTTAACGCCATCACACCCGGGTTAAGCAAACTGCTAACAGGCTATTCGAAGGCAGATGAAAAGCAGCTGCATGAGTACATTTATGGATTTATGATAATTATGGTACCGGTTGCTTTTTATCTAACCCTTTTTGCACGACAGGTAGCCGAATTCCTGCTTGGTGTGGAATTCAGGGTGGGATATACCATGATCCCGCTGATCGTTTTCAGTTCTTTTTTATACGGCCTCACCCTGTTCAATGAAACCAGGATGAAATTCGACAACAAATTCAAACCGGTGGTTTGGGGGGTGGTTATCGCCTGTGTTCTGAATGTAAGCATGAATTTTATTCTGATTCCATGGCTTGGATATACCTGGGCTGCATTTACAACCCTGGTAGCATACCTGTTCCTTTTTATTTATTATTATGCCATGGATGACCTGGTGTTTTTGAAGGATGCCCGTTTTAGAAAAATTGCAGCAAATATTTCGGTGATCCTGGCTCTTCAATTCCTTGCTGATCTGTTGATAAGAAAATTCATGGTTTTCAATCCCGATAAATGGTTCACCCTCGTTGAAGCGGTATTGTTGTTTTTGCTGTACGGAATTGTTATGATCAGATTGAAGCTGGTCAACATTGGCCTTTATCTGAAAAAGTCGGGTTGAAGATAGGGTAACAGGTCAGGTCAGTGTCTTAATTACAGAAAAGCTTTTCATACAACGATGAAATTAGGACAAACTGAGGATTATGTTTAACAACAATCAATAACACTACAGTCATGAAAACGAGAATATCAAAAACAATGAAGGGTGTGGCCCTGATGTTTGCAGTGCTGATTTTTACAGCCATGCAGGCCCACAGCTCGGTAGCAGGCTTTGAAAAAGCAAAAAAGGATACTTTATTCGAAACTTTTATCGGCAAGGTAATTGACAACACCACCAGAAAACCCGTGGTATTTGCAAATGTATACCTCATCGGCAGCAGCGTTGGTACAGTTACCAATGCCGAGGGTGAATTTGTACTGAAGGTTCCGGCATCGGAATTGAACCGTAAGGTAGGTATTTCCTATCTCGGATATAACAATAAGGTGATAAGTCTGGCTGAACTTAAGGAAAAGGAAAATGTTATCAGGCTTGAAATTTCTGCCGTATCACTTGAAGAGGTTGTGATACGTACTGATGATCCCCTTGAATTGCTCAAGATGGCATTCAGAAGGATTCACGACAACTACAAGACAGATCCGGAAATGCTGATCGGATTCTATCGCGAAACGGTAAAACAGAATCGCAATTATGTTGCGGTTGCCGAGGCTGTGCTTGATGTGTACAAATCATCCTATGGTAGTGTTGTTGATTTCGACAGGGTAAAAATATACAAAGGACGCAAAAGCGAGGATGTAAAAAAGAGCGATACCCTGATGTTCAAGTTGCAGGGCGGACCTAGAACAAGTTTCCTGCTCGACGTAGTTAAAAATCCCGGTGAATTGCTTTCGGAAGAATACATTGAGAACTACAATTACAGGTTTTCAGGTTTTGCTTCAATCGACGGGCGCGATAACTATCTAATTGAGTTTGATCAGAAGGACGACGTGGATATGCCGTTGTATAAAGGAAGGATATATCTGGATACCAAGAACATGGCCTTTGCAAGGATCGAGTTTTCATACAGTGACAGGGCGCTGGTTTTGGCAGATAATGAACTGATCCGGAAAAAACCCATGGATCTTAAGGTTGATGTATTGGGAGCTGACTATATGGTTAATTACAGGATGTTGAATAACAGGTGGTATCTAAACCATGTGAGATCGGAGCTGGTGTTTAAATGCGAATGGAAAAAGAGAAGATATAACGCAACCTATACCACGGCACTTGAAATGGCAGTTACCGACCGCGATACCGTTAATATTAACAAAGCAAAATATAAAGAACAGGCTAAAATGTCAGATATATTCGCCGATCAGGTAAATGCTTATAAAGATGAGAACTACTGGGGTGAATACAACTACATCAAACCGGATGAATCAATCGAATCTGTAATCAACAAGCTGAACAGAAAGCTCAAATGGCAAACTATTGATGAGAATTAACAAATAATAATTAACATTATCCCCCTGGTTCTGATGACGGACAATAATGCATAACCAGGGGGTGATTATTAAAAGGTGAAATATGAAATTTGCACCATTAATAGTATATTTAAGGTCTTTGAGTAGATGGTCCAAATACACAGGGAATGATCAGACAGGTGGAACCCGATAGTTTCAGGCAGATATCACTCGGTGACCTGAATGCTTTTGAAGCATTGTTCCGGCAATATTACCAGATGCTATGCTCGTATGCACTTAAATTCATGGGAGATGCTGATACTGCCGAAGAAATTGTTCAGGACCTGTTTTATAAGCTCTGGGAAAAAAGAATGGAGCTGCAGATCAATTCTTCTGTGAAATCTTATCTGTTCTCAGCAGTCCACAACCGGTGCCTCAAATATATCGAGCACCGTCAGGTGGAGACAAAGTACAGAAATTATTACCTGCATCATGAATCGGAAATTGACAGCGAACCACACGAATCGGCCAGTATCAATGAATTACAGGGAATTATAAACCAAACACTTGATGCACTGCCGGAAAGATGTGGAAGGATCTTCAGACTAAACCGGTTCGAAGGACTCAAATACCATGAAATTGCAGAAAAATTGTCCATTTCAGTGAAGACCGTGGAGGCTAATATGGGGAAAGCGCTCAAAATGCTGCGGAAAAATTTGAAAGATTATGTTGAAGTTGCCTAAAAAAAACAAGGATATGTTTGCGCAGGAAAAAACCGACTGGAACTTACTGGCAAAGTATTTTGCCGGGGAAACCAATGATGGGGGAAATGATGTTATTGCGCAATGGCTGGAGAAAAGTCCGGCTAACCGGAAACTATTTAATAATTTAAAGTCAGATCAGAAGATAATGGATACAGCACCTGTACGATTTAATGTGGATAATGCCTGGGACAAACTGCACAAACGGATTGTTGATCATGATATAATTCAGGAACCCGTCCGGAAGGTCATTCCTGTTACCCAACCTAACCGGTATTTAATTACCCCGTTCCGCATTGCAGCTTCTTTGTTGTTTTTGGCGATTATAGGGGCTTCCCTTGTTTTTCTTGCAAGCAAAGGACGAAGTATTACGGTGTCAACAGCCTCCAATGACAGGGTAAGAAACATTACCTTGCCCGACGGATCCGCTGTATATCTGAATGCCAACACCAGGCTGGCGTACTCAAAAAAATTCAACCAGAAAACCAGGGAGGTTGCTCTTGAAGGGGAAGCTTTTTTTGAGGTATCTCCTGACAAGAACAAACCATTTCTGATCAGGGCAAATGGAGCTTCTATCAGGGTGGTTGGGACCTCGTTCAATGTAAATGCAAAAAAGGGTGACAGCCAGGTCGAAGTATACGTTTCTACGGGAATTGTTGAAATATTCGAAACCGGGAACCAGCGTAACCGCATCGTGTTAAATCCGGGATTTTCCGGTACGATAAGTCAACAGGGGATCACAAGTGAAATGATTAGTAATGAAAACCAGCTTGCCTGGAGAACCGGCAACATGGATTTTAGTGACACAAAACTGCTGGAGGTCGTTGAGATTCTGAATAATGTCTACAAGGCTGAGATTGTATGTCTTGAGCCGGGACTGGATTCTACCCGGATAAACGGCAGTTACCGGTACCAGAATGATCCGCTAGATACAATATTGAACGTTATTTGTACACAAAATCACCTGAAAGTTGAAAAATCCGAAAACAAGATTTATCTTTCACGTTAGAACAGGCCTATGAGGCATTCATATCCGGGCTAAATGAAAATATTAAGAAATATTATTTCATTCTTCTCGTTTCTTACCCTAATTTATTTTCCCCTGAATGCACAGGATTCATTGCTTTATCAGAAGGTCTCCCTCCCGGATACGGTTTGCACAGTAGAGACTGCGCTGAAAATGATTGAACAGGCCACCGGCTTGTCCTTTTCATACAATTCGGGCTTAATTAACAAAAAGCGGATCATATCCTTAAAGGCCGAAAATGAGGAACTGGAAAAGGTTCTCAGGCGAACACTGGTTGAACCGGCACTTAGTTTCAGCATAATTGGCAGGCACCTTGTTATTTACCAACCCCAAAAGGTGCTTTCCATCAATGCCGAAAGTCATACCGATTCGGTATTTTTCTTTGAGATCCGGGGAGTAGTGCTGGATAAAGCTGACCGGCAAACCATTCCTTATTCCAGTATTTATCTGGTCGGTAAAACGGTGGGGATCATTTCCAACGACGATGGACAATTTGTCCTGAAGCTGAGTTCAAAATTCCTTTCCGACACACTGAACATTTCCAGCATTGGATACAAAAACTTCAGTGCACCGGTAGCATCCCTGGTTAATACCAGTAAGGAATACCTGCTCAAAACCGATTTTGTTTCAATCCAGGAAGTGATTATCCGGAAACTCAGTCCGGTAACCCTGTTACAATCCGCTGTCGGGAAAATCAATGAGAATTACCCGCAAAAACCAGTTATTCTGAATTCATTTTACCGGGAATCGATAAAGCGGGGGAATCATTATCTGATGGTTTCAGAAGCACTGCTCGAGAATTTTAAACCGGGTTATGGCCCTTCGTTTTCTTCGGACCAGATCAAAATCGTGAAGGGCAGGAAATCCGAGGACATTGACCGTGCCGATACGCTTATGCTTAAACTCAAAGCCGGTTTAAACACCACAATTCTATTGGATGTGGTAAAAAATCTTCCGGATTTTATGACAGGCCAATATGTTGAGGATTACAGTTATAGATTGGCCGATATCGTAATTGACAACGGAGTTGACAACTATGCAATAGAATTCAAGCCCAGGGAAATGTCAATGAATAACCACTATTCGGGGAGGATACTGCTTGGCGTCAGAGACCTTGCCTTTAAATGGATTGAATTTTATGTCGATCACGAAAGACTGGACAGGGCAACGGACCTTTTTATCGTAAAAAAGCCGGCCCACCTGAAGATAAAAATGCTTAAAGCAAATTATCGCATAGCGTTCAGGCAGAGCGGAAGCAGGTATTATCTCCACCTGATTCAATGTGAAACCGAATTCAGAATAAGAAGCCGTAACCAGCTGTCGGGCAACACATATGCTACAAGCCTTGAAATGGCTGTTACCGACATTGACACGGTCAATACAGGACGGTTCAGATTAAGGGAAACTGCCCGTGTATACGACTTCTTCACAGAACAGGTGGGAAGTTATGACGATTCTTTCTGGGGTGAGTACAATTTCATCAAACCGGATGAATCACTCGAAGATGCTCTTATTAAACTGGGCAGATTGCGGGCTGTAAAGAAGGATGAAAATTTGGAGTAACTTTTACAACCTCTACAACTTAAATATTACCTTTGTCTTAACATGCGCGTAAACATGAAAAGGCTATGGAAGATATTAATAGTCCGGTAGTAAAGGATTTTATCGAAACAGCCGGTAATTACTGCCTGTTGCTCGAAGACGCTTCTAAGTTGCGGACCGGTGAGCTGTTCTCCCGGCTGCAGCAATTGCTCCCCATGCTTTATATGAAAGGGGCACTATTACCGACACCGAAATATTGTTATGAAGAGGAACCAAAAAAATTTGTCGGGGAGGATGATTACGCGCAAATACATGATAACCTGCAGCAGAAAATAGAGATTTTTCTTGGGATCACGCATATGTCGCCGGGAACCCGTCCAAGCCAGTCCGAACTGATAAGTTTCAGCCTGGCAGAAGGTTTTACGGATATATATGAGGAAGTGAAAAATTATGTAAAATTATATGAAGTAGGTCTGCCCCAGGCAATGAATGATGCGGTATGGCTTAGCCGCAACAGTTTTGAAAAAAACCTGGGCACAAAGCTTCTTGAAGGTCTGACATCGCTCCATCAGCTGGTTTATAATATGGATTCCGCCGGATCAAGGGCTTTGCAGGATGAAGATTTTAGTCAGCTCAGGGATGAGGAAGAACCCTGGTTTTCTGATGATCAGGAAGAGGTTTATGGTGATGATGAATGACAATCAATATTTCAGGGCCGTAGAAGATGAATACATCAAATCACTGCCTGTAAAAAGTTTTCCAGGCACCATTTGCCTGGTCGATCATCCTTCAGTTTTTGAGAAAGCAAGGCATATTCTCTCCAGGGAGACCATCCTGGGATTTGATACGGAAACAAAACCATCCTTTAAAAAAGGTCGCATGCATAGTGTAGCCTTATTGCAGATTGCCACTGATGACCATGCGTTTTTATTCAAGCTGAACAAAATCAGCCTGCCGTCATTTATTGTTAACATGTTGGAAGATAAAAATATAATTAAAGTTGGAGTTGCCTTGCGGGATGACCTGGCAGCCATTAACAGGATCAAACAGTTTAGTCCCGAAGGATTTGTTGATCTGCAGCGGTTTGTCAAGCAATTTGGCATCGAGGATAACGGTTTGAAAAAGCTTGTGGCCAATGTGCTTGGGTTTAGAATTTCCAAAAAATTCCAAACTTCAAACTGGGAGCAGGACCCCCTGGATACAGAACAGCTCAATTATGCTGCCACGGATGCCTGGGTATGTCGCAAAATTTATGAGGATCTGGTTAAGCGACTTGAGAATTGAATGCCTGATCCTTACTATGTATTTGCCAATCGAATGAATTCCACGATAAAGATTATCCTTAAACCAGGCAAGGAACAATCGGTAAAGCGGTTGCATCCCTGGATATTTTCAGGTGCCATTAAAAGGATCGAAGGAACGCCAAAGGAAGGCGACATAGCCGAGGTATTCTCGAACGATCACGAATACCTGGCAACCGGTCATTACCAGATCGGCTCCATTGCAATCAGGCTTTTTTCGTTTCAGCAGGTTATACCTGATTTTCAATTCTGGAGAGATAAAATTCAGGCTTCCTGGAACCTGCGGAAAGCACTTTCCCTGACGGATAATCCGGATACCAATGTTTACAGGCTGGTTAACGGTGAAGGTGACGGGTTACCGGGTCTGATCATTGATTATTATAATGGCACGGCTGTAATTCAGATGCATTCTGTCGGGATGTATTACCTCCGTAGTCAGATAACCGCCGTTTTGCAGGAAATATACCAACCGTCACGGCTGACTGTTTATGATAAAAGTGAAAATACGATCCCGGGCAAAGCCGGACTCAATGCTAAAAATGAATTCCTTGCAGGCGATCAGGCTGTTGCTGAGGTTGTTGAAAATGGGAACAAATTCAGGATTGATGTGGTTACGGGACAAAAAACAGGTTTCTTCATTGATCAGCGCGATAACCGGAATTTGCTGCTGGACTACGTGCGGGGAAAAGATGTACTTAACATGTTTTGCTATACAGGAGGATTCTCTGTGTATGCGCTTAAAGGAGGGGCCAGCTCGGTACATTCGGTGGACAGTTCTGCCCAGGCCATTGATCTTACGGAAAAGAATGTTTTCCTGAATTTCGGTTCCGGAAACAGGCATCAGGCCTTTTCAGATGATGCTTTCGGATTCCTGAATTCCATTCAGGATTCATATGATGTAATTATTCTTGATCCGCCTGCATTTGCCAAGCGCCAGGATGCACTGAACAATGCGCTTCAGGGTTATAAGCGGATTAATATCAAGGCTTTTGAACAAATACGCAGCGGTGGCATCCTGTTTACATTTTCCTGTTCACAGGTGGTAACCAGGGAAAACTTCAGAAAATCGGTATTTGCGGCTGCCGCGAATACCGGGAGACATGTCAGAATTTTACATCAGCTTGTGCAACCACCTGATCATCCGGTAAGCATTTACCATCCGGAAGGCGAATACTTAAAAGGGCTTGTATTATATGTTGAGTAGGAGATTCATTACCGGTTGGATAACAGGGCGGCTGAATCACAGACAGCTCATGTACCTGCTTAGCCTTCTTATTGGAATAATAAGCGGACTGGCGGCTGTTTTACTGAAAAACGCGGTTCATGTTACCCATGAGTTCGTTTCCCACCAGCGCGATGTTGCGCAGTTCAACTTTTTATACCTGGCTTTCCCCATGATCGGCATTTTGCTGACTGTTTTATTTGTCCGGTTCATGATCAGGGATGAAATGGGGCATGGGATCACCAAAATATTGTATTCAATTTCAAAAAAAGGAGGCTTCCTCAAACAACACAACAGCTATTCTTCAATAATAGCCTCGACATTTACCGTTGGATTTGGTGGTTCGGTGGGACTTGAATCCCCTATTGTTATGACCGGTTCATCAATTGGATCGAATATGGGCAGGATGTTCGGGATGAATTACAAATCCATAATCACCCTGATCGGATGCGGTGCGGCCGGTGGAATAGCAGGCATCTTCAAAGCTCCTGTAGCCGGAGTGGTATTTGGACTCGAAGTGCTGATGCTCGATATCAGCATGTGGTCAATAGTGCCCCTGTTGATTTCTGCCGTGACGGGCGCATCTATTTCATACCTGTTCCTCGATAAAGGGGTCACACTCCATGTACCGCTGCCGGATACATTCTTCATGCACAACCTGCCGTATTACTTATCGCTTGGAGCAGTATGCGGGATATTATCGGTTTATTTTACTAAGACCACCATTTTTGCTGAATCCCTGTTCTCAAAGATAAAAAAGAACTGGACCAGGTTCCTGACAGGAGGAATTGTTCTCGGGCTGCTGATTTTTATTTTGCCTCCTTTTTTTGGCGAAGGATACAGTACCCTTAACCTGTTGCTCGAAGGTGATGTAGCTGCTATCACCCGGGGAAGCTTATTTTATGGAAAACAGGATAATGTGTTGTTATTCAGTGTTTTTATTATATTGATTCTATTGCTTAAACCTTTCGCCATGACTGCAACAACGGGGGGTGGCGGTGTGGGTGGTATTTTTGCACCCACCCTGTTTATGGGAGGTTTTACGGGCTACCTGGTTGCTACGATCCTTAACCTGTTTAGTTTTATTCAAATACCGGTAAGGAATTTCATATTGGCCGGCATGGCAGGTGTAATGGCAGGCGTAATGCATGCACCCCTAACGGCGATATTTCTGATTGCAGAGGTTACCGGCGGATACAGCCTGTTCATTCCGCTGATGATTGCATCTACGGTTTCCTACATTATCAGCAAATATTTTGAACCACATTCCATTTACAATCACAGGCTTGTTAAAAGAGGTGAGCTGATCACCCATAACAAGGACAAAGCTGTACTAACACTTCTTGAAATGGATAAGGTTATTGAAAAGGATTTCCTGGCCGTATCTTCCGAAGATTCACTTGGAAAACTGGTTAAAACAATATCCCGGTCAAAGCGAAATCTGTTTCCCGTGCTTACCGGTAAAAATATGCTGCTTGGGATTGTGCTGCTTGACACTATCAGGCATATTATGTTCAATACCGATATGTACAACAGGGTATTTGTGAGGGACATTATGCAGCCCCCGCCCGATCATATTTCACCCGGTGAATCCATGGAAAGCGTGATGAAGAAATTCGAGGACAGCGGATCCTGGAATTTGCCGGTGATCAATAACGGTGAATATATCGGCTTTCTTTCAAAGTCGAAGCTATTTTCATTTTACCGGAAATGGCTGATTGAAATTTCGGACGAATAAATGTAAATTACGATTTTAGATTTACAGCCTGCAGCCTAGAACCTATATAAAAATTCTGATAAACAATTGGGTAATTTATTTTTTACTCATCGACAAAACATTATTTTTGATACAAATCTAATTCTCGCACCATGGAAAGGGATTCCCGCATATTTGAACTGATAAAAAAAGAAAATGACCGCCAGCTGCATGGTATTGAACTGATTGCCTCAGAAAATTTCGTAAGCGATCAGGTACTTGAAGCTATGGGTTCATGCCTCACCAACAAGTATGCAGAAGGCCTGCCCGGCAAACGGTATTATGGCGGATGCCAGGTTGTGGATGAAGTAGAGGAACTGGCCATTGAAAGGATAAAAGCCCTGTTCAATGCAGCCTGGGCAAACGTGCAACCACATTCGGGTGCGCAGGCCAATGCAGCAGTCATGTTGGCTGTTCTTAATCCCGGTGATAAATTTATGGGTCTTGATCTGTCTCATGGAGGACACCTGTCCCATGGCTCGCCGGTGAATTCTTCCGGGATCCTTTATCATACGGTAGCTTACACACTGAATCCCGACACGGAGCGTGTGGATTATGACAACATGGAAGAAACGGCACTCAGGGAACGGCCAAAATTGATCATTGCCGGGGCATCGGCTTATTCCCGGGACTGGGACTATGCAAGGATGAGGGCCATAGCTGACAAGACGGGCGCTTTGTTGATGGCCGATATTGCCCACCCGGCCGGACTTATTGCAAAAGGATTACTGAACCATCCTTTTGCAATAAGTCATATTGTTACCACCACCACGCACAAAACACTTCGCGGTCCTCGCGGTGGCCTGATCATGATCGGTGAGGATTTTCCCAATCCCTGGGGTTATACTTCTCCCAAAGGAGAGATCAAAATGATGTCGAATCTGCTTGATCTTGCAGTTTTCCCGGGAACACAGGGCGGTCCGCTGGAGCATGTGATCGCTTCCAAAGCGGTGGCCTTTGGTGAGGCCCTAACCGATTCTTACGGAAAATATATCCTGCAGGTGAAGAAGAATGCTTCCTTAATGGCCAGGTGCTTCATTGACAAAGGATACAAGGTGGTTTCAAACGGTACCGATAATCATTCCATGCTCATTGACCTGCGGACCAAGGTTCCTGAAATAACGGGTAAAATGGTGGAAAACACATTGGTTAAAGCCGATATTACATTGAACAAGAATATGGTGCCGTTTGACTCACGAACGCCCTTCACAACTTCAGGTGTGCGGATTGGAACACCTGCCATTACCACGCGGGGTGCAAAGGAGGATCTCATTGCAACCGTGGTGGAACTCATCGATGAGGTGATCATGCACATCGATGATGAAAAGGTTATCAGCACAGTTCGGGAAAAGGTTAACAATCTGATGAAAGATTATCCCCTGTTCGCCTGGTAAAAGGGCAATTTTGCAAATCGTACCCGGAATTTCCCGCATATGGAATGGTATCAGTACCTTTTAATAATTGGTGCCGGCATTGTTGCCGGCTTTATTAATACATTGGCCGGGAGTGGTTCCCTGCTGACCCTTCCATTGCTCATGTTTATCGGTTTGCCCCCCACTGTTGCCAATGGTACCAACCGCATTGCCATTATGCTGCAAAGCCTTGTGGGTTCGCTGGGTTTCAGAAAGCAGGGTGCATTGGATACAAAAACCGGCGTCCGGCTCGGAATACCCTCAGTGCTCGGATCAGTTGCCGGTGCGCTAATTGCAATCTCCATCAGCGGTAAGGTGATGGAAAGGGCCATAGGCATATTGCTGGTAGTAATGTTCTTTATCATTCTGTTTAAACCCGACACCTGGCTAAAGGGGAAATCAGGAAAGGGAATTCCGGCCTCCTCGTGGCTGAATTTCGTGTTGTTTTTCTTTATCGGTGTATACGGGGGATTTGTTCAGGCCGGTGTAGGTTTCTTTTTGCTGGCAGGATTGGTTATGGGTGCAGGTCTTGATCTGGTGAAGGCCAATGCAATTAAAAACTTGCTGGTGTTTCTATACACTCCTTTCGCACTTACAATTTATATTATTGGTAATCAGGTTGATTACAAAGCCGGCTTGATACTTTCGATAGGAAGTGTAACCGGAGCCTGGCTGGGTACAAGAACAGCCCTGTCCCGGGGGCCTGTATTTATCAGGTATGTATTGCTGGCAGCTCTTTTGGTTTCTGCTGTTCAACTGATATTTTTCTGATCACTGCAGCTTGAAATGGTAAGTAATTGTTCCGACCTGACGTTCCGGTGCATCATTTTTCAGGTTGAATTTTGATTCTGTCGCTGCTTTTTTTGCTGCTGCGTACAGGGTATTATCCACAATGGTTGATCCTTTCACGCCGGGCGTTGCACCAATAACCTTACCGGTACGGTCAACGGTTATTTCAACCACTACTATCCCTTCCTTGAGCACATTAAAAGCAGGCTTC
>Ga0209341_10003738_pt1 | contig 14168 bp, 11 predicted proteins | sample RifCSP13_2_FD_184020 | JGI IMG/M metagenome (GOLD analysis project Ga0209341, IMG submission 184020) | Soil microbial communities from Rifle, Colorado - Rifle CSP2_sed 13_2 (SPAdes) (version 2) | ecosystem: Environmental > Terrestrial > Deep subsurface > Rock core/Sediment | place: Rifle...
CGCGGGGAACGATGTCGTCACGGTCGGACATCCGGCCCTCCAGATCTCGACGCCCTACACAGTCAACGTGGGGACGGGGGCGCGCGACGCGTGCACGCCCGGCCTGACCCTCGCGACGCAGTACACGACGACGTTCACCACGGGCACGGGCGCGCGGGCGCCGAACCCGCCGACGGGGCTCGTCGCGACGACGCAGACCGCGACTTCGATCTCGTTCTCGTGGACCGCGCCGACGACGTACAACGACCTGACGCCGTTGCCCGCTTCGGAGATCTCCGGTTACCGCGTGTACCGTGCGACGTCGCAGACGGGAACGCGGACGGACCTCGGGGTCGTGCCGACCACGTCGTACACGGACACGAACGTGCAAGCCGGGCAGACCTACTTCTACTGGGTGAAGACGATCGACATCACGGACGTGGAGAGCGACTACAGCGCGCCGGTCCAGGCCACGGCGGGAACGGGCGGCGGGCCGGGCTTCAACTGGCTCGTGATCCTGATTCCGTTGATCGTGATCCTCCTCCTCGTCGGGGCGTTCCTCCTGATGCGGAAGAGGAGGCCCGCCGCGGCCCCGCCGAAGGCCGCACGGGCGCCGCCCGTGGCGGCACCGGAAGAGACTAAGCCTTCCGAGCCCATGGAGGAGGCTACCGCGGAGGAGACGGGAGCGGGCGAGGAGAAGTTCATCCCGTGTCCGAACTGCGGCACGATGGTGAAGCCGACCGATGCGGAATGCTTCGTCTGCGGTGCGAAGCTGTAGCCTCGTCGTCCTCCTCGTCGTGACGGCCCTCGCCCTCCCCTCGGCGGGTGGGGGCCGGGACCCCGGCGTGGTGCCGGCGGTCGCCCCCACGGTCATCGCGACGACCCCTGCGGACGGCGCGGTCGCCGCCAACGGCACCCTCCCGATCGAGGTGCGGTTCAGCGAGCCGATGAACGCGAGCACCCTCTTCTATGCGATCGCGCCCTCGGTCCCGAACGCGACCTCATGGCCCGCGCCCGACGTCCTGTGGATCACCCCGGACCCCCCGGGGCTTCCGAACTGCACGATGGTCCAGGTGCAGGTGCGCGTCGACGACCTCGACGAGGGCCTGCCCCTCGTCCGCGGCACCGTACCCAATCCGTGGGGGTTCCTGACCGCGTGCGACCGGCCGTACGTCGTCGCCACGACGCCGGCGGACGGGGACGGAAACGTCCGCACGGACGCGGACACGGTCGTCGCGTTCAGCGAGCCGATGGACTGCCTCACGATCCGCCTTCAGTTCAATCCCACCCTGCCCCCGCCGGGGACCCTGATCACGTCCTGCGACGCCACGCGGACCGTGATGACCGCGCGGTTCACAGGGGGCACGAGCTTCGTGCCCGGGACCACATACGCCGCGACGGTGCTCGGGAGGGACGACGACGGGAACGGCCTCGTCCCCTCGCCTATGCCGAACCCCTGGTCCTTCACCGTGAACGCCCCGCCGACCGTGGGGAGGCCGATGATGTCCGCCTCGGGATGCCTCGACGGCGGCACGACCGTGAGCGTGGGGTGGACGATGGCGGACGACCTGGAGGCGACCGCGGATCTGACCGTCCGCCTCGCGTTCCTGAACGGGTCCGTGTGGGAGACGTTCGCCGGCCCATCCCAAGGGTTCCCGTCGCCCGCGTCCTACGCATGGACCCTTCCCGCGTTCGACGTCGCGACCCGCGTTCGCGTCGAGGTGAACGACTCCGCGGGAGGGATTGCGACGAACGAGAGCCTTTCGTTCCGCGTCGACACGGGGCCGCCGCGGATCCTTTCCACGAGCCCCCCGGACGGTGCGCGGGACGTGCCGATCGACGCGACCCTGACGATCGTGTTCTCCGAGCCGATGAACCGCACGTCCGTGGAGAACGCGATCACGTCGACCCCGGCGTTGGCGGGCGCGCAGTTCAGCTGGGGCACGGGCGACGCGGCGGTCACGGTCCTCCCCGGAGGGCTTCCGGACCGGACGTTCTTTCGCGTGACGATCGCGGGGACCGCGCAGGACACGTGCGGGCCGGGCCGCCCGATGGGGGCGGACGCAGCGTTCACGTTTACGACCGCCAAGGCCCCCGCGGCGCCCCCCGCCCGGGTGTGGGTCGTGACGTTCGACGAGACGTCGATCACGGTCGCATGGCAACCCGTCACCACGTTCGTCACGGGGAGCCCGATCCCGTCGACGTCGACGGTCTCGTATCGCATCTATCGGGGAAACCTGACGGACATCGGCCTGCCGGTCGCGACGACGAACGCGACGCAGTTCACGGATCGGAACCTCCGACCGCTGACGAACTACTCGTACCGGATCGTGGCGGTCGTCGACGACGTGCCATCCGACCCGACCGCGCCCCTGTCCCAGGTCACGCGGCCCCCGTTCCTCCTCACCCGCGAGGGGCAGGTCTCCGTCGCCGTCTCGTTGGCGGCGGTCGCGGTCGCGACGCTCGCGGCGGCGGGGATGCGGCGTCGTCGGAAGCGCCGCGAGGCAGACGACCAGCTCGCGCGTGAGATCCAGGACGTCGTCGCGCAGGTGCGGAAGGTCCGGACGGAGCCCGACCCCGAGGTCCGCCGAGCGGAAGAGGAGGCCCTGCAGGCCCGCTTCCGGGCTCTCGTGAGAGGCGAGACGGACGAGGCGGATCCCCGGCTCGACGGCCTGTATCGGGCCCTCGCGGCGGCCCTCGTCCACAGCCCGGAGGTCGACGTCTCCCGAGGCCGCCAGTTTGTGGATGCCGAGCTCGGGTCCCTCGCCCCGAACCTGCGGCAGCACGGCGCCGCCTATCGGCTCCTGAGCGAGGCGGAGGCGAGCGTCCAGAGCGAGCTGTTCCCCGGCCTCCCAGGCTCCGCGCGGAAAGCCCTCCTCCTCGTCTACTTCTACGCGCTCGAGGAGTACCTCGGGCATCGGCTCCGCGGCCTCGTGCCCGCCGGCGCGACCGTCCTCCTCGGGGAGCGCGGGCACATCAACGTCCGCCGCCGGGGCTGGGAGCAGCAGTGGGCGTCCCTCACCCTCGGGAACCTCCTCTACGTGATGGACCACAACCGCCACCTCTTCATCGCGGACGAGGAGCGATGGGAGCAAGAGGTCGAGCCGGTCCTCCGGGAGGCGGTCGGAGCCCGGAACCGGACCGCCCATCCCTCCCGGGAGGTGCCGCCCGTGGAGAAGGTCCGCGACCTCGTGTACCGAGCGATGCCCGCGATCGAATCGATCCTGAAGTGGCCGACGGGCCCCGTCGCCTCCTGATCAGGCGGGCACGATCTTGGCGGTCCGCAGCTCCCGGAGCCGGACGGTCAGGCGCTCGCCCGTCGCCGCGTTCTCGAGGCGCACGGGGTCGCCCACCGCCACGACGCGGTAGCGCGCCTTCCTCCAGAGGACCGTGTCCCCCGCCCGGAACCCCGCGACCCGGACCGCGTACGTCGCGCGGTACTGGTCCTTGCCCTCCCGCTGCGTGTGGAGGGTCGCGCTCGAGCCGACCGTTCCACCGAGCTCCTTCGCCAGGTCCCGGCCGAGGCGCTTCGCGAACGTGTTCGAGCTGACGAGGACGTCGAACCCGCCGGGGACCTCCTCCACGCGGCTCACGAAGTCCGAGCCCCCCGCGCTCCGGCCGACGAGTTCCCGCGCCCTCCGCACCTCGTCCTCCGTGAGCGCGCGACCGTCCGCGCGGACCTGGACGGTCCCGACGAAGTAACCGCCCGCGCGCTTCGAGCACGTCGGGCAGACGCCCGTCTGCATCCGGACGCGCGTGTGGAAGGAGTCGACGAGGTCCCACGGTCCGACCCGACAGGAGGCCTTCACGGTCACGGAAACGTTCCGGTCGTCCTGGGGGCGGAGGTCGTACGTGTATCGGACCCGCTCCGCGCGCGGGTCCGTCTCCGCGGCGCCGCGGAGGACGTCGAGGATCACGTCCTCGAGCGTTCCGGGAATCCAGCGGCCGCCGACGAGCAGGTTCCCGCAGTGGGCGCACCGCGAGAGGTCGATCGCCTCGGGGGCGCGGACGAGCTTGTTCTTCTTCAGGAAATGATCCCCGCACACGCCCTCGAACGTTGGGCCTTCGAGTCCGCACTCGACGCAGAACGCCATCCGGCGCGACGAAGGCGGGGGCGGGAGATAACCCTTCGCGCCTCAGCCCTCCGCGGACATCACGACCATCTGCGCATGGGGCTCCCCGCCGATCCAGAGGACGCCGTCCTCACCGACGAACCCGGCGCGCCGCGCGGCCTCGACCGTCTCCTTCCCCACGAAGTTTCCGATCGTCGCGAGGCGGAGCCTGTCGACGAACTCCTCCCCCGTCACGCGGTCCCCGTCGTAGAAGGAGGAGACGTGGAGCCGGAGCTCCCCTTCCCGCAGCGTCTGTCCGAGGAGGCGCTCGTCGCACGCCGCCACGAGGACCTCCGGGCCCCGGGTGTACACCTTCACGAGGATCAGGGGGGTCGCCGCATCCCGAGCGCCGCCAACTCCGATAAAGGTACGGGTTCAGAGGCGGCTGATCAGCTTGTACCGCCCCTCGGCCGGGCTGTACAGGTCCCCCTCGTTCTTCCACTTCCGGAGCCACGCCTCCGCGCGGTCCCGCGGGATCCCGCGCCGCTCCGCGATCTCCAGGATGTCCTCGTGGTTCGCGCCCTCGCCCATCTCTGTCCCGCCGAGCTCCGCGATGATGTCCCTCAGGAGGACGATCTGCTCGCGCTGGGAGGCGGGCACGCCCGTCGCGATCATGTCGATGTCGAGCGGCCCCTCCCGCTCGCCCGTGGAGGCGACGCGGCGGAGCCAGTACTCGATCACGGAGACCGCGCGGTCCGCGTCCTCGACGTCGACGAGCACGCTGAGGCGCGCGCGGGCGGACGCCTCCGCGAGCCGCACGAACGCCTCGAGCTGGCGGGGGGTGATCGGGATCGGCCCGCCGGGCCCCTCGCCCTGGCCGCGGATCTCCAGGTAATGGTCGCGGATCCGGCCCATCGCATCCGGCGTCATCACGGGATAGATCCGCTTCGCGAACGCGACGTACTTCCGCAGGAACTCGGGCGGGAAGTACGGCAGGTAGGGCTGGGCGAGCTCGTCCAGCGCGGGCGCCTCGCCGAGCTCCTCCTTCGTCTTCAGGATCTCGCCGAGGCGGTGCGCGTGGAGGATGTGATCCGCCATCCGGCGGTCCTTCTCCGTCTCCGGCACGTCGAGGATCGGGAAGATCCCGTCGAAGCGCGACAGGAGCGCGGGTTCCAGGTTGATCTGCTCGCTCAGCAGCTTCCCTTGGACGAACCGGCCGAACTGCGGGTTGGCGGCGGCGAGGACCGCGCACCGGGAGGGGAGCGTGGCGGTGATCCCCGCCTTCGCGATGTGGACCATCTGTTCCTCCATCGCCTGGTGGATGCTGCCGCGGTCCTGCGGGTTCATCTTCTCAATCTCGTCGATGCACACCAACCCCTTATCCCCGAGGACGAGCGCCCCCGCTTCGAGGGTCCACCGCCCCTCGCCGAACTCGTCCTTCACCGCCGCCGCCAGGAGTCCGGCCGTGCTCGAGCCCTTCCCGCTCACGGAGATCGCGCGGGGCGCGATCTGCGCCATGTAGGTGAGGAGCTGGCTCTTCGCCAGTCCCGGATCGCCGACCATGATCAGGTGGATGTCCCCGCGGATCCGCGTCCCGTCCGGCATCAGCTTCGGGACGCCGCCGAACAGTTGGAGGGCGAGCGCCTCCTTCTCTTTCTCGAGCCCGAAGATCGTCGGGGAGATCGACTGCACGATGCGACCGATGATGTCGGGGCGTCGCGCCTCCTCCCGGATCAGCTCGATCTCCGCGGGCGAGATCTCGATCTCCTCGAACTCGACCCGCTCCTTCTCCGTGCTGTTCACCTCGAGGAAGATGTCGAAGATCGTCGACTTCTGGCCGGGGCGCCCGCGCTGCGCGCTCCGGAGGATCCCGTTCAGGACGACCCGCGCGCCCGGGGAGACCTGCCCGGTGATGTCGTCCTCCAGGTACGCCTCCAGGCGCTGGGGCTCCTCCCCGCCCCGGAGGATCTCCGGCGGCTCCTGGATCTCGATCTTCTGCGTGTCGAGGAACTGCGAGACCTCCCCGATCAGCTTGAACTTCGTGCTCGCGGCCGTCCGCCCGCACCCGCCCTGGTCCGGGTAGCACTCCATCGGCTCGCGGAACTGCGTCCCCTCCTGCGGCTCCTTGATCACCGTCTGGCACCGCAGGCATTGGAAGGTGGCGTCCACGATCCGTGGGCGGACCTCCGTCGCCTTCCGGACGAGGCCGTCGACCGTGATGAACCGCCCGAGGTGCTCCGCCCGGAGGTCCCGCACCATGATCCGGATGTCCCGCGGGAGGGCCTTCACCCGCAGGTGGACGCGGATCGGCTCCTCGCCCGGGGGCGCAATCCGCGTGATCGCCTCCTCGCCCGCGACGCGGGACGTCTGCGGATGGCCCAGGAAGTGGATCGAGAAGTCCGTGTCGAACCGGTTCAGCTCGTCAAACGGGACCTCGAGGGTCCGGGACTCCGGGTACGCGTCCGCGAGGGAGAGGATCCGGCCGGCGTAGTCGTACGCATCGAAGAACTCCTCCCACTTCTGCACGAGCTCCGCGGGGGAATATTCTGGCATCGGCCGACCTCCCACTTTCGAGGGGATCGCCCCGGGGGTCAATGGGGTCATAAGGCCATCCTCGCCGTTTCCCGTGCAACCGACACGTCCGTCCCGTCCACGCGAACCCGCCTCATCCGCATGCGGAGTACCCGCACAACGGGCACATTGAGCACCCCGACTGTGGGACGAGGGCGCCGCCGCAGTCCGGGCATGACGTCGGACGTACCGGGGGACGGCGGCTCTCCATGCGTTCGGGGAGACGTGAGTGGTTCATCGACCGCCCGTCGACGATGCGCGGCGGAGTCCATTGCCTTTCGCGGGAGAGGCCCGCGGAAGTTTCACCCGTCCACGCGAACCAGTGGAAACGGCGGGGGGTTACGTTCTTGTATGTCCGCGGGCATGCCCGGGGCTCGGGATGGGTACTGCACTCGAGGACATCGTCATTGAGAACAGCCAGCACTCCCTCGTGATCAACGAGATCATGCTCCTCCTCGCGGAGAAGCGAACGTCCCTGTCCTCCCTCCGCGCCGGGCTGGCGGTCGTCGCGATCCCGATGTCGATCGCCGGCTTCCTGATCGCGACCTCCCGGCTGTACGAGACCCTCACCGTCCTCCACCTCCTCGCACCGCTGTGGGCCGCGTGCGTCGTCCTGTTCGTCCTCGGGATGCACATCATCGTCCGCGCCCTCCTCCGGATCCGGCGGTTCGACGAGCGGGTCGAGGACCTGAAGGCGAAAGACGCCGCGGTGCGCGCGCTCATCGAGGTGGACTGAGCCACACGGCGACGGCGAGGCGCGTCGTCCCCGGGCCTCCGTCGAGCGACGGATAGTCCCACGTGCTCGCGTAGTGGTTCGCGGGCACGACCTGTTCCGCGGGAAGGTGCAGGAGATCCCGGTTCGCGCCCGGGCCCCCGAGGATCGCAAGGTCCCAGCCGGGGCGGAGGAGTTTGGCGGCGATTCCGAGGATGCGCGCGTCCGTGGCGGTGAAGTCGTAGCCCCGATGGTCGCGCGCGAGGAGGTGGACCTCCAGCCGCAGGACGTCCTCCACGGTCGTGCCATTCGGGATTAGGACGATCTCGCCGCCAAATCGATAGAAAAGTCCGTCCGTCGTCGTGCGAAACAAGGCCAGCCGGGTGTCGTCCGCGTACCGAACCCCGCTCGATCGCGGGTCGCTCGCGGGAGGTCGCCCCGTCGCGAGGATCACGCCCGTCGCAACAAGGAGGACGAGGAACAGGAGGACGCCATCCGCGAGCGCCTCGAATCCGCGTTCGCCTTTCATTCCCACACCGTCGCGGTGATCCGCGCGGGGTCCACCCGGTCGGACAGAACGTTCCCGCTGGTCAGGGCGGTCCGCCAGTCGCCGGTCCCCCGATCGGACTCAAACGTCCATCGGTCGTCCGTCGCGAGGTCCCACACGGTCACGCGGAAGGGATGGTTCGCCGCGAGTCCTGCGAGGTCCTCCTCCGTCGTCCCGTCCAGCCGCTCCGCCACGAGACGCCCCGCCCCCTCGGTCCATCGAGGGTCCCGGATCACCGCCGCCAAAAGCGCGTCGGCCCCCTCCTGGAGACGCTCCCCGCGGTCCGCGGTGGACCGCGCGACGAACGAGCTCGCGAGGGCGGAGAAGAACAGGGAGAAGGCGAGGATCGCCGCGAGCAGCAGGGTCAGGTCGTCCATCGCCGCGGTGCCGTGGGCGTCGCGCACGGTGCGGAATCGGATCGCCGCCAATTGGCGGTATCCCGTACATGCAACACGAGGGGACTTGTGCCCTCCCGCGGGTCCTCCCTGGAGGCGCAGGACGTGTTCGACGAGGCGGAGGCCGACGCGGACGGTCGTCTGGTCGTGAAGTGCGAGGACGTCCCCGAAGATCTGGCGGACCTCTCGAAGCCGGCGTGCCTGCAGGCGGTCCTCCGCCACCTCCGCGACGGGGGCTCCGTCCGGGGCGTCGTCCTCGTCCACGACCGGGAGCGCGCGTACGGCCCACGGGCCGCCGCGGTCCTCGACGGACTCCTCGCCCTCGCCCGCCTCCTCGATCAGTTCGCGGAGCGTGCGCCCGAACCGGACTTTCCCGGGTTCACCGCCAAGGAGGTCGAGGCCGTGTGCGCGAAGTGCGAGTTCCGCCCCGCCGCGCTCTTCGCCGGGCTTCGCGAACTTCTGCTCGGAGACCCCGCGGCGCTCTTGGCGGCGCTGTCGGAGCTTGCGTCGTCCCTCGCGGCGTACGAGGAGGCGGGGTGCGTGGGCTGCGCCGGCGCGACAGTCCAGGACGTCCGCATCCTCCTCGCCGAACTCGACCGGGCCGTGGGGGCGTGACATGGAGCCGTCCCTCGTCCCCGACGTCGCCCGCGTCGTCGCGGAGGGCTGGGCGGCGAAGGTCCTATCGACGCTGGCGGCGGACCATCGGGAGCGTCCCCGGTTCTCCGCGTCATGGGTCACCCCGACGCCGCCGCCGGAGGCGGTCCTCGCGCGGACGTACGCGGTCGACGGCTCGGAGGTGCGGCTGTACCGCCTCCCGGGCGGGACGGAGTCCCTGTACTTCGTCGCGCCGGGCGAATACGGGATGCCGAGCCCGTGGATCCGCCTCGTCCACCGGGCACGCGAAGAACTCGCGCGGGCGACCCCCGTCCGCGTGCGCTTGGACCGACCCGAGGACGTGCGCGCGTACGTGACGCGGTTTGCGGAACGCGCGATCCCCAGATTGGCGGCGAAGCACGAGGTCTCCCTCGGCGCGGATCGGGCCGCTTCCGTCGCGACCGTCCGGAGGCTCGCGGCGGTTCTGGCGGCATACACGGTCGGGCTCGGCGTCGTCGAGATTCCCCTCCGGGACCCGAACGTGCAGGACGTCTACCTCGACGCCCCGGCAGGCGCGACGCCCCTCCATGTGACGATTGCGGACCTCGGAGGGGGCGTGCACCAGCGGTGCGTGACGAATCTCTACCTCACCCCCGCGGACGCGGAGGCCCTCCTCGCGCGGTTCCGGCTCGAGAGCGGCCGGCCCTTCTCCGAGGCGATGCCCGTCCTCGAGACGAACCTGGACGCGTTCCGCGTGCGCGCGACCGCGGTCGGCCCGCCGCTGAGCCCCGACGGATTGGCGGTGGCGCTCCGCCGCCACTCGACGGACCCGTGGACGCTCCCGCGTCTGATCGCGGCGGGCGCGATGTCCCCGTTGGCGGCGGGCCTCCTCTCGTTCCTGATCGACGGGCGCTCCACAATCCTCGTCGCGGGAGCACGCGGGGCGGGCAAGTCCTCCCTCCTCGGCGCCCTCCTGTTCGAGTTCCCACGAAGCCAGCGGATCTTGACGATCGAGGACACCCGGGAGCTCCCGGCCTCGCACTTGCAGTCCCTCGGGTACAAGGTCCAGTCCCTCTTCGTGCGATCCGCGCTCGGCGGCGCGGAGATGTCCGCGGACGACGCCCTCCGGGTGTCCCTGCGCCTCGGGGAGAGCGCGATCGTCCTCGGGGAGGTCCGCGGGCAGGAGGCCCGCACGTTGTACGAGGCGATGCGCGCGGGGACCGCCGGGAGTGCCGTCCTCGGGACGATCCACGGGAACTCGTCGAGGGCCGTGTACGAGCGAGTCGTGCACGACATGGGCATCCCCGCGACATCGTTCACCGCCACGGACGTGGTCGCGGTCGCCGGGCTCGTCCGGCCGGGCGGGAGCCACCGGAGCCGGCGGCGCCTCCTCGAGATCACGGAGGTCGCGAAGTCCCGTGGCCCCGGCGAGTTCGCCGCGCTCCTTACCTATGATCCGGCTTCGGACGCCCTGCGGGAGGCTTCCGGACTCGCCGCCAGCGAGCGGATTCGCACAATCGCCGGTTCGTGGTCCCTCTCCTTCGAGGAGGCCCTCGAGAACATCCGGATCCGGGCGGCGATCAAGCAGGCGCTCGTCGACGCCTCGGGGGGACGGCCCGACGTTTTGGCGGCGGAGTGGACGGCCCGAGCGAACGCGACGTTCTGGAACCTCGTCGACGAAGGGCGCTCAGGGACCGACCTCCTGGACCGCTGGACCGCCTGGTTCCGAGGTGCCCTCCGTGGGTGAGCGATTCGTCCCCGCGTGCCGATGGGCGACACGGGTCTGGGCCCCATCCAGGGGTGACGACCGGGAGAGACCCCCTTCCAAGGCCGCTTCGGGATCGAGCCTCGGGGCCGCCCTCGCCTTCCTGCACATGTCCGTGGAGCCATGGGAAGTCCGCGCCCTTGCGCGCCTGGCGACCGTCCTCGCGATCCCGCCCACGGCTGGTGTGCTTGTCGTCGCCTTCGTCGTGTTTGGCGGTCTTCCGCCCACCGTCCTGCCGATTGCGGTCGCGATTCCGCTCCTTGTGTACGCGACGATCCTCGGATATCCGCGGGGCCTCGCGAAGCGGATGCGGTTCGTCTCCTTGGGGGAGACGCCGGAGGCGGTGAGCTACCTCGCGATGAGCCTGGCGGTGCGGCCCTCCCTCGAGGTCGCGGTCGCGTTCGCGGCCGAGCACGCCGGCGGAACCTTCGGCGCCGCGATGCGCCGCCTCCTGTGGGGCGTCCACCTCCGCACGCGGACGCGGATCGAGGACGCGTTCACCGGCCTTGCGGACGAATGGGGGACATGGAACGAGGACCTGAAGCGCGCGCTGTACGTGATCGCCCACGCCGTCCGCGAGGGATCCCGGGAGGGGATTCGCCGGGCGTTGGACCGGGCCCGTGCGACCGTGTACGACGGCGCCCGTCGCCGCCTGCAGGACTACGCCGCTTCGCTCCGCGGCCCGACGAGTGCCCTGTTCGCCCTCGGTGTCCTTCTCCCTCTGATCGTCGGCTCGATGCTCCCGCTCCTCTCCCTCGGGACGTTCTCCCCGACGGGCCTGGACGTCGTGACGCCATCCCCTCCGAACCCCGTCCCGTGGATCTTCCTCCTCGACGTCGCGTTCCCCGCGGTCACGTTCCTCTTCGCCCACCACGTGTCGGCGCGTCGGCCGGGATTGGCGGCGTCAAGCGGGCGGGGGGCGAAACGTCCGCTCGTCGCGATCGCGGCGGTCCCCGTGCCCATCCTGCTCGCCGTGTTCGTGCCGATTCGCTTCGGGGCGGTCCTCGCCATCGGGGGAACCGTAGGACTCGTCGGTTTGGCGGTGCACCTCGCGACCCGCGACGCGCGGACGGAGTCCCTTCGCATGGCGGAGTTGGAGAAGGAGTTCCCGGACGCCCTCTTCCAGTTGGGGAGTCGGCTCGGCGAGGGCCGGGGACTCGAGGACGCGTTTCTGGCGGTCGCGGTGGGGTTGGAGCGCACGGAGGCCGGGGCCCTGTTCGGCCGGATCGCCCGAAGCCTACGGATTGGCGGCGGGACGGTTGAGGACGCGCTGTTCGGCCCCCGAGGCGCACTGAGAGACGTCCCCTCGCGGGTCGTCCGCGCGACCCTGAGGATGGCCGTCGACCTCGCCGCCAAAGATCCTGGGACCGCGGGGAAGGCGATCCTGGAGATGTCCGACCATCTGCGGGATCTGCAGGGCGTCGCGCGGGACCTCCGTGCGGAGCTCCGTCCGACGATCGACGCGATGCGGGCGACCGCGATCGTCTTCGCCCCCGTCGTCCTCGGGGTGACGGGCGCCCTGTACACGCTCCTCTCGGAGGCGTTCGCGGGCTTCGCCTCCCTCCCGATGCCCGCGGCGACGTTCCACCTCGCGCTCGGGGTGTACCTCGTGCTCACGACGGTCGGGATCCTGCACTTCGCGACGCGGATTGAGATGGGCGGAGGATGGGTGGCCCTTGGCGCTTCCGTTGCCCGCGCCCTGCCGATCGGCTACGGGGTTTACGCGGCCACGCTCGTCCTCGCGAGCCTCGCGCTCTAGGCGCCCTTGACATGTTGGAGCAGGCGTTAAGTAGGGGGCGAGGAGCTGATAGGCGGGACCATGATGGACACCATCGGCGGACCGCGGTCGCGGATTAGGTTCCAGGGCCAGGAACGGGCACGGATCCAGGCCCATCTGCGTCGCGTGGAACGGGAGCTGCGTGCGAAGAGCACCGCCAATCTTGAGCCCGAGTTGCGCGCTGCCCGCGCCCGGAATCTCGTTCGCCTCCGCGAGTACCGTGCCCGGGGCGACTTCCCGCGGAATCTCGAGGTCGACGTGCGCGTGCCGTTCCTCCGAGATCCGTTCGGCACGCCGTGCGCGGTCGCGTACCTCGTGGCGGAGTCTGAAGGGACCGCGTTCCTCGACGCCCTCGCGGCCAGGGCCAATCGCGTGTATGTCGACGACGTCACGGACGGACCGCTCCTCGATTGGATCGACGCGAGCGGCCTGACCCAGGAGGAATGCGCGCGGATTCAGCCCTCGTACGACCCGTTCCCGCCACCGTCGTTGCCTCCCATCGACCCGCCCATCTCCCCACCGCCAAACGTGTCCGCGTTTCCGGCGCTCGTCGGACACGAGGCGGAGCTGATCGCCCTCTTCGCGCTCCAGACGGGCCTGTGGCTCGCGTGGGTCCTGCGGGTGACGGGGGCGCTGGACTTCCGTCGGATGCGTCGCATCCGCACGGCGCGTCTGCCCGCCCGGACCGAGGCCGTGGATCCTAGTTCGTGACCGTCCACGAACCGCCCGTCGTCGCGTACACCCAGTAGCCCTTCCCCGGCTCCAAGTTCGACGTGAGCGGGGCCCGCTGCAAGTAGTACTGCGGCGCGGCCGCGTAGATCTCCAATTGGTTCACGCCGAGCGCGCCGGGGAACGCGACGTTCGCGGGCCGCACGATGAAGCTCGCGTATCCGACGAAGTTCCAGCCGGCAACGAGGGTGAGGGTCGTGCTCGCGGGGACCTGCCCGGCAACCGTGAAGTCGTCCGGGGCGACGAGGTCGACCCACAGCGCCATCCCCGCGCTCACCGTCCGGAGGTCTCCGCCCGGCTTCACCGTCGAATACGCCTTCCACGGGTCGAGCGCATCCGTCGCCACGTACGTGCGTGCGGTCCGCCACGCCATCGTCTGGAAGGCGGATGCGAGGCTCGCGTCTTGGAGCGTGACGGGGATCGAGACGAGGTTCCACCCGCCGCTCAGGGAGCGGGTGAACTTCGCCGCCTGCTCGACGCTGTCCGCCCCGCCGCCCGCGTTCACCGCGCGGACGTAGTAGAAGTACGTGTTCGCGTCGCCGCTCCCCGCGCCGACGTGGTCGTAGGAGGTCGCCGCGGGCGGGATGTTGTCCGCGAGGAGGGCGTACCCGGCCTTCGTCGCGCTGTACGCGGAGCTGAAGTACACCTGGAACTTGTCGATCGCCGGCCCTCCCGGGGTCGTCCACGTGATTCGGACGTCCGCGAACGTGGCGCCGGCGAGGCGGGCGTTCGCCGCCTGCGGCGGGTTCGGCGGCACGCCGCTCGACGAGGGGATCACGAGGAACGTCCGGTTCGAAAACGGACCCCAGTTCTGCGTCGGCGTCGCCGCGTCCTGCCCGTGGACCCACACGACCTGCATGGATCCGACGGGCCACGTGGCGGTGAGGCTCGCAGTCACGTCCTCCGTCGGCGCGCTGAACGCCCCGTCCGCCGCGCTCATCGCGGTCCCCGTCCCGTAATCGGCGGGCTGCGGCATCGCCGCCTGCACGAAGAACTCCGCCCGTGCGATGTTGCTGAACCCGCGGAGCGTGTCGTCGATCGTCGCGT
>Ga0209341_10003742_pt1 | contig 14161 bp, 16 predicted proteins | sample RifCSP13_2_FD_184020 | JGI IMG/M metagenome (GOLD analysis project Ga0209341, IMG submission 184020) | Soil microbial communities from Rifle, Colorado - Rifle CSP2_sed 13_2 (SPAdes) (version 2) | ecosystem: Environmental > Terrestrial > Deep subsurface > Rock core/Sediment | place: Rifle...
CGGCCGATGGAGGCGACGGCGGGCGGAGGGTCGTCCTGTGGACGCGCGATCCCGCGCAAGCCGAGGAGCTCGCATCGCTCCGGGAGAACCTGCGGTACCTGCCGGGGATCCGGATCCCCGACAGCGTGGAGGTGACCGGCGACATCGACCGCGCGCTCGTCGCGCCGGACCTGATCGTCGCTGTCCCGGCGGGCGGCGTCAGGGCGTTCCGCGACCGGGTCGCGCCGCTGCTCGAGGGCCGTCACCGCATCCTCTCGGCGACCAAGGGCCTGGCGCCGGACGACGGGACGCGCATGAGCGAGCTGTGGTCGGAGGCGGTCGGACCGGCGCGCGTCGCCGTCCTCTCGGGACCGAACATCTCGCGCGAGATCGCCGCGGGGCTGCCGGCGCCGACGGTCGTGGCCTCGACCGAGCGCGAGACCGCCCGGCACTTCCAGGAGCTCGTCGGCACGCGGATGCTCCGCGCGTACACGAACGACGACGTCGTCGGGGTGGAACTGTGCGGCGCCCTGAAGAACATCGTGGCCATGGGCGCCGGCGCGATCGACGGCATGGGCTACGGCGATAACGCGAAGGCCGGCTTCATGACGAGGGGCCTCGCCGAGATCGTCCGGTTCGCGTTCGCGCACGGCGCGAACCCGCTGACCGCGGCCGGGGTCGCCGGGTTCGGCGACCTCATCGCGACCTGCATGAGCAGCCACTCCCGGAACCGGCTGGTGGGAGAGCTGCTCGCGAAGGGCCTATCGCTGGATCGGGTCCGGGAGCGCCTCGGCGGACAGGTGGCCGAGGGTATCGGCACGACGGAGGCGACCAACGCGGCCGCGAAGCGGCTCGGTGTCACCATGCCCATCACCGAGCAGACGTTCCGCGTCCTCTTCGAAGGGAAGCCCATCCGCCAGGCGATGCGCGACCTCATGGACCGGGAGCGCGGCGAGGAGATCGCCGGGCCTCTCGGCGAGGTCGCGCGCCTCGTCGCGCAGCTCGCCGCCGCCCGGCGCGAGGACGAGGTGCACGCGGGCACCACGCGGCCGTCCTCCTAGCCGCGGGCATCACGTGATCCGCGCCATCACCCTCGCTTCGCCGATACGGCGTCTGGGCGCGTTCGCCCTCCTGCTCCTGGTCGCGTGCACGAGCCCGGTACCGCTGCCGCCGATCCTCGCACCGCCGGCCACGCCCGCGCCGGCCGTCGCGCGCGCGGTGAGCGTTCTCGTGCTGGGCCCCGCCGGGCGTGTCGCCGGGGCGAACGTCTGCGCGAGCCGTCCGGGCGGGAGCGAGCGCTGCGCCGCGAGCGGCTCCGACGGGCTGGTCACGCTGGAGCTCGCGACCGGGACGTACACGGTGCGCGCGGCGCCGCCGCAGGGCCGGCGTCTCGAGGACGGCGTCGTCTCCGTCGAGGTCGGCGCCGGACCCGATCAGGGGATCGTCGTGATCCTGCGCGGTCGCTCCACGATCGCCGGCACGGTGCGCGACCCGGAGGGGCGCGGGGTCCGCGGCGCCGAGGCGTGCGCGCACGCGACCACGTCGGAAGACGTCGAGTGCGCACGGACCGCCGCGGACGGCGTCTACCTCGTGGCGATCCCGCCGGGCGTGCACAAGCTCTCCTTCGCCGGCCCAACGGACGGCTCCCGGCTCATGCCGCAGTGGGCGCGCGGGCGCATCGACTCCGGCGAGGCGGACTTGATCGACACGCGAGAGCAGGACATCACCGGGGTCGACGTCGTGCTCCGGCGCGGCGTGGTGCTCTCGGGAAGAGTGACCGCGGCCCGCGACGGCGCGCCGGTCGAGACGGCGCAGGTCTGCACCTACACGCTGGCGGCACCGCTCGGCTGGGACTGCGAGGTCACCGACCGCCGCGGGCGCTACGCGGCGCTGCGAGAGCCGGGCCGCTACTGGATCTGGACGATCCCGCCGGACGTGAGCGGCTCACGGCTGATCCCGCGGCGCTACGACCGGGTGCTGGTCGGCGTGGACGCGACCCCGTTCCCGCTGCTCGAGGACCGCCAGCTCGACGTCGGCCTCACGGAGGCGACCCTCGTCAGCGGCCGCGTCACGACGACGGACGGCGCCCCCGTGGTCCTGGGGCTGGTGTGCATGGACACGCCCTTCCCGACCGGGCGCATCTGCCGAAGCACGGGCGAGGACGGGACGTACGACCTCGCGACCCGCCCCGAGACCTACGTGCTGAGCGTGATCGCCCCGGCGGACAGCGACGTGATCGGCGGCTACTGGCGCGGGCCCGTGCCGGACTGGACGAAGGCCGAGCGCATCCCGGTCGGCCGGGAGGACGCGACGCTCGACGTCGTGCTTCCGCGCGGCGTGCGGCTCTACGGCACGGTCGTGAACGCGCGCGGAGCGCCCGTCGAGAGCGCGACGGTGAACGTGAACGACGCGACCGGCCCCCGCTTCTTCGCCAGCACCGACATCCACGGGCACTACAGCGTCGCGGTGACGCCGGGGACGTACACCGTCGACGTGTTCGCTCCCCGAGCCGGAGAGCTGCGCAGCGTTGTCGGGCAGACGATCGCGATCGACGTCGAGACCGGCTACGACGTGGTGCTACCGGACGCCGCGCCGTGAGCGCACCCGAGCCCTCGTCTGCTCGCCTTGCCTGTACTTCGTACATGCCCGTCGTCGCCCGATCTCGCGAGCAAGCTCGCGATCCGGGCTCCTAGGGCCTGAACTTCGTACATGCCCGTCGTCGCCCGATCTCGCGAGCAAGCTCGCGATCCGGGCTCCTAGGGCCTGTAGGATCGCCGCCAGCAAGCGCAGGAGGAGGGGTGTTCATGACGCCCGAGGTGCTCATCGTCACGCGCTGGATCCACTTCGTCGCGGGGATCACCTGGATCGGACTGCTCTACTGGTTCAATCTGGTCAACGTCCGCACGATGGCGACGATCGACGCGACCGCGCGGCCGCACGTCGTCACCACGCTTCTGCCGCGCGCGCTCGCGTGGTTCCGGCACTCGTCATGGGTCACGGTCCTCGCCGGGTTCATCCTCATCTACGGCCTGTACTGGTCGAGCGGTGACGTCTTCACGACGGACAGCGCGAAGACCATCTTCTCGGGGATGACGCTCGGGGTGATCATGATGCTGAACGTCTGGGGGGTCATCTGGCCCAACCAGAAGCGGATCATCGAGGCAACGCGCACCGGCGGGAAGCCCGACCCGCTCTGGGGCCGCAATGCCCTCTACGGCTCGCGCACCAACGTCGCGCTGTCGTTCCCGATGCTGTTCTTCATGGCGAGCTCGTCCCACAGCCCGCTGAGCGAGCAGCTCATCGGCGTCGTCTTCCTGGTGCTGTTCGCGCTCGGGTTCGCCGTCGTGCTCACCGTTCAGAAGTGGTGGGCGCCGCGCTTCTAGGCCCCGCTCAGCGCGCCGAACCGCATCGATCGGAGCCGGACGCGCCGTCCGGCTCCGTCCATGTCAGCGGACCGAGCGAGCGATCGGTCGCGAGCGTGTCAACTTCACGCCGCGAGCGTCGCATGACGTTCCGCCGCGCGCACAATGATCGAGTGATCCGTCGCCGCCTGCGGAGCATCTCGCCCGAGGAGCTCGTGCTGATCCCGGTCGTGGTCGTGCTCGCGCTCGTGCTGCTGTGGCAGCCGACCGCGATCACCCGGCTCTTCGACTCTCCGTACGCCACGCCGGCGCCCGGCGTCTCCCCGGCCGACCAGATCCTTCGCGATCGGACGCCTGCACCAGCCCCGTCGCCGGTGACGACACGGCCCGAGGTCTTGATCTTCGACCGGTCCGGAACGCGTGTCGTGAGCGGGGTCGGGGACCGGCCGGCAATGCTGCCGCCGAGGTCAGCGACGGGCCGCTGACACCTCGCGCGACAGCTCTAGTGCGCGCCCGGCGAGCCGGTGCACCGTCTCCGGCGAGGCGTCCAGCTCGCGGGCCAGATCGCGCAGGGCGTCCAGCAGCTCGTTCTCGCCCCTCGGTGGGAGGTCTCCCTCGAAGGCGTGCGGGTCGTCCTCGATGCCCGGCTGGCGTTCGTGCGGAGGCGGCCGGAAGGCATCGAAGGCGAGCTGCAGCTCGCCGCTCGCGATGTCTTGGAAGCTGTCGTCGCGGTCCGCGTTCGCAGCGTCGATCCGCCCTGCGGCACGTTCGGCCGCGGCCCTCTGAGCCTTCTGGTCCATGCCGACCGGGACTGCATCGCCCGTACCATGGGCTCATGGCCGACGTGAACTGCGCGCGCTGCGGGATCACGCGCGAGGCCGCCGGCCGCGTGCTCCCGGGGCCGCTGGGGGACGAGATCGAGCAGCGGATCTGCGCCGAGTGCTGGGCTGAGTGGACGCAGAGGCAGATCCGCGTCATCAACCACTACGCCCTGCAGCCGGTGCGCAAGGAAGACCGCGAGAAGCTCTACGAGTTCACGCGGGAGTTCCTGAACCTGCCGACCGAGGGCGCTACGCCGCGCACATAGCGGCGTAACCTACCTGGATACTGTCGGGGTGGAGAGATTTGAACTCTCGATCTCAACTCCCCCAGAGTTGCGCCTTGGACCGGACTAGGCCACACCCCGTTCGCGGACGATCATTTTAGCCTGATCGTCGTGGATGCCCTCGCTCGCCTGCACGCGGAGATCAGAGCGTGCGCGCGGTGCGTGGCGGCTGGATACATCGAGCGTGCGCAGCCGATCGTCGCGGGCAGCGCGAGCGACCGGATCATGATCATCGGCCAGGCGCCGGGGGCGGTCGAGCTCCTGGCGAACGCTCCGTTCAGCGGGCGGTCCGGCGTGACCCTCCGCGCCTGGCTCGCCGAGGCGGGTCTCGACGCAGGCGAGCTGCCCTACCGCACGTCCATCACCAAGTGCTTCCCTGGGAAGGCGGCGAGCGGCGCCGGTGACCGCCGCCCGTCGCCGGCGGAGATCGCCCTGTGCACGCCCTGGCTCGAGCGGGAGCTCGAGCTGGTGCGGCCGCGCGTGATCGTGCTCCTCGGACAGCTCGCGATCGAGCGCTACTGGGGCAAGGCGCCGCTACACGAAGCCGTCGGTAGATCCCGCCGCGAGGGGGAGCGCACGTATATCCCGCTGCCGCATCCGAGCGGCGCTTCACGGTGGCTGAACGATCCACGCAACCGAGCCCTCCTCAGCCGCGGCCTTGCCTTGCTTCGGCGGGAGGCGGATCGCCTGCGCGCTAGGAGGCCGCCGCGGCCGAGCGCCGCCCGCGCGCGCGGATCTCGACCGCTCCCTCGGCTGAGGTTCGCGTCTCGAGGACGGGCTCGTCCATCGTCGCCGGCCCGTGCAGGGCGGCCCCGGTCCTCAGGGAGAACACGGAGCCGTGCCAGGGGCACTTGACGTCCAGCCGGTCCGGCCCCACGAGCTCGCCCTGGTCGAGCGGGCCGCCGGCATGCGTGCAGGCCGCGCCGATCGCGAGGATCGCGCCATCGACCTTCGTGACCATCGCCGCGAACCCGTCCCCGGCTTCGACGCGAACGGGCTTGCGGTCCTCGAGCGCATCGGCGCGGAGGTCGAGCCTCCGCCACTTGCCAGGAACGTGCGTCCACGCCTGCCGGTTCACGCCGGTGCCATACCCGAACACCATCTCGCCGCCCAGGTGCGCGAATACGGCCACCAGGACCCATAGACCCAGTCCGAGGAAGATCGCCGGGTCGCGGTCGGGACCGGCGCCGACGCGGATCCATAGAGAGAGCCCGTACCCGATCGTGATGAGCGACATCGCGGCCCCGTGGAGGATGCCGAGGCGTCGCTCGTTGCCGAACGTCTCGTTCCAGTCGGTGTAGCCGCTCAGGATGGAGCCGACGGCGACGAGGAGCGTGACGGCGAGGACCACGTCCGTCGCCCCAAGCAGCGCGGCGTCGCGCTGCAGGAGGAAGAGCACGTCCAGGATCGCCACGACCGTGTATCCGCCCACCACGACGTCGGTGAGGGCGGGGTGAAGGGGATGGCGAAGGACGAGCGTCCCGTGGAGGATGTCCTTGATCGGTCTCGTGCCCGGGATCCGGTAGAAGCCGCCGACGACGCCGCCGAGCGCCCCGCCCAGCGCGTCCAGCCACTTGCCCTTGTCGCCCCGGACGAGGCGGTCGCCGACGGTCTCAGGCACTTCTCAGCCTCCGTATACGCGGCATCGCCCCGCTCTGGATGAGCGGGGGCTTGACACGTGCAGGCAGAATGTCCCCACGCAGGTGCCGCAGCAGAGAGGCAACTCCGCAGCCAGCGCAGCGAGCGCAGCGTCCGACGACGAGGACACATACCTCACGACGGACGAGGTCGCCAGGCGCCTGCGTGTCCACCCCACGACCATCTTGCGCCGTCTGGGCGCGATGGACGACGCGGACCCCACCCGGATACCCGCGGTGCGGGTCGGTCGGGTCTGGCGGATCCCTCGAAAGGAATTCGAGGAATGGCTGGCGCGCTCGGGACAGGCTTCTCGCCTGCCCGGGCGGCAGCGCCGGCTGTTCTGATCGGGATCGTCAGGCCACTCTTGGACGAAGGGAGGTGAGCTCGATGCCGGCGAAGAAGAAGGCTGCCAAGAAGACCGCGAAGAAGAAGGGCGGCAAGAAGAAGTAACGACCCTTCTTTGAGCGAAGGGGCGCCGCGGGCGGGCGGCGCTACCTCGCGTGGCCATCCGAGACGCGGAAGAGGACCTCGAAGAGCTCGCGGTCGGTCGGGCAGCGGACGGTAGCGGCGTAGGGCGGGTTCGGCGGCACGTCGAGATGCTCGCGGGTGACGAAGCGCGGCCCCACCGTCGTGCCGTCGAAAGGGCAGCGGACCTTGTATCCCAAGAAGTCGACACGGTCGGCCTCGATGCGGCGCTTGGTCAGGTCGGCTGCCACGCTCGTACTCTAGCCACGATGCCGCCGCCCATGGGCCGCACCAAGCTCGCGTCCGAGACGCCGACGGTGCGCCCGGGCGATCCGGCGCCGCCCTTCACCCTACATTCCCATGACGGTCGGGAGATCTCCCTCGAGGCTCTGCGCGGGCAGCGGGTCGTCATCGCGTTCATGGCCTGGGCGTTCACGAACACCTGAAACAGCGAAGCGCCGGCGCTCAGTGAGCTCCAGAAGAAGCTCGCCGGCCAGGGTGTCCAGGTGCTGGGCATCACGTGCGACACGGTCTACACGCTGCGGGACTGGGCCGAGCACCTCGGCGGACTCGAGTTCCCGCTCTGCTCCGACTTCTGGCCGCACGGTGAGGTCGCCACGGCGTACGGCGTACTGAACGCGCAGATCGGGCGGCCGGAGCGCTCGATCTTCATCCTCGACCGCGAGGGCATCGTGCGGTACGTGGACGTCCACACGCTGCGCGAGGTCCCCGACCCGGCGGAGATCGAGGAGGAGCTCGCGAAGCTCGCCTAGCGCGGTCCCCTGGCCTCGCTAGCGTGTTGGTATGAGGTAGGCCCTGCCCTCCTCAGCGACCGTGAACCGCACGCTGTCGCCGACGTCGAAGCCGGCGAGGCTGTCGCCACGGACGAGGACGTCGGCGCCGCAGTCGACCACGGCCACCTCCCCGGTGGACGTGAGGATCCCCTCGACCGTCGCGCCGGGCGCGACGAGGCCGCCGGTCACGCCCTGACCCCCGCCTCCGGGGACCGCGTCCTTCGCGACGTACTCGACGGCGATGAATACCCGGTCGCCGAGGCTCAGGCGCGCCTTGCGCATCGCTCCGGTGGCGTCACGCCCCCGCAGCTCGATCGGCGGTCCCAGCTCGCCCACGCGGACCGTCGCGACGATCGGTCCGCCGCGGCCGTCGAGGACGACGACGACGCCGCGCGTCGCCCGCTGCCGCCATCGCTCGATGAACGCGAGCTGCTCGAAATCCATGGTCACGGCGTTCGTACGATAGCCAGGTGGCTGGGAGCGACCGGCGCGTCGAGCGCGAGGCACTGGTCGGGTCCCTCGAGCGCAACGGGATACGCGACCGTGCCGTGCTCGATGCGATGGCATGGGTCCCGCGCGAACGCTTCGTGCCCGAGGACCTGGCGGCGGACGCCTACGTCGACCGGGCGCTGCCCATCGGAGAGGGCCAGACCGTGTCGCAGCCCTGGATCGTGGCCCGCATGACCGAGCTGCTCGAGGCGCGCCCCGACCACCGGGTCCTTGAGGTCGGCACAGGGTCGGGCTACCAGGCCGCGGTCCTTGCCAGGATCGTGCGGGATGTCGTCTCGGTCGAGCGTCACGCGCCTCTGGCCGAACGCGCGAGCGCGCTGCTGCGGGAGCTCGGCCTCGACAACGTGCGGGTCGTGACCGGCGATGCGTCGGCCGGCCATGCGGCGGCGGCTCCGTACGACCGGATCATCGTGACCGCGGCCTCACCCGGCATCCACGGCGACCTCGCCGCGCAGCTGGCGCCGGGTGGCCGCATCGTCGCGCCGGTCGGCACCGAGCGCATGCAGGAGCTGGTCGTGCGGCACTCGGACGGGCGCGAGGAGCACCACGGGGGCGTGATGTTCGTACCTCTCCTCGGCCGGGCGGGCTTCCGGCCCAACGGCGGGTCGGAGCGGAAGGGCGGCGCGGCCTAGCATCCGCGCGAAATGACCGCGGTCCTGTTCCACGGCGGGCGGATCCACGTCGGCGACGGCGGCAGCGCGGACGCGCTGCTGGCGCGGAACGGCCGCGTCGCCGCGGTGGGACGCGTCAGCGACCTGGCCGGCGAGGCCGGGCGCGCCGAGCGCGTCGATCTGCACGGCGGCCTCATGGTCCCGGGCTGGGGGGACGCGCACGTCCACTTCGTGTGGTGGGCGATGCAGCAGCGCCGGGTCGACGTCAGCGACACGACATCCGTCGCCGAGGCCCTCGAGCGTGTCGCCTCACACGCGCGAGCGCTGCCGGCCGACCGCTGGATCCTGGGCGGCCGGTTCGACAAGAACCGCTGGGGGCGGTGGCCCTCCGCGCGCGAGCTCGACCGCGTGAGCGGCGGCCGGCCCGCCGCGCTGCGCAGCCGCGACGGCCACTCCCGCTGGCTGAACTCGCGGGCCCTCGAGCTCGCGGGGATCCGCCCCGGCACGGCCTCGCCGGCCGGCGGGATGGTCGAGGTCGACGCGCACGGCGAGCCCACCGGGATCCTCAAGGAGAACGCCAACGCGCTTGTCGACCGGGTGCTCCCGCAGCCGGACGCCGACGAGCGCTACGAGGCCGCCGTGGAAGGCCAGCGCGAGGCGTGGCGGCGCGGCATCACCGCGATATGCGACCTCGACAACTTCGCGGGCACGATCCCGCTCGACGCGTTCGAGCGGATGCGGGGCCGCGGAGAGCTCGGCCTTCGCGTCGCGATGGGACTGCCACATTCCCGGCTCGACGAGGCGATCGCCCTGGGGCTGCGCACCGGCTTCGGCGACGAGTGGCTGCGGATCGGTCAGCTCAAGATCTTCACCGACGGAGCGCTGGGCTCGCAGACGGCCGCCCTGGAGGAGCCCTTCGAGGGGAGCGACGACCGGGGCATCCTCACGATCGAGCCGGACCGCCTGAACGCCGACGTCGCGCGCGCCGCGGCGGCGGAGATCGCCGTGGCCATCCACGCCATCGGCGACCGTGCGGTGCGCGTGGCTCTCGACGCCATCGAGGCCACGCGGCGCGCGGCTCCGCACCTGCGGCAGCGGATCGAGCACATCCAGCTGGTCCGAGACGACGACCTCGGCCGCTTCGGCGAGCTCGGGGTCATCGCGTCGATGCAGCCGATCCACGCGACCAGCGACCGGGATCTGGCCGACCGCTACTGGGGCCCGCGAAGGACCCCGCGCGCGTATCCATGGCGAACGCTGCGCGCGCGGCGCGCCGTCCTCGCCTTCGGCTCCGACGCGCCGGTCGAGCCGATCGACCCGCTCCTCGGGATACACGCCGCGGTCGCGCGGATGCGCCCGGGCGACGAGGCAGCGTGGCATCCCGAGCAGGCCCTCACGCTCGAGGAGGCGCTCCACGGGTACGGCGCCGGCGTCGCCTACGCGATCGGCAGGGACCGCGACCTGGGAACGCTCGAGGTGGGGAAGCGCTGCGACGCCACGGTCGTGGACACCGACCTCGCGCGCATCCCGCCCGCGGAGTGGCCCGGCGTCGCGGTGACCGCGACGATCACGGACGGCGTCGTCCGCTTCGCTGACGGGATCGGATAGAGAGAGCGAGCGAGGATCCGGCTTTGCCGGTCTGAGCGAGACCGCAAGCAGCGGAGCGTGCGCCGACCGCGCGACAAACTAGTGGAGGACGGGGCCTTCTCCCCGCGCCCGCATCCGGATGAGCATCTCCGACAGCAGCGCGCTCTCGCGCGAGAGGATCTCGCGCTCCCGGACCAGGCGCTCGCGAGCCGAAGCCGCCGCCAGGAGCGTCTGACGCTCGTCGTCCTCTATCGCCAGCCCGGCGGCGACGCGGAATGAGACGTCGCACGGCGATCCGTCACGCAGCTCGTCCACGGTCGCGACATCGCGCCGCAGGTCTCCGGTCGCGGCGGCCACGCCGACGAGGTAGTCGGCGTACGCGTCGGCGACGGCCTCGGCCAGCGGCCGGATCTGGCCCTCGGGCGGATCCTCGAGGTAGCGCACCCTGCCGATCAGGTAGGGCTCCTCGTCGGGGACGACCTGCTCGATCTCGAAGCGGCGGCCCCCGCGCACGGTGATGAGCGAGCGTCCATCGCCGAGCGGCGCGTGCGCGACTATCTCCGCCTCCGTGCCGACCCGGTGCGGGACGGCCCCCGGCTCCGTCTCCTCTCCGCCCTGAATGAGGACGATCCCGAAGGGTGTCTTCTCCTCGAGGCAGCGCTGCACCAGCAGGCGGTAGCGCGGCTCGAAGACGTGAAGCGGCATCAGCATCTCCGGGAACAGCACGTTCGCCAGCGGGAAGAGCGGTAGAACGTCACCCACGCCCTCACCATATATCGCGACCGGGCCGCCGCTATCGTCCGCCCCGTGATCCGGCTCGTGCTCCACGGCGAGCTCCGGCAGTACGCGCCCGGCAAGGTGCTCGAGGTCCGGGGAGCCGGCCGCAGCGTGGGCGAGGTCCTGCGGGCCGTCGGCGTGCCGGCCGAGGCGTCGGCCGCGTACGTGGTCAACGGCGAGCAGTGCGAGCCGACGACCGTCCTCCGGGAGGGCGACGAGGTGGAGGTCCTGCCGGCCATCAGCGGCGGAGCCGCCGAGGGCGCCCTGGCCGGCATCCGCGTCATCGACCTGACCCGCGCGCTCGCCGGCCCCTACTGCACCCTGATGCTCGGCGACCACGGCGCCGACGTCATCAAGGTCGAGCTGCCCGGGGTGGGGGACGAGACGCGTGAATGGGCGCCGCCATACATCAACGGGGTCTCCGCCTACTACCTCTCGATCAACCGGAACAAGCGCAGCGTCACCCTGGATCTGAAGCACCCCGACGGCAAGAAGGTGCTCGAGCGGCTCATCGAGCGAGCGGACGTGGTCGTCGAGAACTTCAGCCCGGGGACCCTCGAGCGGCTCGGCTTCCCGCCGTCGCGCATCCGCGAGATCGACCGGCGGGTGATCCTGTGCCGGATCTCAGGCTTCGGGCAGGACGGCCCCGGCCGGGCGTGGCCGGCGTACGACCTCATCGTGCAGGGCCTGGGCGGGATGATGAGCCTGACCGGACAGCCGGGCGGAATGCCCACGATGGTCGGCGTTCCCGAAGCGGACATGATCGCGGGCATGTTCGCGGCGTTCGCCATCGCCGCCGCGCTCCACGCGCGCGAGCGCACGGGCGAGGGCCAGGTCATCGACGCGACGATGATCGGCGGGCAGGTGGCGCTGCTCTCGCGGCAGGCGGCGCGCTATTTCGCCGATGGAACGGTCCCGGCGCCCGAGGGCAACGTTCACGCGTCGATCGTCCCGTACCAGACGTTCCACGCCGCGGACGGGTACGTGAACGTCTGCTGCGGGAACAACGCGCTGTTCGAGCGGATGTGCCGCGCCCTCGACCTGGAGGATCTCCTCGGCGACGCGAGGTTCGTGGACAACGCCAAGCGCGTCGCGCACCGCGACGCGCTCGTGCCGGCGATCGAGCGCCGCCTCAGCGAGCTGCCCAAGAACGAGGTCGTGCGCCGCCTTCGTGAGGCGAACGTCCCGGTGGGTCCGATCAGCGACCTGCACGAGGTCTTCACCGACCCCGTGGTACGCCACCTCGGCCTGATCGCCGAGGTGGACCATCCGGTGGCAGGCTCCGTGCGCGCGCCCGGCATCCCCGTACGGATGGACGGGACGCCGCCGTCCGTCCGCCGGCACCCGCCCGTGCTGGGCGAGCACACCGACGAGGTGCTCTCCGAGAGCGGCTACACGCCCGAGGAGATCCTGGCGCTGCGCCGCGAGGGGGTGGTCTAGTGCCGGACATCCTCGTCGTCGGGTCGCTCGCGTACGACGACGTGCAGACGCCCTTCGATCGGCGTCGCGACGTGCTCGGCGGCGCGGCCTCCTACTTCTCCGTGGCCGCCTCGCTCTACTCGCGCGTGCACGTCGTGGGCGTGGTCGGCCAGGACTTCGACGAGGCCGACCTGGGCAGGCTCCGCGCCCGCGGCATCGACACGAGCGGCATCGAGCGCAAGCCCGGGCGCTCCTTCCGCTGGTTCGGACGCTACGACTACGACATGAGCACGGCCGAGACCCTGAACACGGATCTCGGAGTGTTCGGCGAATGGCGCCCGGTCGTCCCCGATGCGCTACGCGACGCGCCGTTCGTCTTCCTCGCGAACATCCATCCGGCGATCCAGCTGGACGTGCTGCGGCAGGTCCGCACGCCGACGCTGGTGGCCATGGACAGCATGAACTTCTGGCTGGAGCACGACCGCGACGCGGTCACGGAGGTGATGTCGCGCGCGCACGTCGTGTCGATCAACGAGGGCGAGGCACGGCAGTTCGCGCAGACGTTCAGCGTGATCCGCGCGGCGCGGACGATCCTCGCGCTCGGACCGACCGCGCTCGTCGTGAAGCGCGGCGAGCACGGCGCCATGCTCTTCCTCCGGGACGGGGGGATGTTCTGGACGCCGGCCTATCCCCTCGAGAAGGTGCAGGACCCGACCGGCGCCGGTGACGCCTTCGCGGGCGGATTCATGGGCCACCTCTCCGTGACCGGCCGATGCGACGCCGACGAGCTGCGGCGCGCGGTGATCCACGGGGTGGTGGCGGGGTCGTTCGCGGTGGAGGCCTTCAGCATCGCCGGGCTCGAGGCGGCGACGCCGGAGGCCATCGAGGCGCGCTACCGGGCGCTTCGGGGGATCGTGGCCGTTGGTGCGGATGCGGTCGCCGAGGCGGGCCCGCTCGCGGGACGCTAGGGAACCGGAGAGCGGGCGGGCTTGTACCAGATGCGAACACGACGGGAGGCGCCGCCGGCCCAGGTGGAGCGCTCGGTCGAGGGCAGGGCCGCCGCGTCCGACGGCGACCTGGTCGAGCTCGCGAAGAAGGGCGACATGGAGGCCTACGGGGACATCGTGGTCCGGTATCAGGCGCTCGCGCAGCGGACGGCGTACGTGATCACGCGCGACGCCGACGCCGCGCAGGACGCCGCCCAGGAGGCGTTCGTGAAGGCGTACCGCGCCATCGGCCGGTTCCGAGCGGGCGCGCCCCTCCGGCCATGGCTCCTGCGGATCGTCGCCAACGAGGCGCTCAACCGGGCGAAGGCCGCGTCGCGCCACCGCTCGGTCGACCTCAGCCTCGCGGAGTCCCGCGTGGCGGACCCCGAGGGCTCTCCCGAGGCGCGCGCGCTCGCCGGCGAGCGGCGCGAGATGGTCCTGCGCGCGCTCAACGGCATGCGGGAGGAGGACCGCGTGGTCATCGCCTATCGCTACTTCTTCGAGCTGTCCGAGGCCGAGATGGCCGAGGCCCTGGGTGTCGCGCGCGGCACGGTGAAGTCGCGGCTGTCACGGGCCATGGACCGGCTGCGGGAGCGCATCGGTGGCTGAGCGACGGCCGGACAGCTTCGACCTCGAGGCCGCGCTCCGCGAGGTCGGCGGGCGCATCACGTATCCGCCCTCGGCCGACCTGCTGCCGGCGGTCCGGGCGCGTATCGAGCGCGAGCGGCCGCGGCCGTGGCTGCTCGACCTCTTCCGCTCGCCGCTGTCCCTCGCGCCCGCCGTCGCTACGCTCGTGCTCCTTCTTCTCGCGACCCTGGCCTTCCAGCCGATCGCGGGCACGGCGGCGGAAGCGCTGGGCTTGCGAGGCATCACGCTCTTCCGCGTCCCCGAAGCTGGCCCGGACCGCACACCGCCGCGTCCGTTCCTG
>Ga0209341_10003745_pt1 | contig 14155 bp, 17 predicted proteins | sample RifCSP13_2_FD_184020 | JGI IMG/M metagenome (GOLD analysis project Ga0209341, IMG submission 184020) | Soil microbial communities from Rifle, Colorado - Rifle CSP2_sed 13_2 (SPAdes) (version 2) | ecosystem: Environmental > Terrestrial > Deep subsurface > Rock core/Sediment | place: Rifle...
CGGTGCTGGGCACGTTTACAAACATGTTCATCGAGCTGATGCCCCACACGTTTGTGCAGCGGATCTCGCGACAACTGCTGGCGGCGGGGAGCCCGATGACGACGAGCGGGTTCTTTGCGGCGCTGCTGATAACGACGGTGTTCTTTCCGTTGGCGTTTGTTGCTTTCCTGGCGCTGGTGGGCGCGGAGATCAGCGTGCTGATGGTCATGCTGGCGCTGTTGTTCGCAGGTGCAGGGTTCCTGCTGCCAATAACGGTCCTCCAACTGGTCATCGGGTCGCGGAAGACGGCGATCTGGAAGAGCCTGGCGGATGCGTTCGACTTGATTACGGTGTCAGTGGAGGCGGGCCTGGGGCTGGACGCGGCGATGCGACAGGTGGCAGAGAAGCTGCGCGGGCCGCTGGCCGACGAAATCGGCCAGGTGCTGCGGGAAGTGGGCATGGGACGGCCGCGGCGGGAGGCACTGGAGGACATGGCGGCCCGGTGCCAGGTCCGGGAGCTGGAAACGTTTGTGCACGCGGTCATCCAGGCCGAGCAACTGGGTACCAGCCTAGGCCGGGTGCTGCGGGCGCAGGCGTTGAGCCTACGGGTGAGGCGGCGCCAGAAGGCGCAGGAGCTGGCGCGACGGGCTCCGGTGAAGCTGGTGTTTCCGCTGGTGCTCCTGATCATGCCGACGTTCTTCATCATCACTCTTGGTCCAGTCGCGGTGAGGTTCTTCGACTACCTTAGCGATTAACAGACGATGCAAGCGACGCCAGGCCAGACTTCGTACGAGTTACTCCAGGTGCACCCTGCGGCACCGTTGGACCTGATTACGGCTGCCTACTGGCGACTGGCCGGTCAGGCGCAGACGAGGCGCGCCAGCGACCCAACGGCGGAGTGGGCGTTGCACCAACTGACCCGCGCCTACCAGGTGCTGGCGGACCCAGCGCAGCGGTCTGCCTACGACGTCGGCATCGGAGTGGGTGAACGAGCCCTGTCGCCGAAGCTACCGCACCGCCGCCGGGGATGGGCGGGACGCTCCAGGCAGAACCCGCGTGCAGACTCGAGCGTGGACTATTACGACATCTTGCGTGTTGTGCCGGAGGCAGAGCCGTCCATTGTTGCTGAGGCGTACGCAACTTTACGTAACTACTACATCCGACTTGTGAACGGCGGGTATGCTCGCCCGGAACTCCTCGATTATTTGGAAGAGGCGTACAGCGTTACTTCGGACGTGGGACGCCGCCGGGAGTATGACGAAAAGCGACAGAAGGGAAAGATGCCCGCAGTGGCGGAAGCTTCAGGGGCGAACGGCGCGCAACCAGCGCTCCGGACGGAGACAACGGGAAGGGTCCTGGACAAGCCTCCCAGCGTGCCGCCGCCGGCGACGGTTGCCAAAGCTTCCTCCGCCCCAGCGGTGTCCACCGGAACGGGTCCGCGTAACGCAGTCGAAGCGCCGAGAGGCGGGCTTTTATCTTCGATCAGCAGTGCCGGCGGTGTCATTGGTGCCCTGGGCAAGCAGTTTACGAGTCTATCGCGTCGGGAGCAGCAGCAAGTTGAGGAGAAGCTGGCCCAGCGCGTGCAAGAGCACGATGACGTGGTAGAGGCCGAGGAGGCGCTGCTCCAGCGGTTGTCGGAGTCCAGAGCGGCGGGTGACGGGACATCTCGCGCCTCGGATGCGCCGCTGGCGCGGCTCACCTTAATCGAGGGTCCTGGAAGCGGCGCGACGTTCGAACTGGCCTATTTCCCACTGACGCTGGGCGGCGACAGCGATTGTGACATCACATTGCCGGGACTAGCTTCGCGACAGGTGCGCCTGCTTTATCGCGATGGGCGGTTTGTGGTCTACAATCTCGCCAGTCCAGAGTCCAGTGCGGAAACCGCACCGTGGTGGATACTCGAGAGCGGGGACGACCTGACCGTTGGCCCCTACAAGCTTCGATTCACCGCTACGCAGGGCTAGGGCGCCCGGGAGCGGGTGTGCTCTTCGAACTCAACCTGGTCCTGGGGTTTTATCTTTGTCCGTTCAGCTTCGCCGGCAGGGAGTTCCAGAGCGTCGCGCCCGCCCCCGCCGAGGGCGGTCCGCCAGGGCTTCATCGCGGGAACTATCTTGACGACGCGGCGGTCTCGGTCGAGGAACACAACATCAATCGGGAAACGCATGAAGAAGGTGTGTACGGAGGAACAGGGGGTCAGAAGGAGACCGTTGTTCTCGGGGAGCGTGCGGCGCCCCATCAGGCCCCAGAACTTAGACCAGAGGCCGTCCGCGACCAACACGTGTTCCGCAATTACGGTATCCTTCGTGCGGTTGAGCGCGCGGTACGTTCTCGCCATTGCTACTCCTCTGTGAAGGGCGGGCCGTATTCCAAGGTGATAAATACATTGTCCTCAAGCCGAATCGCCGAGGGGTCGCCGTCAAAGGGAGTAGCGCCGACCCGCGCACGGATCTCATGCGTCGCGTCAGCCATCCTGTCCAGGAGCTGCGTTGTGGTCAGCGGCTGACCCCAGATCGCGAAGAATTGGCCCAGAGTGAAGCTCTGGTCGGATGGCGCTTCAACGTGAATGAGACCATCTCCGCTGTGTGTGTGGAGCCAATATACGCATTCGCTGTCTACAATTCCGAGGTTCCCCGGCACTTCAACCCTTTGACCTTCCAGAAACACTGCAAGCCTCGCATGAACGTGGTATTCCAGGCGTTCGCCGCTTTCGCACTCGATCCCGGCGATCGCGGGCTCGTCCGGATCCGCGCCGCCGCTGAGCGCGAGGACGATGGCGAAGGCAACCGCTGCTCCAATGACGAGCAGAGTCACCACCCATAGCCAGTCTCGCCGGCCAGTGCCCAAGCGCCCGCGGCGTCTAGACGTCATCTCAGACGAACCGGTCCTCAGGATGGTGTTCGTGGAGGCGTCCATCCTCGAGCCAGACGATGCGGTGCGCGAACTCCCGGATGCGATTGTCGTGGGAGACGACGACAACGGCCTTGTGCAGTTCCATGGCCTTCTGCTGGAGCAGGGCCATCACCTCATGTCCGCGTTTGGCATCGAGGTTAGCGGTTGGTTCATCAGCAAGGATGAGTTCCGGATCCTTGGCGAGGGCGCGAGCGATGGCCACCCTCTGCTTTTCGCCGTCGCTCATCTTCTTGGGGAGAGAGTGCATGCGATGCCCAAGCCCAAACGCTGCGAGAATCTCCCGCGCACGCTCCATGGCGTCTGCTCTGCCGTTGGAGGCGTGGTTCTGAAGGATAACGCGGACGTTTTCGAGTGCGGTGAGCGCTTCCAGCAAGTTGAAGCTCTGGTAGACGAAGCCGATTCGCTCCCGGCGAACAGCGGCAAGCTTTGATTCGCTCAGGGCCGTGACGTCGATCCCGGAGATTGTGACCTTTCCCCGCGTGGGCCGCAAGAGCGCACCGGCGATGGTGAGAAGCGTCGTTTTGCCAGAACCGGACGGGCCCATTACGGCCACGATCTCTCCGCCGTGGACCTGGAAGGTAGCGTCTTTCAAGGCAGAGACGGCGAACTCGCCTGCGCCGTAGGTCTTGCTAACGTCGTCCAGGCTGAGGATCAAGCGATGCTCAACCATGTCAATTATCCTTTGAACACCGTCACGGGGTCGATGCTGGCGATACGCCGGATGGGGATGTAGGCGGCGAACAGGGACATGAGAATGGTGATGCCGGCTATTCCGAGGATGTCTTGCCAGCGCACGAAGACGACAAACTGCGGGACGGCATCCTGAGCAAAAGGGGCGATCACGAGGGTCATTCCGGCACCGAGGAAGAACCCCATCATGCCGGTGATCATGCTCTGCTCGAATACTACGCGGTAGAGATAGGGGTTCCCGAAACCCTCGGCCTTGAGGATTCCGTATTCACGCGACTTCTCCACTGTGGCGGTGTATACGGTGAGGCCGGCGACGGCAAGTCCGACGATAAAGGCGACGATGAGCACTACGATCAAGATGGGAAGAATGTTTTCGAGGATTCGATCCCTTGTTTCGCTGGCGAAGTGCTCCGGAGTCACGTACTTCACCCCGGGGGTGGCGTTTTCCAGTCTTCTTGCGAAGACATCTCGGTCCTCCGGGTTGACCAGTGTGAGGACCATGAACGTACGGACCGTGCGCGGTTCCAGGCTGAGGAAGTCGATTGCTGTTTCGGTGGTAACGAAGGCCACCTGAGTGTAGACGAAGTCGCCGCCGCGGGCGATGCCGACCACAGTCAACGACTTAGCACCCCGGAAAAGCTCCTCGCCGATCTGAACCCCGTAGCGATCACGGGTCGCTTCGTCGATGACGACCTCGTCCGGGCCCGGCGGGCTTTTGCCATCGACAACCTCCAGCGGTCCTCCCATCCCGATGAGGGGGTCATATCCAACGAGCTGAATGTCGAAGGTTTGGTCCGATGGGTCCTTGGCGCGGTGAACCTCCATTGGCCGGACGATTAGCGGGCTAACAGTGTCGACTTCGGGGAGGAGCTGGAGTCTGGCGGCGAGGATGTCCGGGAGCACCGAGGCAGCGGCCAGGAAGTCGGTAGTGCCGTCGCTGGCCACCCAGAGGTCAGCGGGCACTTTCTCGACGAAGCCGCCGACTTGTTCGTTCCATCCGCGATACAGGGATAGGAGGATGCCGATGAGAAAGACAGAGAGAGCTACACCGCCGACGGAAATAGCGAGGCGTACTCTCTCTGAGAAGAGGTTCTTGCGGGCGACCAGTAGCATGTAGACAGTCTGGGATAGTAGTTTAAGTGTGTCTGAGTCAGCCTGCAAGAAAAAAGGACAAGGGTACGAACCTGGCGACTACGCCCCACTCTGGCCGCGCGACTTCTGGCTCGCGCGGGAGAAGCTTGCGATTAGAACGGATCCAGTCAATCAGGCAGGTGGCCGTATTCGTCTGTCTGGCCATCGCTGCCATGGTCCTGGGCTGCGCTGACGAGGTGGAGGTCCAGCGGTTTAGGGGTCGGACACCGCCACCCTCCGTCACTCCATTCGGGGCCGAGGTGATGGCGTACGTGTCGATCGTCAACAGCCGAGCGCGGATTCGCGAGGTCAACGAGTTCGGTTCCGGACTGATCGACCTCTCCATTCGCGTGACTCCCAGCAACAGTCAGCCGAGTTGGTCGCCCGATAGCGCAAGGATAGCGTTTACCTCGGCTCGCGAAGGGGAAGGCGACATTTTCATCATGAACGCCAATGGCACAAGCCAGAGACGCCTGACGCCGAGTCCGGCGGCCGAGGGTTTTCCCGCCTGGTCGCCAGATGGCTCGCGAATCGCCTTCGCTTCGCAGCGTGAAGGTAACGGCGATGTATTCGTCGTCAATGTGGACGGAACGGGAGAGACGCGGCTAACAGACCATCCGGCCGGGGATGGGGATCCTTCGTGGTCGCCGGACGGCGGCAGGATAGCGTTTGAGTCTGCCCGGGATGGGAACAGCGAGATATATGTGATTAACGCGGACGGAACGGGCCTCACCCGCCTAACCACCGATCCGGGCGTGGATTTCGCGCCCTCATGGTCGCCGGATGGTGAGATGATAGCGTTCGCTTCGGACCGCACAGGGAACAGCGAGATATACGTTGTCGATGCTGATGGTACCGGACTCGAACAGATGACAGACGATCCTCACGATGAAGGAGACCCGGCGTGGTCTCCTGACAGCAAGCAGATTGTGTTCTACTCCGACCGCGGCGGTGCACGGGACATATATGTGATGAAGGCTGATGGCACGGACTTGCGGCCTCTAACGAGAGGGAACGCGACTTTCTTCTCGCCCGCCTGGTCGCCGGACGGCTCGCGAATCGCCTATTCTTCCAGCAACGAGGAGAACCTCTTGATTCTCGTCATGCATGCCGACGGCAGTGGGGTGACGCGCCTAACCGACAGGCCCGGTCCAGACCTTTCGCCATCGTGGTCGCCGGATGGTTCGCGAATGGCCTTTGTATCGTTCCGAGACGGAAATAGTGAGATCTACGCGATGGATGCGGATGGAGCGAACCAGGTGCGCATAACCGAGCAGCGGGGCGCCGACCAGAACCCGTCCTGGTCGCCAGATGGATCACTGATCGCGTTCGAGTCCGAACGGGACTCCAACCGTGAAATATACGTGATGGCGCCGGACGGGACGGGTGTCAGAAATCTGACGAAGAATTCGGCCCTGGACTACGGCGTCCAGTGGTCGCCAGACGGGCAAAAGCTTGCGTTTGGGTCCACCCGTGATGGCGACGCGGACATCTACGTCATGAACGCCGATGGGACGAATCCAAGGCGCCTCACGAGTGGGGGGGAAACCGAGGAGTACCCAGTTTGGTCGAGGGACGGCTCGCACATCGCATTCGAGTCCGAGATAGCCGGCAACCGTGATGTGTGGGTAATGGCCGCGGACGGGTCAGGACGCACACGCTTGACAGACAACCCCGCTCGTGATTCGGGGCCAACGTGGTCTCCGGACGGTACGCGCATCGCGTATATCGGACAGATGGACGCGTGGTCCGATGTCCTCGCCGTAAACATAGACGGCACGGCGCGGACGAAGGTCACTGACGACTCGCACGTTGAGACGACCGCTGTCTGGTCACCGGGAGGCCGGCACATCGCCGTCGTGTCCAATCGGGATGGGAACCCGGAGATCTACGTGATGAATCCGGATGGCTCCGGAGTCCGGCGGATAACGACACAGTTAGGCAGCGATGACTCCCCAGCCTGGCAACCATTGAAGTGATGAACGCCCGGATTATCGCCCTGGGCTTTCTCACGCTCCTGAGCGTCACTGTGCTTTCGGCGTGCGACGACCCTGGTGACGGCCTCGCAGACCGCCTGGTGTTCCTTCCTCGGACCGCCGGTGGTTATGACATCCGGCTTGGGAAAGACAGGGCGCGGCCGATCGAACTGACCCGTAACCTGCCCTGGGATGCGTTCCCGGTGTGGGCGCCGGACGGTTCTAGAATTGCGTTCTACGCTGATCGCAAGTTCAACATTCAGGATCGGGACGACAATGTGGACGTTTTCAGTATGGCGCCGGACGGGAGCGAGATGCTGAGGCTCACTGATGACCAGGCGCAGGACGCCTTCCCCTACTGGTCACCGGATTCGAGCCGGATATTGTTCTATTCAGAGCGTGATGGAGACGGGGACGTCTATGTGATGAACGGCGATGGTACTGAGGTTCGGCAGATCACCAACGCTTCGGGCGTGGACATCCCGTTTGGCTGGTCGCCGGATGGTGACCGGATTGGCTTCATCTCCGGGAGAGACGGCAACCTGGAGATCTATACGGTGGGCGCCGATGGCATGGAACCGAAACGGCTCACCAATAACACGGCCCTCGACGTGTCCCCATCCTGGTCCCCCGACGGTACCAGGATCGCCTTCGAGACGGACCGGGATGGCAACACCGAGGTGTATGTTGCAGATGCGGACGGCGGCAACCAGACGAACATGACCGTCCACCACCTTCGAGATGGTCAGCCGGCCTGGTCTCCGGACGGGACGCGACTGGCCTTTGTGTCCGAGCGTGATGCGAATGCTGAGGTGTACGTGATGGATCTAACTTACTCTCTGCTGACTCGTGTCACGGATGCGGTAAGAGACGACGTTCAGCCCTTCTGGTCGCCTGATGGCACGAGGCTGGCCTTTGTTTCGAACCGCGACTTAAGCCTGGAGGTCTACATAGCGAACGCGGACGGAATCGGGGCCGTCAGGATAACCTTCGACGAGGCGATCGATGCGGCGCCGGCCTGGTCGCCGGACGGCACGCGCATAGCCTTTCAGTCTTCTCGTGACGGCCGACGTGATATTTTCTTGGTGAATGCGGACGGATCAGGCTTCACCCGGCTGACGAACGACGAGGAATCGGTGGCGGTCAAGCGATGAATCTGGCCGAGTGAAGGGGAGATCGAGATCGGTAAGGAGGTATCCAGTGGTGAGCAGAACCGACGAGGTTCACGTGGGACGGTTCTATGGCCGACGCCAGATAGATGTCACGCCTGAGTTGGTGCAGGCGTACAGTGAAGGCGTGGGGGATTACAACCCATGGTATTACGGGGATTCGCCATTCGGGTCCGCGGTTGCGCCCGCCTTGATTCTCCACTCCGAGGTCTACCGTGATGTGAGTTGGTACTTGAGCATCTACGGCAATTTGCACGCGAGGCAGGAGTGGGAGCTGTTCCATCCGATTATGGTAGGCGACGGTGTCACAGCCAGCAGGACGATTGTCGACCGTTACTTCAAGCGCGACCGCGAGTACGTTGTCAACGAGGTGTCGGTCCTGGGCGAGGACGGGCGGCTGCTGAACAGGGGGAGAACTCACCAGAGTTTCATGGCGAGCAAGGTGGGTGAGGGGCCCGTGGTGGACAAGGACCGCGAAAAGCGGTCTGACCGGCGCTTCGACTTGTCAGGCGGAGGAACGTTGGAGGGGATATCAGGTCACGACAGGGAGATCAGTATCGACATGTGCCGGAGGTTTTCCGGCCCGGCGAAGAACTACCACAACGATGTGGAGGAGGCGCGGAAGCTGGGGTTCCCGGATATCGTGGTGCAAGGCATGATGTCACTCTGCTTTGTGTCGGAGATGTTGACCAGTCGATTTGGGGCCGGATGGTATTCCGGAGGGCGGATGAATGTGAATCTGGTGAACGTGCTGTGGCAGGGTGACACCGTGACGGCACGTGGCCGGGTGCGCGAGATGACGGCCGAGGGCGGGCGGCGGCGGGCGCAACTGGATGTCTGGTGCGAGAAGGTGGATGGCACCAAGGTGGTGGTTGGGACAGCGAGCGCGCTAGAGGATTAAGGCGTAGACGCGAGGAGCCCTGCTGCGTAGGGCCGGGCTTCACATTTTGGCGGTTGGGCATTCATTCCGGTTGTTTCGGGAGGTGGTCGACGATCATGTCGAGCGCCTCACCTCGGCGGACCCACCGGGAGAGTTCGCGGCGGAGGAGTGAGCTGACCTTCTCGAGCGCTTGTGCTCGTTCCGGGTTGTGCTGGCGTGCCATTGCGAGGTGAACTTCGCGTAGCGCATCTTCGCAGGCCCCGGCCATTCTCCAGGCGAAGAACCAGCGTCCGCTGAGGTCGGACCAGGCGCTGTTACCGATGGATGCGTGGTGTGTCGCCATTGCCATATTCGTCGGCCCATCCCTTCCCTTAGGGTATTTCGATACTGAAAGATGGCGAATCTGGCTATTCTGTTACATCAGGCGGGCTCAGGGTTTGTGACGGGTCTTTTGCTCTGCGTTAAGCGCACCCTCTGCTATACTGAATTCAAACAGCCTCTTAGCAAGGTGATCTGAATTGCCCAGAAGACAACGACGCCGTCGCCGCTTGCCCGGCTCATATGCAGGAACGCCGCGGACCAAGCTTCCGTTCCCTATCAACATAATTCTCAACCAAAAATTCTTCTACACCTTCTTCATCGTTCTGATGATCGCCAGCATGGGGGCGGTGGGTCTGGGAAACTTCAGCGGCAGTAATAACCCGGGCGCGCCGATCGTCGACAGTGACGTGACGCCGGCGCCGACGGTGGCAAATCTGCTGTCCTGGCCGGAGGGCCCGGCGCCTGTGATCGACGCGACCAAGCCTTACACTGCGACGATCGAGACGAACATGGGCGACATAATCATTGAGCTAGCAACAGACGCACCTTCCGCCGTAAACAGCTTTGCTTTCCTGGCCGGCAATGGTTTTTACAACGACACCGCCTTCTTCTACGTCGACCGGGACTACTTTGCACAGGCCGGCGACCCAAACTGCAGCACGGGCGGCGACTCGTTCTGTAGCGGCACCGGCAGCCCGGACTACGCGCTCCCCCTCGAAACAGGGGGTCTGAGCCATGTTCAGTGGTCCGTGGTGGCGCCCGCAGTTGGCGCCGGAGATGAGGTGCACGGCAGCCAGTTCCGGATTCTCTTCGCCGATGACGCGCGCCTGGATGGGACGGAGACCGTCTTCGGACGAATCGTCGATCCAGGGAGCCGCGAGATACTCAGTTCCCTGCAGAACTTTGCGCTCTGCTCCCAGGTGGACTCCGACGAGTGCGTCGAGGGACAGGACTTCTCTTCGACGATTGTTATCGAGAAGGTCACTGTCCGGCCGGCCTAGTCAAGACCAGTTCGGATCAAACAGCCGGCCTCTGGGCCGGCTGTTTCTACGTCTCCCAGTATGTGTGTTAAGGCTTCTTATCGTCCGCGGTTACGGGCGGCTGCTCCTCAGGGGTCGCTTCCTGGCCGTCCTTGATTTCGCGGCGGAACTCACGGATGCCCCGTCCGATCCCCTTGCCGATGTCTGAAAGGCGGGTCGCGCCGAAGAGCACGACTACGATCCCCAGGATGATCAGGAGCTCCAACGGGCCGAGCCCGCCGGGCAGTCCGCCTGCTAACGATTGCATGACATCACTCTCCAGAACGTATCCACCTTAACACGCGCCCGTGAGGCAAGCAATGAACGGAGCCTCGCCGGGTCACTGTTCCGCTGCCTTCTCGACGGCGAACATCAGGAAGAGGAAGAGCACGGTCACCCCGGCGGCTGCCCCGGCGATCTCCCAGATACCCCCCACGAGAAAGAAGATGGATATGGCCGCCGCAAAGCTCATTCCGCTGACGATAACGATGCGAGCGATAACGATACCGAGCGGCATCTCGGGCAGTGCAGCCGGCGTCGAGTCGTCTACCCCAGCGCCGGGGACTGATTCTTCGGGCTGTGTTTCCGTGTACTGGATGTTTGGATTACCTCCGAGGGACCAATGAGGCTTCGGGATCATCGTATACACGGCTGGCAGGTGAGCGCAAAGGACGGTCACGCCGGCTTGTGAACGAGAATCCAGGCCACCTTCTGGACGAAGAGGAACGTGTCATCCTCGGCCTCCGGTTCGAGGCCTGCCAGGTCCTGCTCTACCGAGCCCTGGAGGAGGTGTCTGATCAGCTCGCCGCGCCGGAGAGGCGGTCTGGTCACTCCGAGCCACTCGTTGAATTCGCGGATGGAGTCGTTGACTTCGACCCGCTTCACGGTTAGGCCCGCGCTGCCGAATAGGGCGACCAGTTCACTGAGCTTGAGCAATCTCTCGTGCGAGCGATCTCGGAGGCGCTCGAGCCGGTTGTGGTACCTGGCGCGGATGTCCTGCTCCGAGGCGATAACGTCTTCGAGGGCGATGGTACCACCGGGACGGCACACTCGCGCCATTTCGGCCATGACTAATGGGGGTTGCCGGAAATGGTGGAAGGCGGCGGCGGAGCAGACGATGTCGAATTCGTTAGAGGGGAACGGGAGCCGCGCCGGCTCCGCCTCAACCAACGTGATGTTGCGCAGGCGCCGGATGCGAGCCTCGCGTCGGGCGGCGGCGATTAGCTCCGCTCGCCAGTCGACGGCTGTCACCTGTTTGGAGCGGCGAGCGAACGCGAAGGCGCTGTAGCCCGGTCCGGTGCCAACGTCCAGGACGGTGTGGTCCGGTTGTACGCCGCTGAAGCGCGCAAAGCGGGAGCGCAGTAACGGCCGGCGAACGAGTGGATGTCGAGCGTAAGCCTCCGCGCGTGCGCGCAGCCACGCTGGGATGTCGCCCGGGAGTTCTTCAGTCACAGCTTCACGAAACGCTAACCGGCGTCCCCAAGAGTATACAAACTGCGGCGAGAGTGCGGCGAGACGGCTCTGTGAGAATGAGATTGAGCGAAGGAGGCGATGTAGCGATGGTGGTATTGAATCGACTGGCCCTGGTGCTTGTCCTGGCGGGAGTCCTTATGTTTGGGCTGCGCGGTGGCGCGAATGACGCCGTCAGCGGGAACCCCGAGGCGCTCTGGGACCGGGGAGTGCGAGAGGTGAACGCGATGGTGTCCGAGGACGCCCAGGAGAAGCTCTCCAACCGTCTGGAGGACTCGGTTGAGGTTGCAGGGGATCTGACTGAGGGTGCGGAGAGCCTGACGACTCCGTAGTGGTCGGGGTGGGCGGATTCGAACCGCCGACCTCCTGGCCCCAAACCAGGCGCTCTAGCCTAGCTGAGCTACACCCCGAGCCTGAAACCAGCGTAAGGCGGCCCGCCCAGGCGGTCAACCGCCGTGGTGCTCAACAAGACGCGCGCGAGCCACCTCAGGGGCAACGCCATCTCGAAACCGCACGATATTGACGGTGCCGGCGAGGTCCGGCGAGCCCGAGTAGAAGGCCGGCACAGAGCCCGCGCCAGCGGGTGTGGCCTGTGGCCAATGCCCCAGGGCTACGTAGTCGGCCCCCGTCGCCGCTAATTGTTCGTCCGTTATCAGCCACGCTCGATGGCGGTCGCCATCATCCCGGATCCAATGGCCGTGAGCGATCGCCACTTGCCGCTCCGTCGTCCTCGTTCGGGGTTCGCTCAACGGGGACATATTCCTGTAGTCGAAGTGGGCCCTGCCCCAGACCTCGAGGCCGAACTCAGGTAGCACGATGGCCTCCTCAGTGTGTACACCGAGAACGGTGACGTTGACCGGATCGCCGATGCCGCCGCGGCGGTAGACCGACTCGGCGGTGAGGCAGTCGTGGTTCCCGGGCAGGATCACGACAGGGATTCGGGCATCGGCGAGTAGGCGAGAGGTGCGGTCCAGCAGGGCTAGAGGAAGCCGGTTGTGATCGAAGATGTCACCGGCGAGCAGAACGAGGTCGGCTTCCTGATCTCGTGCGGTATCCAGGACTCTGCATAACGGATGGAACTTCTCGGTGACCCTGGTGGCGTCGATGTGAAGGTCAGAGCTGTGAACGATAGTGAGGTCGCGCATGCGATTCGGGTGTCAGGACGCGGAGCGGACGTGCTGCGTTTCGTCCTGTCCGCGCTTCCTCAGAACATCCGGCAGGGCCGCCCCCGTGATCTCGTTGACGCCGTCGATGCCGCCGTTTCGCATAAACTCCTCGATCCCGTCGAGGACGTCCAGGGGCGCGCTGGGGTTTAGAAACGTGGCGGTCCCGACCTGAACGGCGTGGGCGCCGGCCATCATCATTTCGACGGCGTCTTCCCCGGAGGTGATGCCGCCACAGCCGATGATGGGGATATTGACTCGTTTTGCCACGATATAGACGAGGCGTACGGCGATCGGCCTTAGCGCGGGGCCGGAAAGGCCGCCGGAGCCCCATCCAAGCGCGGGCCGACGGCTACTGATGTCGATGCGCATGGCGGGGAACGTGTTGATGAGGGTGAGAGCATCGGCCCCTGAATCCGCAACAGCGCCGGCTACTTCAACGATGTCGCCGACGTCCGGCGTCAGCTTCACCAGCAGAGGCAGATCGGTCTGTCGGCGGACGGCGGCGGTGACGGCGGCAGCGGCGCGCGCATCGCTTCCGAACTGAAGGCCGGTTTCGACGTTAGGGCAGCTAATGTTCATCTCAATGCCGCTGACACCGGGCGCGGCGTCCAGGCGGCCGGCCAGGGTGGCATAGTCAGTGACGGCGTCGCCAGCGATATTCGCGATAACGGGGACCCGCCAGGTGGCCCAGATCGGGGCGACGTCTCGAAGGATGGCGTCGATGCCGATGTTCTGAAGGCCTATGGAGTTGAGCATGCCGGCAGGTGTCTCGGCGATTCGGGGCTGGATGTTGCCGCGTCGGGGTCGAAGGGTGATAGCCTTGCTGACAATCGCCCCCAGACGCTGGATGTCGAATACCTTCTGGTACTCAAGCCCGTTGCCGAAGGTGCCGGAAGCGGTCATAACGGGATTGGCGAGCAGGAGCCCGCGCTTGTGGCCGGGAAGGAGGTCGACTTCAAGATTCACGCCGAGTTCCATCTTACGGCAGTGACGCCGGGTGATCACAGCGCGGCAAACGAAAGCGAGGGCCCCGGCATGATGGCAGAGCCCTCGCTTAGAAGTCCAGGACTGGGCTAAACGGAGACGATCGACTCCGAGGATCCGCTGGACATCGAGGTGTCTTCGGATACGTTCTTGGTAACAGAGCGAATTCCCCGCCAGGCGTTGTAACCGCTTCCGGACTCATCTTCCCAGAGGTGGTCCGTGGCAGAGTTGCGGAAATCTCTCTGCTCGCCGCAGCGTTTGCAGCGGCCGTTACTTGTGGAGCCGCGCGGGGTCTCTATAAGCCAGTGATGCTGGCAAATGGGGCCTTCGATGACCGTTGTGGCCTCGGCCGGCCGCTTCTCTTCAATTGCGGGTGCTTTTCCCATCGCATCCACCTCCATCGTTGTGCTAGAGCTGTCCCATTCGCCTTAAGAAGATGGCTTCTGTAGTTGATACGTTA
>Ga0209341_10003751_pt1 | contig 14143 bp, 13 predicted proteins | sample RifCSP13_2_FD_184020 | JGI IMG/M metagenome (GOLD analysis project Ga0209341, IMG submission 184020) | Soil microbial communities from Rifle, Colorado - Rifle CSP2_sed 13_2 (SPAdes) (version 2) | ecosystem: Environmental > Terrestrial > Deep subsurface > Rock core/Sediment | place: Rifle...
CGAGTTGGTGTCCGTCGACTTCGAATTGTTCGACGTGCGGGTCGGCGTAGGAGACCGAGGCGCCCAGCGAGATCAGGTGGCGGGCCACGTGGGTGGCCGGCGTCTCCCGCACATCCGAGATGTCGGCCTTGTAGGAAACGCCCAGCAGCACGATGGTTGCCCCATTGGTGGTTTGCGGTGGCGGTTGAGCAGCCGCAGTACCCGTTCGGCCACATAGGCCGGCATCTGGTTGTTGATCTCCTGAGCGAGTTCGACGAACCGGAACGGGTAGCCCAGATCCAGGACCCGGGTGGAGAGATAGTTGGGGTCGATCGGGATGCAATGTCCGCCAACGCCAGGACCGGGATAGAACGCTTGAAACCCGAACGGTTTGGTTGAAGCGGCCCGGATCGCTTCCCAGAGGTCGATGCCCATGTCGTGACAGAAGATCGCCATCTCATTGACCAGGGCGATGTTGATGTGCCGGTAGGTGTTCTCCAACAGCTTGGACAGCTCCGCCTCCCGGGTGCCGGACACGGTTACCACACCTGGCAGTAGTTCTCACCAGTCAGTTTTGCTACAGCGTAAGGGGATATCGGGCGGCAGGGCATGTCTTCCTTTTTCAGGAGAGTGGCCGTATTGCCGTAGGCACTCGATGAAGCGGCATAAACCACTCGGCGAACTCCCTGTTCCTTTGCCTCGATGAGCACCCGCAACGTCCCTGTGGCGTTGGCTTCGTGAGATGAAAGGGGATCCTTCACGCTTCGTGGCACGCTTGGGAGCGCGGCCTGATGAAACTTAACCTCAGCACCACCCATCGCCCGCCGCAGTGTTTCAACGTCAGTGATGCTCCCTTCAATGAAATCGGCATTCAGACCGACAAGATTGGCCTCCGTCCCCGTCGACAGGTTGTCCAGCACCCGGACAGTGTGACCAAGTCCGACGAGGTTTCGAGCGAGATTCGATCCGATGAACCCTGCACCGCCGGTGACTAACGCGTGCATTTGCTATGGCCTTTCGTGAAGGAATTGTTGGTAGACCTGTCGAACGAGCGGCTAGCAGCACTGATAGTGAAGCCTTCCGCATCGCTCGATCAGGTTGTTGCGACGTTCGGCCCTGAGCGGCACAGGAGGCAGCGTTCATGGTGACGTCCTTTTCGGGTACCGGGGCACCCAGCGACATCTTCACCACACATATTTGGAGAACCGGTGCTCACCATCCTCCAGATATCGAGTCAGAAGATTCGTGGCCTCAACCATGTTCTGTGCACCGGCGAATCTACGAATAGGGTTGCTGGACAGGTTGACCCGGAGTCTGTTTGCACCGCGCTTCGCAAGAGACCAACCCGGACCAGTTAACAATGCCCGGCCGAGTTTCGCGACTCCCAGGAGCCTGCTCCTGTTAGCCGCCATCACAGATTTCCTCAGATTCCGCATAATGAGCCGTCCATATCTCGGGTTAGCAACCAGACAATCGGCGGCAAGAAGTGGGAGATTGAGTTCTCGTAGGAGATCATCGCGCCCGAACGCCTTGAGCGCTGCGATCGCGGAATCGGCCCAGACAGTCTGAACGCTGTAGAACGGCGGAACAAGATCTGACCATTGGTAGGCCCCCCTGTTTCTGAGTTGCGGGGCACTGGCAAGATCACCGACGTGCTCTTTCCGCTGGGCGGCCGCGGAGCCACTTGTCGTGCTCACGCCCCCGATGGTTAACGGGTAGTCGACAGAAACGACGGTCTTGGCGACATTAGCCACAGCCATGGCGGAGTAGATATCTGGAACCAGCCCCCCGAAGTATCCGCCGGTAGTGTCGCGGATCGCCGTTAGGCAATCACGCCTGACGAGGCCGTGGTAGAGCCTAGGTACTTTGGTTGACTGGTACTTCCAGCCCCCGCTGCGAACAACCGACCTCATCTCCGCTTCGGGATCAGGTTTCGTGATCTTCCCAGAAAACGGCCTAATCGTGAGGAGACCGCTCTCCGGGGCTTTGCCCGCTCGAGTCGGGAGCATCTCCAGGTCGGGCCATATGTAGCTCGCGGCTAGTGTATGGCTAAGTGCATCTATGTCATTGACGTGCGCCCACCGGACTGCTTCGATGATCTCAGGATTGATCCCGTCATCATCACCAATTACGCAGATGTAGGCGCCAGAGCTGAGCTTGACGGCTTCCTCAAAATTGTCAACTATGGATAGCGGGGTCTTCGTGTAGCTATATCGGAGACGGGGATCGTTCGTTCCTTCTCCGAAGCTTTCGCCCAGGCGTCGCGAATCGCTATTGTCCTGCACTATCAGTTCGAAATCGGGCGAAGATATTCTCAGGATGCTGGTTACGACAGAGAGAGCGTATTCCCGGTTGTTCCGAGTTGGGATGAGGATGGAGAGAAGCGGAGAGGGCAGTGCTCTGTGTTCCACGCCATCACCGCTTGAATCGGCTGTTGGGGAAGCCCGTGCACCCCTCGGAACGGCACCCCAGGCGAGTTGCAGTTGGGGCATTCACGCTTTGGTTGCCTCTCCGTTTTCGGTATTGTATACGAACCCCAGCATGACGCGACACTATGGAGCCTCGACTTTCCGCTGATTACAGCCTGTTTCCGAACTCAACGTGCCTTCGGATGATCTTCTCCCGCAAAGAATGCTCCGAACCAAGAAACCAGATCGGCCTTCATCCGTAACATCCGGTTCTCCCTGCGGCGCCGAGACAGATCCCCACACGTGACTTGGCCGAGCCTGTTTGTCATACCTCCTTTACGCCGATCCGGGCAGACAAAAACTCCGAAGAGCCGGCTCGTTGATTCCATATCAGCGATAGTTCGGTCTGCTCTTGAATCAGCTTCCCGGCCCGCCGACGGTGCTTAAGTGGCAATATCTGATCTGCGAGCAATCATGCCCAGACAGCCGCTCGATTGCGCCGCCAGGCACGATGACAGCAATACCAATAGTGACTATGACCTACCGGCGACGGGCCCCTACGTCCGCAGCAAAGGCCGACTATGCGAGTCGTTTTCGCGACCGACGATACCGGGCAAGGAGCCAGTTTCTCGGGCCTGGAGTGACTGCAAGCGCTCCCAGGGAACTGAGGAACCAAATGCCCCCGAGAACTGCGACCAGGGTTACCCGCCCGTGCAAGTCGGGCAGAAACCCTCTGACCACCAAAGCCGGCAGAGCCGCTCCCGCAAGCGGCAGCATGACATCCCGGGTTAGCCACCGACGCGCATGACCCTTGAGAATGAATCGGTGCATGACGCCAATGACCATCGCCAGTTGCGCAGATGTTAAGAGGATCCACGCGATGCCACCGCCGACAGCCCCATATTTGCCTACAAGACCGAGAACCAGCGGTATGAAGACCACCCCTGCGACTGTGTTGGCGGAGACAGCGAGGCTTGTCCATTCGTGGGCCAGTTGCAGGGCGTATGGCATCACCAGCATGCCGGTGATGGTCATCGCAACTGCAAGGGGCACCAGAAGGGGGTAGACGGCGTCGGCTGCAACCCCTTCACCCAACCATGCCATCAGGACCTCATGCCCGAATAGAGTGATGACGATTCCGACAGGAAGAACCAGGACGGAAACCACCTGACAAGAGAGATGGTAAAGCGCCCTCAACGAACTCCGCGCCTCGGTCTCCACGTACTGCGTCATTCGTGGGAAAACGGCCCTGTAGACAGGGTTGCTCAGTGCGTTGACAGGGGCTTGTGCAACGATCCAAGCTATGGAGTAGAAGCCAAAGGTCTCCAAGCTCAGGGCTCGACTCAGGATTACCTTATCTGTCTGAAGCAGAATCGCCCCCGTTATCGACATACCCATCATGCCGGCCGAATACCTCCAGATACGGCGCACGACATTCCTTTTGAAACGCGGGCGGCGCGAAGACGCCGGGAGGGATCCCAGCACGGCCATCCGGAGCCACATAAACTGGGCGATGTTGACCACAACCTGCCAAACGAAGAAGGCTTCCAGCGAGGGATCGATAAGCCACAGGACGAGGACCGATCCGCCGCCCCGAAGCGCTGCCATGGTCGTCAGAATCACATTGAGGTGTACCTGTCGCTCAAGGCCAAGCATTCCTCCGACGTACAGAATTGAAACAAGCTGGAACACGGCAGCCGCTCCCATCAATCGGACCGCGTTCTCGACGGTGCCAACGCTAAGCTGCTCAACGGTCACCCAATCCCCTGCGACAAGGGGAGCGGCAAGCACGACCACGACCGAAAGGGCGGCTGCGATGGCGAAATACACGGACTCCAGGGTTCGCACGGTGTCCTTGATCGGATCTGGGTCTTCCTCCAGCGAGAGCCTCGCCATTTCTCTGTTCATCGTTGCCGTGAGTCCAAGATCCGAAATGGCGAGGATCCCGAGAACTGATGCGTAGATGGCAATGACCCCGTAGGCCTCTGCCCCCAGGAAGGCCAGGTAGAAGGGCAGGAAGATGAAGTTCGATAGAATGGTCGCAGCTCTCCCGACCATATTTGCGACCACGTTGGTCCCGATTCCACCGGGTGTGCCGGGCTTCACGGGGCGAGTCCGCCGAGGGTCTCACGTGGGCCGGTCTGCACGGGACAACGGCTCCTGTTCTCCTGATCGCGACCTTCCTGACGAACGTCGCGCCCCCAATCCCGGGTCGACCGAACTTCAACCGCATCCTGGCCATCCCTCAAGACGCACCTCTCCCTCTTTGCCTACAGTTGTTGCCAATCTGCGCTTTGGGCAGGATGACGGCAGATTGCCAAAGGCACGTACCGTCACCAAGGGGCGATGGAAGAAGATCGAGAGAGAATCGGAGACGTGTTTGAGTAGGGTTGGCAGCATCCATGGAGCACAGTGTGGCCGTGAAACGCATAGGAATTCTGGGTAGCAGACAACTTGCCTGCCGAATCATGGAATGGATTAGCACGCAGCCCGATATCGACGTGGTTGGCTGTGTAGTGCCTCAGTTCGAAGCCTGGTGGCAGGACGACGTCGGGAATACTGCCCAACGGCTGGGCTTTCCGCTGTCCTCGCTGGAACAGATTGCGTCGAAATCACCTGATGTGATCTTCTCCATTAACTATTGGCGGCTGATACCCGTTGACATGATTCGATCCACCCCAGGTGGCATCGTGAATATTCATCATTCGTATGATCTTCGATTGCGGGGCCGATACTCGACCAGCTGGGCGATTATCAGAGCCCGGAAGGACGATTACTGGCAACATGGCACAACGCTGCACTATATCGATGAGGAGCTGGATCGTGGGCAGATCATCGAAAGTCGAGCTTGCACTATTGAACCGGACGACACCGCAGAAACGTTGTTTGCAAGGGTTGAGGATCTTGCGTTCGGCTTGTTTCGTGACAGGTTCTGGGATATCCTGGAAGGGAATTGCGAAACCTATAGGCCTCCAGAGCCCTCGTTCTTTTATGGCTGTGATTCCAATGCCAATCTTGAAATGTCGTGGGACTGGTCACCGGAAGAAGTCTATGATTTTGTAAGGGCATGGACATTCAAAGATCGACCTAGACCGTACTTCACGCTCCAGGGTAGAAGACTGCTTGTGGAGTTCGCAGGTCTCCCGGCGGGAAAGGAATGAGCGAGACCATGGAAACACCGAACTGATCCCTGGGTGGATTGGTGCAAGATCTCCGTGCACGAAGGTCACGCTCTCCGGACGAAGGAGGATCCTCGTTCCGCCAAGGATGGCGTGCAGGTGCCAATCGTGATTCTGGGTTGCTCCGTTCCCTTGAAGCCCCCGATCACAACGCTGGGGCCGACACGGTTGTGGCTTCCGAGCTCCGTCCCACGAATGAGCTCGGCGCACTTTTCGATGTCATTGCGGGCGCAAATCGATGGCTCCATGCGCTCTTCTTTCCTGTTATTTGCCATGCCGGGTCTGTCAACACCGCAACCCAACTCGCGGGTCACCGATACCTTCGATTACCAGCCTTGGGCGATCGTCTGGACTATATAGCTGCGATTGTTGTCGTCCAACCATGGGCCACAGGGGATGCTCAGGGTGCGTTCCGCGAATGACCCGACACCGGGCAGCTCCCTTTGCGGCGGTCCGAAGCAAGAGTATTGGTCATTCCTAAGGTGCACTTTGGAGGCCTCGATGCCCCTGTCTCGCAGGTGGTGCAGAAGTTGGTCTCGCCGGTCGGCCAGGAACGTATACACCCAGGGTGCGGGGTCGGCCTTCGGAGGTTTCTTGACAATATCCAGACCGGAAACCTGGCTCAAGGCCGTATCGAAGAAACGGCCATTCCTCCGGAATGCAGCCACGGCAAGCGGTAGCATCGGCAACTGCATAAGACCTAGGGTAGCTGCCATGGACCCCATGTAATTGTTGAAACCGGCAACAGGTATGTCCGATCGAGGGTCGATCTCACCCAGAGCATCCCGGAAGGTCGGCCGATGTATTCCATACCGTCGCAGCCATCTACCCTGCTCGTAATTCCCAGCAGAACGGAAGGCTATTGCCGACCCTTCACCAGTTGTGAGCTGTTTGTTCGGATAAAACGAGAAGACGGTGTAGTCAGACCCGGTACTCCCAATCTTCGCACCACCGTATTCCGAGCCAAGAGCCTCACTGGCATCCTCAACAACGGCCAATTTGTGTTCGCGTGCCACTTCGTAGATTCCCTCGAGGTCTGCCGGATTGCCCGCCCAGTGATAGACCAGAATCGCCTTGGTCTTCTTGGAGATCTGCGCTCGTAGGTCGACTGGATCCATGTTCCCCGATACCGGATCCACGTCACACCACCTGGCTGTTGCCTGCAGATTGACTATCGGGACCGTCGTTGAGAGGCAGGCCATAGGCGAGGTCACAACCTCGTCGCCTGCTCGTACTCCAGCCATGTACAAGGACATCGCTATCGAGGTCGAAACGTCACCCGTGGCGATTGTGAAAGGATTCCCTAAATACTGTCCGAGTGATTCCTCGAACTCAGACACGTTGGGGCCGTACGCAAGCTGACCCGACTCAAGCAGTCTCTCCAATTCAGGTCCAGCACCTGCTGGAATCGGCACGTCGTAGAGCGGGATCTTCTCTCGAGATATCTTGGAGTCGTGAGCCCACATACCTATTCCCCGGGCGTCAAATCCTGGCTGGGTTCGGATGTGTCGCGACTACCGATTACGCGGGCTGGCACCCCGGCGACAATGCTTCGCGGCTCGACGTCTTTGGTGACAACAGAGTTGGCACCGATGACGCTGCCATTACCAATAGTTACACCTGCCGTAATCGTGCAGTTAGCACCAATCCACACATCGTCCTTAATCCTGATCGGGGCACATCTGTACAGCTGTCGTATCATCGGAACCGTCAGGTCATCGAACCCGTGTTCAAATGCAACGAGGACGCAGTTTGGGCCGATCATGACATCGTTCCCAAGGAAGATGCCTTTGTCCTGACCAGCAAGCAAGCAGTTGTTTCCGATTGAACAGTCTTCCCCCGTTTCTACGCGCCCCGTCATAAGGACGCCACCAAAGATGCGAGTGCCATCCCCAAGTCGATAGCCCCTCGACCGCCAGTACCGAAGGCGCAGCCGGCAAAACACGCCGTCATTGGGTAACAGAGCCAACATGGTACCGAGAGAACTCATTGCAACATTGCGGTATACATGGAGCCTTGTTTTTGCGCGCCGCCACCACATCCCTACCACCCCACCCGCAGGCACTTCACGATGCGATCTCGATCAGCATCCGAAACCCACCAGCCGCATGGGATGTGCAACATCCGGCTGTAGAACTGATCGAGATCCGGAAGCTCTGTCCGACTCGCACGGAAAACGGAATGTAAGTCATTTCGGCGGTGCGCGGTTGAACTCTCGATGCCATGATTCCTGAGGTGTGCAGTCAGGTCGTCGCGCCTGTCAGCCAAGATAGTGTAGAACCAATAGGAGGGTTCGGCGGCGCTGTCCCACTCGCACAGTCGGATTCCAGGGACATCCCGCAACGCAGCATCGAAGAACCTTCCGTTTTCGATATGTCGGTCTAGCACAGGTCGGATGTGTTCGAGCTGGACGCTACCAATGGTGGCGTTCACGTTGTTCATGTGGTATTTGAATCCGACCCGTGATACATCGGCCTCAGTTCTTGAAGCGGTTCGGTCCATACCAAACCAGCGAATCTCCCTCCCGCGAGAAACATCACCGGGATCCCGGCATACCAGCATCCCGCCATCGACAGTGGTCATGTGCTTTATCGCCTGAAACGAGAAAGCGACGTACTCAGAATGAGAGCCGATGGGCTGGCCGCCGTACCGGGCTCCAAGAGCGTGAGCGGCGTCCTCGATGATCGGCACACCGTACGAGTCGGCGATCTTCCGGATGGCTCCAAGGGCAGCGGGGACGCCGCCGTAGTGGACGACCATGATGGCCTTGGTGCGCTCAGATATCCTGTCCTTGATCGAATCCGCCGATATGTTCCCGCTCAAGGGATCGACGTCGGCCCACACGATCCTCCCGCCTGCATGGAGGATGGCCATATTGGTGGGTTCTGCTGTCATCGGCGTCGATATGACTTCGTCTCCCGGCTCAACGCCTGCGAGAATCAAGGCCGTGTGGAGCGCTGCTGTACCCGAGTAGAACGAAAGGACAGACTCTTGACCAATGAAGCCGCCGAACCGGCGTTCGAAGTCGTACACCGGCTCACCTTCACTGATGTGCCCGCTGTAGAGCACATCTCGGAGGCGCGGCATTAGTGCACCCTCAGGTGGCAGGAAGACCTTGAATAGTGCTACATGCCCGGCTTGTGACCCGCTCACCGCCTACCACCCCATCGTTGAAAGGTCATTCGCTTCCAAGCCCGGCACCGAACCTAATGATGGCCGTGTGGGATACAGCACAATTCGCCCAACCCGGCTGGAATCGAACCATCCGTCCGATTCCAGCATCAGGTAGAGCTCCTCTTCGGTCAGCTGGTGCACTCCGTTGGATGCATATTCTGGGAAGGGGCCGGTGCGAGGTCCCGGTTCGGGCATCTCGTCGACCCAGGAAGGGATGCAGAAGTGATCGTCGTAGCTGGTCGCTCTCCACATTTCCTCTTCGGAGACGAGGACCTCGTGCATCTTCTCGCCCGGACGGGCGCCAACGATCTGCGACGGATAGTTGCGGTTTCCGGTGACTCCGAGAGCCAATGTTTTCCCCATATCAGCGATCTTCGCAGCAGGCATTTTGCGCACCCAGAGTTCACCTGTCTTACCGCGCACCGTTGCTAGCACGACCAACTGGACGGCTTCCCGTAGAGTCAGTTGGAACCGGGTCATGTCCGGATGTGTGATCGGAATGGGCGTCTCCGCCCGGATGTATTGAAGGAATACTGGAATCACGCTCCCTCGACTACCGAGAACGTTGCCATACCGCACGCAAACAAATCGCGTGTCTTGGTTGGCAGATGACGGCAACAGCATGAGGCGCTCTTGGATCGCTTTTGACATGCCCATCACATTGACGGGTTTCACGGCCTTATCGGTGCTGATGGCCACGACACAATCGACCCCTGCCTCAATGGCGGCCCTCCGGACGTTCTCCGCTCCGAGAACATTCGTCGAAACGGCCTCAATTGGATTGAACTCGCAATGTGGCACCTGCTTCAGTGCGGCGGCGTGGTAGACTAGGTTCGCACTTCGGAGCACTTCCCTCATGCGCTCGAAGTCCCGGACATCGCCCAGCACAAACCTGACATTGTCGTTTCCTTCAAACCGCAGGCTCATGTCGTATTGTTTCTTCTCGTCGCGACTCACGACCGTGATCAATTCCGGTTCGTATGGCAGCAACTCTGAGATGATCTGGTTACCGAAGCTTCCCGTTCCACCGGTCACGACGATGCGCTTGCCACCGATGACTTCTAGAACTTCTTCTCGACTGGTATCCATACGTTTCCTTGTTCCGAGTCACGAAAGTGCGTGCGAAGGTTACTCCCTGGGGAGTTTGCTGCCATTCGTCGTCCAGAGCTATCTCTGATCGGCCGGCTCGGTGGTTCGGACCAGTCTCCGAATATGGTGGACGCTCGCAAGCCTCATCCGATTATGGCGTAGCTCACTGCACCTGACGCCATTGTGGGAGGAATTGGGGATCGTAGTGTCGGAAACCCACTACCACCTGAACGAGCAGGCCAAGGTAGATAGCCACGTATTTGGCACCTTTCTGGGACCACACAAAGCCCAGGGTTGTGACGCCGATCAACACAGCGATGGTGGGTTGTCCAAAGGCCGCGAGCAACCCGGCGCCTAGCAACCCGGTCCAGAAAATGAACAAGTGGGGTATGGCTCGCATGAATCCTGGCAAGTTCCGGGAGCGAATTCTCGCGTTAAGGATTTGCCCGAAGCCATAGAATTTCTTGCCTGTTGCCGGCAGTGGAACGAGGGTGCTTAACAGGACGTGGCGCTTGGATAACCTAGGGGTGAAGTGATCGGTCATCTTGACATCTACGAAGAAGACGTAGCAACCCAGTTGCTTCATTCGTGAATACAGTTCGAGTTCCTCATTTGAAAAGACACCTGGATTCCAATTGCCGGCGTTCAACACGCATGTGCGGGGTAGGAGCGAGGCACCTCCAAACTGCACGACCCGGCCATCGCTCTTGCGATGGGCGTCTGAAGTCTCAGAGGTTGTCCCGTCGCTGTATCGGCTGCGGCGGCGCCCGACCCAACCGGCCCCGCCCGCTGAATCGAAGCAGATTCGCTCCAAGAAAGATGCCCATTCGGGGCGCATTGCCATGTCTCCGTCCAGGTAGAGGATCCAATCTCCCTTAGCGACCTGAGTTCCGACGTGCCGCCCGGCCGCGGCGCAAAGGTTCTTCGATTCCTCCAACACGAATACCCTGTCGAAGGCCGATTGGGCAATTAGCACGGATTCGTCTACAGATGCCGAATCGACGTAGATCCTTTCGACTTGCAAGGGCAGGTTGTCGAGCGCTTCCAGGGAGCGGATCAGTCGTGGCAGGTTTTCTCCTTCGTTTCGCCCGATAACGCACACCGTCATGGCCATGCGGTCGCTTGGCCGAAAGGCTTTGGTCATGAGGCGAGAACTGGGGCTTCGTGCTCTCTATGTGCAACTGTGGTTACGGAAACGACAGTCCAGAAGATAAAGAACAGTCTGAAACTCTCCAAGAAAGCCCCGGTCTGCAGAAGCAACAACATTGATGTCCAAAGCGCAAGCACTCCAAGGGAGAGCCCTTGTCGCTGCTTGGATCTCAGCTGAAACATGAACATGCGGAAAATGACGAGCGCTAGGGGGATGGAACCGATCAGGCCGAGCCGGAGGATCCATTTCACAAATTGGTTGTCCAAGCCGTCCTGTCCCGAATACTTCTTCGTTGCAGCCCCTATCACAGGTGAATTCATGAAGTTGTTCAATGCCTCAATGTCCGAGGTGAGCCTGGCTTCGACGCTTGCGTCGTCCAGTATCGCGCCTTCCCTAATAGCATCTGCTGTAGCGGACAAACGGCTTGAGTCCCAGATCGACGCGCCACTGAGCGACAGAATTAGCCCTCCGCTGGAAGCCAGCATGGCTACCCAGACCATGGGTCGCGTGTCTCTCGACGCCACAAACCTCCAGACACTATGCACCAAGAAGAAGGCCAGTACAACGAGCGCCCCCGCGATTCCAGAGCGCGATCCAGTCAGGACCAAGAGAATCACGTCCAAGAGCAACAGCACCAGACGGCGCTTCGACACTGAGAAGAACAGAAGATAAGCGAGAATCAGAGTTAGATAGAAGGCGAGGTAGTTTGGGTTCTCAAACGGCGCCGCCAACCGATAGATCCCTATCCCAGGTGCGATGTTGTTCTTCGTCCCAGCATATAGCACATCCCTGAAAAGTGGTGAGATAAGTGGCAGGTCTGTGATGAAGGCTATGGCAGCGCCGAAGCTCCACCATAGTGACCAAGCAATCGCGACCTCGAGTGTTCGCCGACCGCGATCTGTTCTCCCGGAGACAATCAATATAAGGGCCCCAAGATAGATCGGATATCGGACCAGTTCGAAATAGTCCCGCCAGCCGGAATCAAATGGACTGCTCAACTGTAGGACGAGGTAGCTAAGCGCGTAGATGAATGTGATGAAGAAGAAGGTCGAGGCAACGCTCCTGGTTGGAAGCCCGCCAATCCGCTGGGGCATGCCGTGTCTCCAGATCACGACGACTGAAGTCAACCCAATGAGGAGAGCAAAACCACGGTCGACGAACCCACCAAACATGTGTCCTGGTATGAAGACGGCAGCCCAAAGGATCACCGCGAAAAACGCATCAGGAGCTCCATTCCGTCTAGCACGCACTGATTGAATCGGTATCGTGAATTGACGACGCCCGGTTGGCAAGGTTGCTGTGCCGGGGGCGTTGATCACGGTGCCAATATTGGGGTTTTTGTGGTTGGAGCGAAATCGCATGAGAAAGAGTCTTCTGCGCAAGCCTTGAGTTGTCTGGCCATCGATTTAGGTGCCCTGTTCACTGTCGCCAACGGTATTTGGGCATCTTGGGCTGGATTATCTGCCCTTCCTGTGGAGCCACGTCAGCGCCGCAGAGTCTTATGGTAGAGGGCGATCGTATCAGCCACTATTTGGTCAACCGAGAACTCCACCACGGCCCGCGCACGGCTGCGCTTAGCCATGCGAGCCCGCCGGGCGGGGTCTGATATGAGTGTCTTGAGAGCTTGAGCCAATGCAGGTGCGTCCCGAGCTGGAACGAGAAGTCCGTTGTCATTATGGGTCACAACCTCACGATACCCTGGGACATCGCAGGTAACGAGTGCTCGGCCTGATGCTGCTGCTTCAAGGAGAGCCTGGGCAGCCCTTCTCGGTACGAAGGAAGACAGACGATGTTGCATCGCGTCCAGAAGAATGATCAAGTACCAGACCTTCGATCGCGATGATGTTTTCTCGTTTGTCAAGTCGGGACACTTCCTGCCAAAGGATCTCAAGCGAGTTTGGCGGGAGGTAGTCGTCCGAGTCGATTATGAATACCCACTCGCCTTCGCAAGCTGCTACTCCTCGATTGACCGCTCGTGCCTTTCCCTGGTGTGTCTCGCATCGAATCAGCCGAACCCGCAGATTTGCCGCAGTCTTTGGAACGATGAGAGGTGTTTCCGAAGCATCGTCAATCAGCACCCATTCGAAGGTGGGCGCAGTGTCAGACTGTTGCGCAAGAGAGGCGGCAAGTCGTTCAAGGAGGGATTAGCGTCCACGCGAAGCAGTGACGATACTGATAGAAGTCGTCGGGGAAATGCTGCGATCCAACCTTCTTGGGTTTCACAGGCCAACCGTCAGTTGATCGGCTGATAGGGCACGCTGTTCGACAATCGATCGCTGACCCAAACGCCAACAAGGGTGCTTGCTTGACGCAATGCCAGGGGCTTGGCTCACCGGCCGGACCTCATCATTTGTTTGCGGTAACCATCAGCGCTTCCAAACCCACTTCGAATGGCGTCGCCGCTTTCCATCCGAGCGAACGCCCGATTTGTTCAGCCGAAACTCGAGCTGAGGGAACGTCTCCGGGCCTGGGGTCTCCGAACGTCAGTTCGGTCGGATAGCGAGCAACGGTCGCTTCGGCCAGTTCCTTGATGGACACCATCCGCTCACTTACGGTGTTCAGTGCCAGGCCATGCAACTCCGAACCACAAGCTAGGGAGAAGGCACGCGCGATGTCGGAAGCATGAGTGAACTGGCGACCCTGAAGCCCATCGCCCTGGATGGTGATCGGCTCGCCGGCTTTGGCGCGATCGATGAAGATCCGGAACACGGAGTTGGGCCGAAGGCCGGAGCCGTATGCCGTGCCGACTCGGAGTGCCGTCACGGGAAGACCGTGAAGCTTGTCGGCAGCCAGCAGCAAGCTCTCCCCGGCGAGTTTGGTGATGTTATACGGATGGTCCGGCCGACACGGGTGGTCTTCGTCGATCGGCTGGTATTGGGGTTCGCCGTATACCTCCCAGGTCGAGGCGTAGACCACCTTGGCATCCGCGGCCAGCGCAGCGTCGGCAATGTTGGCACTTCCGACGACGTTCACCTCGGCGGCAAGCCACGGCTTCTCACCGGCCAGGTACACGTCACCGATAGCCCCCAGGTGGCAAACAGCATCTTGTCCGGCAAGCGCCCTGCGGACGGCATTGCGATCGCGAAGATCGCCGTCAATCCAGTGAATTGGGAGACCCGGGTTCGGCTTCGTATCAAAACCCGTTACTTCGAATCCATCGTCCG
>Ga0209341_10003752_pt1 | contig 14143 bp, 11 predicted proteins | sample RifCSP13_2_FD_184020 | JGI IMG/M metagenome (GOLD analysis project Ga0209341, IMG submission 184020) | Soil microbial communities from Rifle, Colorado - Rifle CSP2_sed 13_2 (SPAdes) (version 2) | ecosystem: Environmental > Terrestrial > Deep subsurface > Rock core/Sediment | place: Rifle...
CCCTGGGTTCGAGGTCGAAGGGAGGAGCGGCATCAGGATCGCGGTGTTGGTGTCGGGCGCGGGTAGCAACCTCGAAGCGCTAGCGGAGGCCATTGTCGTTGACCCTGACTTCGGAGCCGAGATCGCCTTGGTCGTGTCCGACCGTCCGGGTTTGCCGGCCCTGGAACGAGCTGCCGCCGCCGGCCTGCACACGGTCGTGGTCCCCTGGGTGGAATACAAGGATCGGGGGACCTTTACGGAGGCGGTTTGTACCCAGGCGGAGGAGCACGGCGCCGACGCCTTGGTGATGGCGGGTTTCATGCGGATCCTCGGTCCGGAAGCGATCAGGATGTTTCCGGGCCGAATCCTCAACATCCATCCGTCCTTGTTGCCGGCGTTTCCCGGTGAGAACGCAGTGGCGCACGCACTTTCTCACGGTGTCAAGGTGACTGGGGTGACCGTGCACTTCGTCGACGAGAAGGTGGACCACGGCCCCATCATCGCCCAGGCTGTGGTGCCGGTCCTTCCGGGCGATGACGAGGCCTCACTGCACATGAGAATTCAGGATGAGGAGCACCGGCTCTACCCTCGGGTCGTGAAGGCATTCGCACACGGTCGCCTCAAGCAGGTAGGCCGGACAGTGGTATGGACGTGATACCGGTACGGCGCGCCCTGGTCTCGGTCTCCGACAAGATGGGCCTCAGCGATCTCTGCTTGCGTTTGGCGGCGGCTGGCGTGGAAATCGTCTCCTCCGGAGGGACTGCCGATCACCTGACCGAAGCCGGGATACCGGTGACGGCCGTGACCGACGTGACCGGGACACCCGAGATGCTGGGCGGGCGGGTCAAGACGCTCCACCCCACTATCCACGGCGGGATCCTGGCTCGCCCCGATCGGGCCGATGACCGGGCCGACCTGGAACGTCATCAGATCCGGCCGTTTGAGCTGGTGGTCGTGAACCTCTATCCGTTCGCCCACGTCGTGGCCCGCCCAGAGGCCACCGAGGAGATGGCCGTCGAGAACATCGACGTCGGCGGCCCGGCCATGATTCGGGCGGCGGCCAAGAATCACCGCTACGTCGGGGTGGTCACCTCGCCTCAGCGCTACCACGAGGTGGCGACCGCAGTAGAGGCGGGCGGGCTTTCCGACGACTTGCGACTCAACCTGGCCCGAGAGGCCTTCTATCACACCGCCTCCTACGACGCCGCCATCCTCGCCTGGTTGGAGCGGGGCGATCCCTTCCCTCCTCGCCTGGTCCTGCCCCTTCGCCGCCAGGCCTCGCTGCGTTATGGGGAGAACCCCCATCAGGCCGCCGCGCTCTACAGCCTCGAGGGTACCGAATCATGGTGGGGGGGGGCACGGATCGTCCAGGGCAAGGAGATGTCCTTCAACAACTACCTCGATACGGAGGCCGCCTGGCGGCTGGCATCGGCTATCGCAATGCCGGCGGCCGTCATCGTCAAACACAACAACCCCTGTGGAGTCGCTACCGCCGAAGACTGCACCGAGGCCTTCCGGGCCGCTTGGGAGTGCGATCCTCAGTCTGCCTTCGGAGGGGTGGTGGCGATCAACCGGCCTCTGCCGATCGCAACGGCCGAAGCGATCGCCGAGCATTTTGTCGAGGTGGTTGTTGCCCCTGGTCTCGAGGACCCTGCGGCGTTGGCCGGGAGGCCCAACCTACGCGTGGTGCTTGCTTCGCGGCCACCTGGGGCTCGGTTCGAGAGACGGGGAATCGACGGCGGGTTGCTGGTGCAAGAGGTCGATCCGGTCGACGACGGTGAGTTCCGTCACATGACCAGCCGGCCCCCGACCGCGGAGGAGCTGGCCGACCTTCGTCTGGCTCTCGTGGTAGCGGCCCACGCCAAATCGAATTCGGTGGTAGTGGCCCGGCACCGAGCCGCCGTCGGGGTCGGGGCCGGCGATCAGAGCAGGGTGGGAGCCGTGCAACGCGCCCTCGCCCGTGCCGGAGACCGGGCCAAGGGGGCGGTAGCCGCTTCCGATGGCTTCTTCCCGTTTCGAGATGCCATCGACGCCCTGGCGGCGGCCGGCATCGCCGCCGTCGTGGCACCGTCGGGCTCGCGCAACGACGAGGACGTAGCGACGGCCGCAGAGGATCTTGGCCTGAGCCTGCTCTTCGCCGACAGAAGGCACTTCCGGCATTGAGCGCCGTCCTGCTCAGTGGGCGGGTGGTAGCTGCCGCCGTCAAGGCGGACGTGAGCCGGCGGGTGGCGGCCCTGGGTCGCCCTCCCGGTCTGGCCACCGTCCTGGTCGGTGACGACCCGGCTTCCGGCGTTTACGTGGGCAACAAACGACGAACCGCCGGCCAGGTGGGGATTCGGTCCTTTCACTACGAACTGCCCGCCTCCGTTGCACAAGGAGAGGTCGAAGCACTCATAGATCGTCTCAACGCCGACCCCGAGGTCGACGGCATCTTGGTCCAACTTCCCCTTCCCGGCGACCTCGACTCCAACGCTATCACCGCCAGGCTTCGACCCGACAAGGACGCCGACGGGCTCCATCCCCACAATCTGGGACTACTCCTGCTGGATCGACCGGGTCCGCGGCCCTGCACTCCTTCGGCGGTGATGCGGATTCTCGAGCACTACGGAATTGCCACCGCCGGGCAGAGAGCCGTCGTGTTGGGACGCTCCTTCCTGGTGGGGAGGCCGCTCGCCTTGATGTTGTCGGCAAAGGGGGCCGATGCCACGGTGACCATTGCTCACTCCAAGACCGCTGACCTTGCCAGCGTGACCCGGGAGGCCGACATTCTGGTGGCGGCGGTGGGTGTGCTGGGCCTGATCGGTAGGCAGCACGTCAAGCCGGGAGCAACGGTGATCGATGTCGGGATCAACCGGGTCGGCGACCGGGTGGTCGGCGACGTCGCCTTTGCCGAGGTCGCCGAGGTGGCAGGGGCCCTCACCCCGGTGCCCGGTGGGGTCGGGCCGATGACCGTGGCCATGCTGATGGCCAACGCGGTGGCGGCGGCGGAAAGACGTCGCCCTGGTAACTAACTTCGGGTCGACGACCAAGGAGCCTGTTTTGCCGACCACCATCACCATGACCCCATCCGGCTTGTCGGTGCCCGACGCCCCGGTCATTCCGTTCATCGAAGGCGACGGCACCGGACCCGACATCTGGGCCGCCTCGGTGCGGGTTCTCGATGCGGCCGTTGCCAAGGCGTATGGCGGCCGCCGAAAACTGACCTGGAAAGAGGTCCTGGCCGGGGAGAAGGCCTACAACGCGACCGGGTCGTGGCTGCCCGACGAGACGGTGGACGCTTTTCGCCGGTTCCTGGTTGGCATCAAGGGTCCACTGACGACGCCAGTGGGGGGGGGAATCCGGTCCTTGAACGTTGCCCTCCGCCAGACCCTCGATCTCTATGTCTGCCTCCGGCCGGTGCGGTGGTTTACCGGCGTGCCGAGTCCGGTTCGCCACCCCGAGCAGGTGGACATGGTGATCTTCCGCGAGAACACCGAGGACCTGTACGCAGGCAAGGAACTCGAGGCCAATTCGGACGGAGCCAAGCGGCTACTCAAGTTTCTCGACTCCGAGTTTGGTTGGGACATCCGCCCCGATTCCGGTATCGGGATCAAACCGATCTCGGCCACCGGGTCCCGTCGTCTGATCAGAGCCGCCCTCCAATACGCCCTCGACAACCGCCGCCGCTCGGTGACATTCGTTCACAAGGGGAACATCATGAAGTTCACCGAGGGGGCATTCCGAAGCTGGGGTTATGAGCTGGTCAAGGAGGAGTTCTCCGATCGGGCGGTGAGCTGGGACGACTGCGGCGGCGACCCCGGTGCCAAGCTTCTCATCAAGGACGCCATCGCCGACAATTTCCTTCAACAGATACTCACTCGTCCGTCCGAGTACGACGTTGTCGCCACGATGAACCTCAACGGCGACTACATCTCCGACGCCCTGGCTGCCCAGGTAGGGGGCATCGGCATCGCCCCGGGCGGCAACATCAACTACGAAACCGGGCACGCCGTCTTCGAGGCGACCCACGGCACCGCCCCCAAGTACGCCGGTATGGACAAGGTCAATCCGGGCTCGGTGATCCTCTCTGGGGAGATGATGCTCCGGTACATGGGTTGGAGAGAAGCGGCCGACCTGATCATCGCGGGTTTGGAGAAGACCATCGCCGACAAGATCGTCACCTACGATTTCGCCCGCCTCATGGAGGGAGCTACCGAGGTCCCGACCTCGAAGTTTGCCGATGCTCTCATCGAACGCATGTGATCGGCGAGAGGTGAGATGGCGTCCGCGGCGATGAGCGATCGGGCCCGGATCAGCCTCGAAGCGGTCATCGTGGCGATCTCCGCCGACGCCCCCCGCATTCTCACCGTCGACGGGCCCGATCTCCCCCAGCTTCCTTCCGGACGCCTCGACGCCGTGGGCGACCGAACCCTCGAGCTGGGTCTGCGCAGGTGCATGCGCGAGAAGACCGGGTTGGAACTCGGCTACGCCGAGCAGCTCTACAGCTTCGGCGACCTGAACCGTGACCGGCGGCGTCAGGCTCCCGAGCCCCGGTTCATCGGTTTGGCTTATCTGGCTCTGGTCAGGAAAGCCCAACCAGCCCCGGGCACCAGCTGGATGGGACTCTACGACCTCTTTTCGTGGGAGGACCATCGGGCCGGCCCCCCCCCTGTGCTCAAATCCATCGAGGCGCAGCTAAAACGCTGGGCGGGGCGCCGGCGTCGGTTGTTCGATCGGGCGGCCATCGCCTTCGGTCTGGATGGCACCCCGTGGGACGGTGTGCGCGTCCTCGAGCGCTACGAGTTGCTCTACGAGGCCCGGCTCGTCTCGGAGTGGCACGTCGACCATGACCAAGCGGTTCCACCCGGGCTCCCCACCGGACGGCCGCTCGCCCATGATCACCGCCGGGTGGCGGCCACCGCTCTGGCGCGGCTCCGAGGCAAGCTCACCTACCGGCCGGTCGTCTTCGAGCTGTTACCGCCATTGTTCACGCTTTCCCAGCTTCGCAAGGTGGTGGAAGCGCTGGCGGGGACCAGACTTCACCAGCAGAACTTCCGCCGCCTGGTGGAGTCGGGCGGTTTGGTAGAAGGCACCGGGCAGGTGTCGGTGTCCAAAACCGGCCGGCCGGCGGAGCTCTTCAGGTTCAGGCGGGAGGTGTTGCGGGAGCGACCCCGGCCCGGGGTGGGGCGACCGAGTTAGCCTCTTTGGCCGAGCGGAACCAGTGCCCGCAAGGATGAACTCGGGCTTGATCGTTGGTCGTTCCCGTGACACAATTCACACTGAACCTTATACTCAATCTGAGCAAAACGATCCGACTAAACACATTCTTGTGACGCTTTACCTACCGCCGGGGTGGTCAACCGTCACAAGAAGCCTATCTGCGAGGTGAGCATGGCCGTCTTGGTTGCCACTCGAGCCCAACAGGTTCTACCCGAAGAAGAACTGGCCGCCGTTCAACCCGTCATCGATGAGATCAAACGGCTCAAGGCGGAGCGAAACGCCGTCATCATGGCCCACAACTACATGACGCCCGATATCTATCACACGGTCGCCGACGTGGTGGGGGACAGCCTGCAGCTCGCCTATCGGTCGGGAGAGACGACCGCCGACGTGATCGTGCTGGCGGGGGTCCACTTCATGGCCGAAACGGCCAAGATCATCAACCCCGAAAAGACCGTGCTGATCCCCGATCTGGAAGCGGGATGCTCCCTGGCCGAATCGATCACCGGTGCCGACGTGCGCCGGTTGCGGGAGCAGTACCCCGGAGTTCCCGTCGTCACCTACGTCAACACGTCGGCGGAGGTGAAGGCCGAGTCCGATATCACCTGTACATCCTCGAACGCCGTCAAGATCGTCGAGTCGCTGGGAGTCGATCGAGTGCTGTTTATCCCCGACCAGTACTTGGGGAAGTGGGTGGCCACCCAGACCAATGTCGAGATCATTCTTTGGGAAGGCTCATGCATCGTCCACGAGCGCTTCACCGGCGAGGAGATACGCCAGCATCGGTCCGGAATCCCCGGTATCAAGGTGCTTGCCCATCCCGAATGCCCTCCCGACGTACTGGCCGAGGCCGACTTTGTCGGCTCAACGTCGGGGATGACCAAGTGGGTGCAGAGGGAGCAGCCCAAGAAGGTGATGATGATCACCGAGTGCTCCATGGCCTTCAACGTTGCCGTGGAGAATCCCGCCGTCGAATTCGTGCAGCCCTGCAACCTCTGCCCCTACATGAAGATGATCACGCTTGACAAGATCCGCCAATCCCTCGAGCTCATGCAGTTCCGGGTTGAGGTCCCGCCGGCGATCGCCGGGCGGGCCCGGGCGGCAGTCGAGCGGATGCTGGCGGTCGGGCGTCCGTGATACGCCGCCTCGACACTCCTTTGGTGGTGGGTTCCGGCGTGGCGGGGTTATCGGTGGCCACCGGTCTGGCGGCTGCCAATGTGATCACCCGGGGCCCGATGGGCTCGACCGGTTGGGCGCAGGGGGGGATCGCCGTTGCCTGGGGCGGCGATGATGATCCCGACCTCCATGCCGCCGACACCCTGGCCGTGTCGGCCGGCCTCGGCGTCTCGGAGGCCGTGGCGCTGCTCACCGAGGGAGGGCCGGCGGCGCTTCGGCGTCTCATCGAGATGGGGGCAGATTTCGACCGTGATGATCGCGGCGACCTCGCTCTCGGCCGAGAAGCCGGGCACCGCCGCCGTCGCATCGTGCACGCCCATGGTGACGCCACCGGCGCCGAGGTGCTGCGGGCCCTGACCGAGGCGGTCACCGTCCGGCCCCAGATCGAGGTCCTCGAAGGTTGGCGAGCCCTCGATCTGATCACCGAGGGAAGACGGGTGGCGGGGGTGGTGGCGGCCGACCCGGCCGGAGAGCGCGTGGAACTGATTGCCCCGGCGGTGGTCCTCGCCACCGGTGGGATCGGGCGGCTCTATCTACGAACTACCAACCCAGCAGGTGTGACCGGAGAAGGGCTGGCGATGGCGGCCCGGTCGGGCGCCCGGCTGGCCGATCTCGAGTTCGTTCAATTCCATCCCACTGCCCTCCTGACCGGCGTCGACCCGATGCCGCTACTGACCGAGGCGCTCCGGGGAGAAGGCGCGGTGCTGGTGGACGGCGAGGGCCGACGCTTCATGGTGCAACACCATCCCGATGCCGAGCTCGCCCCTCGCGATGTCGTGGCCCGCGCCATCTGGTGGCAGTTGGATCGTCACCTCGGGGCGTTTCTCGACGCCCGACACATTCACGCCCTCCCCACCCGCTTCCCAACCGTCTTTGCCATCTGCCAGGCCGCCGGCCTCGACCCGCGGACCGATCTCCTGCCCGTTTCTCCGGCTGCCCATTACTACATGGGTGGCGTAGACGCCGATGCCGACGGGCGGACTTCGCTTGAAGGTCTCTGGGCGGTCGGGGAGGTGGCCTCCACCGGCGTCCACGGAGCCAATCGATTGGCCAGCAACTCCCTCCTCGAAGGGCTGGTGTTTGGGGCACGCGTCGCCACCGATGTCGCCGCTCACCTCACGCCTCCCAAGGGCCCGTGGGTTGCCCCGGTCGGGGCCTTCGATCTTCCCCTCGAGGGGGGGGAGGAGATCCCCGAGGTCCGCCAGCTCATGTGGGAGCGGGTCGGGCTGGTGCGCACGGGAGCGGGCATATATGAGGCGGAGCGCCGGTTGCTGACTGACCTCTGGGACGTCTTGCACACGAGCATCGCCGGGAGGGTGGCGGCTGAGGTTGCCGGTCTGGTGATGGCGGCCGCTATGCGGCGCACCGAGTCGCGGGGTGGCCATTATCGGGCCGACTACCCCGATCTCGATCCCCTTCAGGAACAACGGGTTCTCGTCGAGCCGACCCGGGCAGTGCCGAGCCGCCAGGTGGGCTGATGCATCCGAGCATGTATGAGGACGCGATCGCCCGGGCCCTCGATGAGGATCTGGGGGAGGCCGGCGATCTCACCTCGGAAGCCGTGGTGGGACCTGACGCCTTGGTCAGCGGGGCGTTGGTGGCGCGCCGCCCGGGTCGGATTGCCGGATTAGAAGTTGCCGGGGCGGTGTTTGCGGCAGTCGATCAGCGTATCGAGGTGACCTACCACCAGACCGATGGAGACGAGGTCGGCGCCGGCACCCGGTTGGCGACCGTAACCGGTCGGGCTCGCTCGGTGCTGACCGGCGAACGGACCGCCCTCAACCTGCTCGGGCACCTTTCGGGAGTGGCGACGGCCACGGCCGCCTTCGTGGCGAGGGTGGTGGGCACTAACGCCCGCATTGCCGACACCCGCAAGACCACACCCGGTCTGAGGGCGCTCGAGAAATACGCCGTGCGCATGGGGGGGGGAATCAACCATCGCTTCGGTCTATCCGACGCCGTCATGATCAAGGACAATCACCTCATCGCCGCCGGGGGCGTGCTGGCTGCCCTCGAAGCAGCCCGCCGTCGAGTCGGCCACCTGGTCAAGATCGAGGTGGAGGTGACGACCCTCGCCCAGCTGGAGGAGGTCCTCGAAGCGGGCGCCGACGTCGTTCTACTCGACAACATGGATCTGGCGACCATGGTCGAGGCAGTTCGGCTGGTGGGGGGAAGGTTGGTGGTCGAGGCCTCGGGTGGCATCACCCTCGACAATGTCGCCGAGGTGGCTCGCACCGGTGTCGACGTCATCTCGGTCGGCTGGATTACCCACTCGGCGCCCGCTCTCGACGTCGCCCTCGACCTCGAAGGGTGAGGCCGGCGCCCTCGTCGGGGCTCCTGAGAACGGGTAACTAGTGCACCGCCTGGTACCAGACAGAGCACTAGTCCCCTCTTGCGCGATTTCTCTGATCAGGGAGAATATGGGAGCGCTGAGTCGATGGACCTGACTTCGGGGGAAGCCGGGTCCAGGAAAGAGCCGGTATCACAGGGCGGTTGATTTCCAAGCTCACTCACCAGGTGCAACGGATGGGAGTCCGGTGCACCAAGCAAAGCCAGGGTTGTGTGAGTGAGAGGGAGTGGAGTGGAAATGTTTACCGCCCGGTCGGGTTCCCCCCGCCGACTATCGGCCATGCTGGCCGCGGTCTTGGTCGTTGCAGCGAGTCCGGCCGCCTGGGCCAATGTCACCCCGGTCAGCTACGAAGGAGTGCTGGCACCCGGAGGGTCGGTCGAGGTGGTGAAGACCGTCGACGTGCCGGCGGCTCCCACCCAGGCCGACGTCTTCTTCCTCGCCGACACCACCGGAAGCATGGGAGCGACCCTTTCGAACATGAAGGTGAACATGGCCGCCATCATCGCCGATCTCCGCGGTCAGATCACCGACGTTTGGTTCGGAGCCGGCGACTACAAGGACTTCCCATCCACACGCAGTCCCTACGCCTTCCGAAAGGGAGCCGGCATTGGGCCCAGCGACGGTCTGGGCGGCAATTTCGACGCCGTGGAAGCCATCATGTTCTGGGGAGCGGCGTCCGGTGGCGACCTTCCCGAGGCCCAGTTCTTCGCCCTCGACCGCCTCGCCGACTCTGCTGATCCCCTTGGAATCAACTGGCGGGAGGGGGGCATGAAGGTCGTCGTGTGGGTGGGTGACGCTCCCGCCCATGATTCGGTGTGTTCGTCGATCTCGGGACTCGGTTATGACATCACCGAAGCATCGGTCACCCAGAAGCTCGTCGACGCCGGCATCGTGGTGGTGGCCATTGATGCCCGCGCCGTCTTCTCTCCCGGGTTGAACGCCAGCCCGGCCGGCGCCACCAACACGGACTACGTCGGTTGCGCCCAGACCGGCACCGCCGGCCAAGCGCAACGGATCGCGGCTGCGACCGGAGGCGTCTTCTTCAATAACGTCGCCCCCAACCAGGTGGCCGCGCAGATCATGGCATCACTCGACGTTCTCACCTATGACGTCACCGCCAACCCGGTCGGCTGTGCTCCCCTCCAGGTGAGCTTCGCACCCGCTTCCCACAACAATGTGGCGGGAGGAGGCCAGGTGCAGTTCACCGAGACCATTAGCCTGCCGGCCTCAGTCACTCCCGCCCAACTTCCTCCGGGTGGCCAGATCAACTGCTCGGTCGACTTCCTTGCCAATGGGTCGTCCATCGGCACGCAGTCCATCTCCATTCAAGTACCGACCGCGACCGCCAAACTGCGACTGGTGAAGTCGGTGGATAGCCAACCCGACGGGGTCTTTGACGACGATCCGTCCGGTTGGACCTTCACGGTCACCGGTGCTGGCGGCCCGTGGACCGGGACCACCAACGCCGCCGGAGTCTGGGAGCAAGACGTCGATGCCGGCGTGGTCACGATCACCGAAACAGTTCCGGGCGCCGGTTGGGCCACCACCTATCACTGCCGCGATACCGCCACGAACCAGACGATCGGCACCGGTGCCGGGGCGGTCCTCAACGGCCTGGTCCTCACCGGCGGCCAAACCGCGGTTTGCCTGGTAGCGAATCAACGGATGGTCGGGCGTCTCAACGGGGGGGGTCATATCGCCGACGGTGTCGGCAGGGCCGCCGAGAAAATCTCCTTTGGCGGCAACCTTACGTTGGACGCCACCGGGTCGGCCAGCGGTGAGTGGCAAACCACATTCCACAATGTGTCGCCCGCCTGGCTTGACGGTGGCATCTTCCACGGGTCGGTCTTTACGGCTGTGGCTTTCACCGACTCCGGAGGTGGTCTGCCCTTTGAGAGCGCCGCCTTCACCGTGAGCGGCCGCCTTAACGGAACGGACGGCTGGGTCTTGCGGGTGGCGGCGGTGGATGGGGTCTCGGACTCGATCCTCGTCGAGCTCTTTGATCCGGCCCTGTTAATGGTCTATTCGAGCGGTTGGGACTTCCCGGCCGAGGAGGGTGCCCGTCACCGTCTGGACGGCGGCAACCTCACGTCCCACTGATCGCTTTTGGGTCGGTAGTAGGTCGGTTCCCGACCGACCCACTACCACCTCACCAGAACACGACATAGGTGAGAACGGGTTGCCGGGGACCGTCCCGCAGATCGGCCTCCCGGAAGTCCCATAACTCCACCCAGTAGGTGACTCTGCCCGCGGCGGTGAATTCCCCTCCGTAGCGGGGCAGTCGGGAATCGTCGAGCCGTTCCAACCGCCCGGTCATGGAACGCCGCCGGAGTTCGGTTTCGATGGTTTGGGCCAACTCCTCGTGTTCGGGAAGGGTGACCGGGAGGTTCCAATACACCGGTTCGACATGGTCGACCCGGGCCGAGAGGATCTCGACCCGTGCTTGGTCGTAGAGAGGTTCGGCGGCCAGAACCTCCTCCGACCCGACCGGTACCCACGGCCGCCCGCTGGCGAGGCGATCCAGGCCGACGCCCAACCACTCCTCGACCCACCGGCGCCGGTCGGCGGGAAGAAGGTTGCCGCGACCAATCGAGGCCAGGGCGACAGCTTCGGCCATGTCCTCTTGAGGTCCGAGCCGGCCGTATCCGGTGCTAGCGGCCGCCTCGGTGGCGAGGCTCCAGGCTGGGGCCCAAGCGACGCCGCCCCGATCCTCCCAACCGGTGGCCGCGGCGAAGTCAACCACCAGACCTGAACCGTCCGCGGGGTCGACCTGTTCCACCTCTCCGTCGACGACGGCGGTGATGTAGTCGGGGTCGAGGGCGTAGAACTGTGCAACGTGGGTCAACTCGTGGACGTAGGCCCTGGTGACGTCCAGCCGATTGGGTCGCTCGGCAAACAGCCGGTCCATGAGGAATACGTCCGGGCCCTTGGAGAAGGCGAGGGCGTCGGGGTGGATCCGATCGCCGAGGTCGGCGGCCTCCACCCGAAGGATCTGACGGGCCTCCACCTTCCTGGTGAGGGCTTGGGGTAGGTCGCTCAAGGCTGCCCCGATCAGTGCGATCTCCTCTGGGTCGGCCGGCGTCCCCACGCCCAGGATCTGGTAGTCGCCACTCTGTCGCTGCCAATCGATCTCCTCGATCTCGGCGGCTCCGAGCTGTGCGAGAAGATGGGGGTCGGTCAGGTCGTAGTCACCGGCCGTAAGGTCGGTGTTGGTGGAGATGGCACAGGCGGCGAGCAACAGCGCCATAACGAGTTTGCGCAAGGTCTCGTGTTAGCAGCCCACAGATGATGTGCGAAGAACCCCCCACTACTCTGCCGTTACCCTGCCGTGCAGACAAGGAGGAGTGTGATGGCGAAGGTCACCGTTGTCGGCGCCGGCAAGTATGGGTCGACCACCGTTCAGCGACTCGCCGAAGCCGACCTTTGCGACGAGATCGTCATGACCGATGTGGTGGAGGGTCTCCCCCAGGGACTGGCGCTCGACATGAACCAGTCCCGACCGGTACAGCGGCATCGGACCAAGGTGATCGGTACCAACGACTATGCCGACACTGACGGCAGCTCGGTCGTGGTGATCACCGCCGGCCTGCCCCGCAAACCGGGCATGAGCCGCATGGACCTGTTGTCGGTCAATGCCAAGATCGTAAAGGGGGTGACCAAGCAGGTAATGGAGCACTCTCCCGATGCCGTGCTCATCGTGGTCACCAATCCCCTCGACCAGATGACCGCTCTCGCCGCCGAGGTTTCCGGGTTGGCCAAGGCAAAGGTGATGGGCCAGGCAGGGATACTCGACAGCTCTCGGTTCGCCCACTTCATCGCCGAGGCGACCGGCACCGACCTGCTGGCCGTGGAGGCCCTTACTCTCGGAAGTCATGGCGAGACCATGGTGCCGGTGCCGTCGCAATGCCGGGTCGGCGGCCGGCCGCTCTCCGAGGTGCTCTCGCCAGAGCAGATCGAAGCCGTGGTGACTCGGACCCGGGATGGGGGAGCCGAGATCGTGGCGCTGCTGAAGACGGGTAGCGCTTACTACGCCCCTTCGTCGGCGGCCGCCCAGATGGTGAAAGCCGTGCTCGGAGAATTCCAGGGGGTGTTGCCAGTGTGCGCATGGGTATCGGGTGAGTACGGGGTCCGCAACGTCTACCTCGGTGTGCCGGCACGACTGGGACCGGCCGGGGTCGAGGAGATAGTCGAGCTGCCCCTGGCCGCGGCCGAGCTGGCGGCGTTGCGGGAGGCCGCCGAAGCTGTGCACTCCAAGGTCGCAGAACTGGCCGACGTCAGCTACGACTAGGGGGGGGGAACCCTTCTGTGCGGATTCGCGCCCCGTTTCCCCACCGGAAATCCGCACAGAAGGGTTCTAGTACTCGATGTCGAGTCCGCTGACTGCGGCTCCCCACTGGGTGATCGAGGACTGATGCATCATTAGCTTGGCCAAGTTGCCGGCCAGCTTCAGCTTTCCCTGCATGAAGGCGGCCTGGGTATTTAGATCGCCCTTGGAGATGGCCGAAGCGGTTTCGTAGGTCTGGCCGATGGTGACGTCGGCGCCGTCGACGGCTCCGAGGGCGAAGGAGGCGGACCCACCCGAGGTCTTCATGAAATAGGAGACGTCGCCGATCGGCGCTCCGGTGGTGTTGAACTGGAGGGCGAGCTCGGCATTCCCGATCGAGTTCTTGAAACCGGTGTGGGCATTGAGGGCATCGTGGACGGCGGCGGCCCATTCGGAGGAGAGGAATTTGACAGCCATGGCTGACTCCTTGGTGAGTTTGAGGGAACCTTCAAAGGGTAGCAGTGGCACGTCTTTCCAGCGGGGGCCCGGAGCCCTTCGCCTGTCGCTACTCCGAGCGGCCTCGCACCGAAAGGTAATGGTGCCAGATGAGCCGGGCCGCCACCGCTCGCCAAGGACGCCATGCCTCGGCGATGATCAGCAGGTCCTTCGGAGCAGGCATGACGGCGAGTCCTTTCACCTCGGCGGTCCCCACCTGAAGCGCCCGGTCACCCTCGGGGAATACGTCGGCGCGTCGAAGGGCGAAGAGGAGGTAATTATCGGCAGTCCAGGGACCGATGCCGCGAAGAGCCACCAGACGCCGGCGGGCTTCGTCGTCGTCGTGCCGACCCAGAGCGGCGAGATCGAATCCATCGTCGATCGCGGCAGCGATCGCCCGCAAGTAGCCGGCCTTTTGCATGCTGTATCCACAGGCCCGCAGTTGGTTGTCGGTCATCTTCCCGAGGTTCGACGCGGCGAGCGGACGGCAGGCTTGCTCCAACCGCCCGAAGACCGCGTTGGCGGCCGCCAGTGATACCGACTGCTCCGTGATGAGCCGTACCAAGGTCTCGAAACCGGGTGGCCTCGTCCAGAAGGGAGGAGCGCCGGCTCGGGCGTAGGCAGCGGCGAGATCGGCGTCGGTCTCGCACAGCAGGGGGAGGCTTCGTTTTTGCGTTGCC
>Ga0209341_10003755_pt1 | contig 14140 bp, 13 predicted proteins | sample RifCSP13_2_FD_184020 | JGI IMG/M metagenome (GOLD analysis project Ga0209341, IMG submission 184020) | Soil microbial communities from Rifle, Colorado - Rifle CSP2_sed 13_2 (SPAdes) (version 2) | ecosystem: Environmental > Terrestrial > Deep subsurface > Rock core/Sediment | place: Rifle...
GCTCGAGCTCATCTCGAGCCGCGCAGCGGTCGAGAAGCGCGAGCAGGTCTTCGAGCTCCTCGCGATGCCGGAGGTGCCCGCCAGGGCGGCGCCCCCGGCGGATTGATGCTCCAGCGCGTCTCGTTCGCGGTCGCCGGGACGGAGATCGAGGGCATCCTCCACCTCCCTGATGGGGAAACGATCGGCGGCGTCATCGAGATGGGAGGCGGCGCGATCGAGCACGGGGCCTTCGTCTGCGAGGCGCTGGCAGCGGCCGGCGTCGCGGCGCTGCGGTTCGCGTTTCGGGTGCGTCCGGCCGGGGGTAGCACGGTGGATCCCATGGCGGGACTGGCTGACGCCGCGGCTGCCATTCGACTGCTCCGGGCGCATCCCGCGGTCCCGCAGCAGATCGGTGCGGTGGGTCATTCGTTCGGCGGAGTGATCGCCGCGCTGGCCGCGGGCCGCGACTCACGGCTTCGCGCCGCCGCGCTGCTGGCCGCGCCGGCGGAGCGGCCCGAGCTCGGCTCGGTGCGCCCACTGGCGGAGCTCTCACGGACCCGCGCTCGTGTCCTTCTTGTCTACGGCTCGGCCGACGAGCGTGTCGCGCCGGCCGAAGGCGAGCGCTACGCCGCGGTCCTGAGCCAGGCGCGGGTGCGGCACCGGCTGGTCGTCGTCGAGGACGCCGACCACTTCTTCTCGGCGCACGACCAGCGCACGCAGATGCTCGACGCGCTAACGGACTGGATGAAGACGTCGCTCGCCGACTGATCGTTCAGCGCGATACGGTCGTGCGATCGGGCCCGGGCTAGCGTACGCGCGTGGTCTTCGAGCGCCTCGCTGAGGAGAGCTTTTGCTACCTCACGACGACGGGCCGGGTCAGCGGAAAGAGCCACACGATCGAGATCTGGTTCGCGATGGACGGCGGAAGGCTCTACATGCTGTCGGGCGGCGGGGACCGAGCTGACTGGGTGAAGAACATCCGGCAGGACCCGCGCGTCCGCGTGCGCGTCGGCTCGCGCACCGTCGCCGGACGGGCGCGGATCCTGCGCTCCGGGACGAAGGACGACGAGCGGGCGCGCCGGCTGCTCGACGCCAAGTACATGGACTGGCGCGAGGGAAAGCGGCTCAGCGCGTGGGCGAGGGGCGCCCGTCCGGTCGCGGTGTCGTTCCCAGCGCGGTAGCCGGAGCCAGCTCGGCGTCCTCGAGAGCGCGCTCGAGGTCGGCGGCGCCGAGGCCGCTGGCCCAGCGCAGGATGTCGTCGCGGGTCGCGGTCGTCTGCAGCACGCCGGTGCGGCTCAGATCGCCGTGCTGGAGCGAGGTGAACTCGAGCCATGCCCGCCAGCGGCCGTCCTCGTCGTCCGCGTACACGCGAACGATGTACCTACCCTCGACCGGCGCAACGATCTCGCGGATGACCTCGCCCACGACCTGCCGAAAGGCACGTCGGATGCCACAGCGGTCGCCCGGAACGTAACGAGCTAGCTGACGCTCGGGAAGTCGCCGTGCTCCCGCAGATACGCGACCACGCCTCCCGCGGTGAGGATCTGCCGCGCGAATGCGGGGACCGGCCGCAGCTGGACGTCTCCGCGCGGCGCCCGGAGCAGGCCGGCCGCGAGATCGAGCGTCACCTCATCCGCGTCGCGGACGACCGCGAGCGGGTCCGGCGCCTCGACGACGGGTATCCCCAGATTGACGCAGTTGCGGAAGAAGATCCGCGCGAAGCTCTTCGCGACGATCCCGCCGATGCCGTGCTTCTTGAGCGCGGCGACCGCGTATTCGCGCGACGAGCCACAGCCGAAGTTCTCCCCGCCGACGAGCACGTCGCCCTCGCGCACGTCCTTCGCGAAGTCCGGACGCGCGTCGCAGAACGCGTAGGTGTGGAACCTGTCCTGGCCCACCATGAACGGCGCGTAGCGGCCGGGCACGATCTGGTCCGTATCGAGGTCGTCGCCGAATACCCAGGCTCGCGCCATCAGTCCTCGACCTCCATCCCCACGACCCACGGCTCGGAGCGGAGCGGCATCGCGGCGACGAGCTCGCGCGCGCGGTCACCCGAGCGCGCCGAGGCGGCACCGCGGTCGCCGCGCTCCTCGCGGCGGCGCGCGACCAGGGCGTCGAGCGCCGCGTCGGAGGCGTCCAGATACGGGCGCGGGTCGTCGATGACGCCGGTCAGCGCCGCCACCGCCGCGACGTACGGTGAGCCGAGGTAGATCGACGCGTCCGGCGAGCCCATGCGGCCCCGGTAGTTGCGGTTCGCCGTCGAGAAGCAGACCTCCTCGCCCGCGAGCACGCCGCCCGTCCGGCCGAGGCAGGGACCGCAGCCGCTCGTCCCGATGACCGCGCCGGCGGCCGAGAGCACCCCCAGCGTCCCGTCCGCCATCGCGTCCTCGAACTGCCGCCGCGACGACGGCACCACCTCGAGCCGCACCCGCGGATGGATCCGCCGCCCGCGGAGGACCTCCGCCGCCTGGCGCATGTCCACGACCCGGCCGTTGGTGCACGACCCCAGGAACACGACGTCCACCGGGATGCCTCTGGCCTCCGAGACGTCCGAGACCTGGTCGACGCGAGGCGGGATGGCGATCTGCGGCTCGAGCGTCGAGAGGTCGACCGTGACCTCGCGCACGTAGGCAGCGTCCGCGGACGGGCGCAGCCACTCCGGTGCCTCGGGGGTCCCGACGACGATCCCCGCCTTCGCCCCCATCTCGGTCGTCATCCCGGCGAGCGTGATGCGGTCGCCCTGCGGCAGCTCGCCCGCGCCGTGGAACTCGACGCAGGCGTAGCGGGCGCCGTCCGTCCCGATCTCGCGCACGACCCGCATGATCGCGTCCTTGATCGTCACGCCGCGCCGCGGCCTCCCGGTGAAGGTCACCTTGATCGAAGCGGGGACCCGGAGCCAGGTGCGCCCGAGCGCGAGGGCGACGGCGATGTCGGTCGCGCCCATGCCCGCGCCGAAGGTCCCCACCGCCCCGTACGAATTCGAATGCGAGTCGCTGCCGACGATCACGGTCCCGGGCTCGCAGTAGCCCTCCTCGACCATGATCTGGTGACAGACGCCCTCTCCGGCGTCGTAGAAGGTCGCGATCCCCTGATCGCGCACCCACCCGCGGAGCACGCGGTGCGAGTCCGCGACGACGGGCGTGGGGGCCGGCGCCGCGTGGTCCACGAAGACGCACACGCGCGAGGTGTCCCACACCTTCTCCCGGCCGAGCGCCCGGAGACCGCTCATGACCGCGTCGATGACCGAGTCGTGGACCATGACGCGCGAGACCGGGGCGATGACGAGCTCGCCGGCACGCACGTCCCGACCGGAGACGCGCGACAGGATCAGCTCGGCCAGGGTCGGACCCCCCACTAGGCCACCACGTACCCGCGCAGGATCTGGTCCAGCTGGTCCATCGAGAGCGGGCCGGCGTCGGCCATCGCCTTGATCCGCTTGGTCACCTCGCGCAGATCGTCCTTGCCGAACTGGAGGCCGAGCTCCTGGGCGCGCCGCCCGACCGCGTTGTAGCCGGTGAGGCGGTGCGCGATGTTGATGGTGCGCTCGAGCCCGAAGTCGGCGGGGTCGAGGATCTCGTATGAGTTCGGGTTGAGGTAGATGGCCTTGGTGTGCATGCCGGCCTTGTGGTGGAAGGCGAACTTGCCGGTCACGTACTCGTCGAAGGGGACGTCGATCCCCACCATGGACGCCACCAGCTCGTCCAGCTCCCGCAGACGCGGGAGGTCGTACTTCCTCTTGATCGCGGCGGGGTCGTCGGCGTACATGCGGGCGATGAACCCGCCGAGCGGGGGGATGCCGTTCCGCTCGCCGATCCCGAGGATGCTGGTGTCGATGTGCGTGGCGCCGCCTTCGAGGACGGAGTACGAGTTCGCGATGGCGCACCCGGTGTCGTTGTGGCCGTGGAACTCGATGTCACAGGAGACATTCCGCCGGAGCTCGTGGGCGAGGGCGTAGCACTGGCGCGGCGTCGCGATCCCGACGGTGTCGGCTATCCCGACGCGGTCCACGCCCATCGAGTCGACCGCCTGGTACACGCGCAGGAGATCCCCCTCCGTCGAGCGGAAGGAGTCCTCGCTCGAGAAGCGGACCTCCTTGCCGTGGTCCTTGATGAACGTGATGACCTCGCCGGCCTGGGCGATGATCTCGTCCACGCTCTTGCCGTGCGAGAACTCCCGCAGGAATGACGAGGTCCCGAAGAGGATGTCGATGCCGTCCACGCACGTCTCGACCGCGACGCGGGCGTCGTCCATGTGGCAGCGCACGTGGGTCAGCACCTTGGCCTTGAGCGGGAGGGCCGCGATGGTCTTGCAGTCGTCGAAGCTCTGCGGGCTCGCCACGGGCGACGTGACCTCGATGTACTCGACGCCGAACGCGTCGAGGGCCTTGGCGACGACGACCTTCTGGTCCGTCGTGAAGTGGGCGCTCGAGAACTGCTCCCCTTCGCGAAGCGTCGAGTCGATGATCGCGAACCGCTCTACCGGCACGACGTCCCTCCTCCCGGCCTCTCAGCCGCACTCGGGCAAAACAAAAGGCCGGCGCGTCAACGCACCAGCCCTCGAGATCCCGAAAGGGATCCCCGAAGCTCTGATGCGGTCAGCGCTCCGCGGCGAGGTGCCCTCCTCGCCACGACAGTCCGTGCCCTTTCGGAACACGTCCCAGGCGGAGACCGTAAGGAAGCCCGGTCCTCGCCTTCGGCGATCGTCCCGTTCGCGCCGCCTCCGACGGGTCCCTTTCCCTCGACGGCGCTAGTGATGACGACCGCGACCTCTGGCCGCTTCGCGTATGAAGTTGCGCGGAAGTGTACGGGATGGTCGACGGTCGGAGAAGGGGTGCGGAGACGATCCTCTGAGGCGACGACGGGATTCGAACCCGTGGTGGAGGTTTTGCAGACCTCTGCCTTGCCACTTGGCTACGTCGCCTAGGAGCTTCGCGAGACGGCTTGCGGGCTCAGCGAAGCGACGACGGCGACGTGAGCGCAGCGAACGTCGCCCGTCAAGACCAAGTGTACCGGCGCTGGCCCGCCGGATGCATCATTCCGGCGCGATGCGCCACCCAGCGCCGAAGGTGCGAGCAGCCGACCGATGATGCCGATCGGCGACGACCCCCACCCCCGGGGCGGGATCCCGCTCGTCAACCTGGCCGTCATCGCCGCCAACCTCGCCGTGTTCTTCCTTCTCCAGCTTCCGGACGAGGCCTTCACCATGGCGTACTCCGCCATACCGCACGAGATCCTCACGGGCGACGACCTCATCGGTCCCGTCCCCGTCCAGCTCCCGGACGGCACCACCGAGACGCTCCCCCACGCGGACGGTCCCGACCCGCTCTACCTGACCCTCTTCACGTCGATGTTCATGCACGGGGGGTTCGCGCACCTCTTCGGGAACATGCTGTTCCTGTACATCTTCGGCGACAACGTCGAGCGCGCTTTCGGCCCGCTCGTGTACTCGGCGTTCTACCTCGTCACCGGGGTCATCGCGTCGCTCGCCCATGTGCTCACGAATGCCGGGTCAGTCATCCCGAGCCTCGGCGCGTCCGGCGCGATCAGCGGGGTGCTCGCCGGCTACCTCGTCTTGTTCCCGTCGAACAAGGTCAAGGTGCTGGTGTTCTTCCGGTTCGTGCCGATGACTTACACGGTCCCGGCCATGGTGATGATCGGCCTCTGGGCGCTCCTGCAGTTCGTGAACGGCTTCGGGGCCATCGTCGCGACCGAGCAGACCAGCGGCGTCGCCTACATGGCGCACATCGGCGGATTCGTCGCGGGAGTCCTCTTCGCGCTCCTGCTGCGGCCCTTCGCCGATCGCGGCTCGGAGCGCTACGCGAAGACCGTGTACTGAGCCGCGGTCCAGCGCCTAGGTGGCCGCCCGCGGCCTCGTCGACCGGCGCGCCTCCCGCTGCAGCCCGCGGATCAGCTTCTTCGAGACCTCGAGCAGCTCGCGGTCCTCGGGCGTGAGCCCGGCGCCCGTCGGATCCGGACGCCACCAGCACTCGAACCCCCAGATGCGCTCCTTGCCCGCCCGCAGGCGCGGCACCCCGAAGCCGGCGCGTCGGCGATCCCCCGTCTCCAGATCGAAGTAGCCCTCGAAGACGGCGACGGCTCCGGTGAGATCGGGCTCGCCCTCGCGGTTGTCCGCGAGGATCACGGCCGGCTTGCCGACCTCCTCGTCTACGGGCTGACGCGGCCGCGGGCGGCCGCGACCGCGCAGCGGCGCTGGGCGCGCTCGCTCCGCGGGTCGGGCGCGGTCGGCCCTGGGTCGGCCACCGCGCGCGCGATCGGGCCGCGCACCCGCCGGACGCGCGCGCTCCGGCTTGGCGACGCCGCGCGGCGGCTCCGGCTCGGCGGCGCCCCTGACCGGTCGGTCCTGGCGCGGGGGGCGCCGCCCTCGGCGGCGTCGCGGGCGGGGTGGCTCCTGCACGCCGGTCAGTGTGCAACGAGAGCGCGGGCCCGCGTCGGCGACCGGCGCTGTCCATATCATGGGGCTCCCCGAGGGAGACGACCGTTGCCGAGCCTCAGTGCCAGCGCCCGCGCGCGACTTCCCGCTAGCGCGTTCGCCTACGTCGACGCCGCTGGACGCCGGCGCCTGCCGATCCACGATGCGTCGCACGTGCGGAACGCCCTGGCCCGCTTCGACCAGGTCGCGTTCGAGGACGACGCCGCGCGCGAGCGCGCGCGCCAGCGGCTGCTCCGCGCCGCCAAGAAGCACGGGATCGTGCCGCTCGGATTCTTCGACGTCCAGCTCCGCAAGGAGCGCTTCGAAGGCGAAGTGCGGGCGCGGGCCACAGACGTCGGGAGCCTGCCCCGCGGGCGCGTGACCTTCCTCCTCACCGACATCGAGGCCTCGACCCGTCTCCTTCACGAGCTGGGCGACCGCTACGCCGGCGTGCTCCGCGACGTCCGCGCGCTCATCCGCAAGTGCGTGCGCGCGGCGGAGGGCAGCGAGGTGGACAGCCGCGCCGACGAGTTCTTCGCCGTCTTCCGGGACGCCGGGCGCGCGATCGAGGCCGCGGTCGCCATCCAGGGCTCGCTGCGCGAGCGGAGCTGGCCCGGCGGCGCGAACGTGCGCGTGCGCATCGGCATCCACACCGGGCGCCCCACGCTCGGCGACACCGGCTACGTCGGGATCGCGGTGCACGCCGCGGCGCGCATATCCGCGGCCGGTAGGGGCGGCCAGATCATCGTCTCCGAGGCGGCGCTGGCTGCCCTCGGGAAGCGGCGGCGCACCAAGGTCGCCGTGCGAAGCCTCGGCCGCCACTCGCTTCGGGGGCTGCCGGAGCCGCTCGCGCTGTTCGAGGCCGGCTAGCTGATCTTCCAGGCCTGCTTCAGCTCGCGCGCGCCCGCGTGGTGTCTTCGCCCGTACCATTGCGATGACAGGGGGGCTCGTGCAGGAGCGGCAGGTCCACGAGATCTTCGACGAATTCAAGCGTCAGCTCCCGGACATCGACCCGGATGAGACGCAGGAATGGCTCGATTCCCTCGACGCGCTCGTGCGCGCCGGCGGCGTCGAGCGGGCCCGTTTCGTCCTCTACAAGCTGCTGAAGCGGGCGCGCCAGCTCCAGGTCGGTCTCCCGGCGCTGACCCAGACCCGGTACATCAACACCATCTCTCCCGAGCAGGAGCCCGACTTCCCCGGGGACGAGGACATGGAGCGCCGGATCCGCCGGATGATCCGCTGGAACGCGGTCGCGATGGTCCTCCGGGCGAACCACCACTACCCAGGCATCGGCGGGCATCTCGCGACGTACGCCTCGGCCGCCTCGCTCTACGAGGTCGGGTTCAACTGGTTCTTCCGCGGCAAGGACGACGGCCGCGCCGGGGACCAGATCTTCTACCAGGGGCACGCCGCGCCCGGCATCTACGCCCGCGCGTTCCTCGAGGGCCGCGTGACGGTCGACCAGCTCGACCACTTCCGGCGCGAGGCGCTCGAGAGCGGTCTCTCGAGCTATCCGCATCCACGCCTCATGCGCGAGTTCTGGGAGTTCCCGACGGTCTCGATGGGCCTCGGCCCTCTCGCGGCCATCTACCAGGCCCGCTTCAACCGCTACCTCCATCACCGCAGCCTCGCGGACACCAGCGGCTCGCGCGTCTGGTGCTTCGTCGGGGACGGCGAGATGGACGAGCCCGAGTCGCAGGGCGGCCTGCGCCTGGCCGGCCGCGAGGGGCTCGACAACCTCGTCTTCGTCGTGAACTGCAACCTTCAGCGCCTCGACGGGCCTGTGCGGGGGAACGGCAAGATCGTGCAGGAGCTCGAGGCGCTCTACCGCGGGGCAGGCTGGAACGTCATAAAGGTCCTCTGGGGCCGCGAGTGGGACGACCTCCTCGCGCGCGACGTCGACGGCGTGCTCGTCACCAAGATGAACGAATGGCTCGACGGGGACTCCCAGCGCATGGCCATCGCCGACGGCGCGACCATCCGCCGCGAGTTCTTCGGATCCGACCATCGTCTGCTGAAGCTGGTGGAACACCTCTCCGACGACGAGATCCAGCGGCTGCGCCGCGGCGGCCACGACTACCGGAAGGTGTACGCGGCGTACTCGTACGCGGCGCGGCACAAGGGGGCGCCGACGGCGGTCCTCGCCCAGACGGTCAAGGGCTGGGCGCTCGGACCGAGCGTCGAGGCCCGGAACGTGACCCACCAGGCCAAGAAGATGTCCATCGACGAGCTCCGGATCTTCCGCGACCGCCTCGAGCTGCCCATCCCGGACGGCCAGCTCGAGGATCCGCCCTATTACCACCCCGGCATGGATGACCCCGCGATCCGCTACATGCTGGAGCGCCGAGCCGCGCTGGGCGGCCCGGTGCCGAAGCGTGTCGTACGCGGCCACAGCGTCTCCGTACCGGACGCGTCGGCGTTCGCGGAGTTCCCGAAGGGCAGCGGGTCGGCCGCGGCGTCGACGACGATGGCCTTCACGCGCCTGCTGCGGAACCTCACGCGCGACAAGACGATCGGGAAGCGCGTCGTGCCGATCATCCCGGACGAGGCCCGCACGTTCGGCATGGACCCCCTCTTCAAAGAGCTGGGCATCTACTCCCCGCTCGGCCAGCGCTACACGCCGGTCGATGCCGAGACACTGCTGCCCTACCGGGAGGCGGTCGAGGGCCAGATGATCGAGGAAGGCATCACCGAGGCGGGCTCGATGGCGACGTTCACGGCCGCCGGGACGTCCTACGCCACTCACGGCGAGCCGACGATCCCGTTCTACGTCTTCTACTCGATGTTCGGCTTCCAACGGACCATGGACCAGATCTGGGCGTTCGGCGACGCACGCGGGCGCGGCTTCATGATGGGCGCGACCGCTGGCCGCACGACGCTGAACGGCGAGGGGCTGCAGCACCAAGACGGGCACAGCCATCTCCTGGCCTCCGCGATCCCGAACATACGCGCCTACGATCCGGCGTTCGCCTACGAGACGGCGGTGATCGTGCGCGATGGCCTGCGGCGGATGCTCGAGGGCGGCGAGGACGTCTTCTACTACATCACCCTCTACAACGAGAACTACCCGATGCCCCCGTTGCCCAGCGATGACGAGGTCGAGGACGGGATCGTCCGGGGCCTTTACCTGTTCCGGAAGGGCCACGAGGGCCGCCGGCGCGTGACGCTCCTCGGCTCGGGGCCGATCCTGGTGGAGATGCTTCGCGCGCAGGAGACGCTCCAGGACCGCTACGAGGTCGCGGCCGACGTGTGGAGCGTCACTTCTTATCAGCTTCTTCGGAATGATGCTCTCGAGGCGGAGCGCTGGAGCCGGCTACATCCCGAAGCGCAGCCACGGAGACCCTTCGTGGCCGAGCGCATCGGCGGGCGCGGGCCCGTCGTGGCCGCGAGCGACCACATGAAGGCGGTGCCCGACCAGATCGCGCGCTGGGTCGGCCAGCCGTTCATCCCGCTCGGGACGGACGGGTTCGGGCGCAGCGATACCCGCGAGGCGCTGCGCCGCCACTTCGAGGTCGACACGGCTCACGTGGTCGTCGGAGCCCTGCACGGGCTCGCCATGGCCGAGCAGTTCTCGCCCGCGGAGGTCGCCCGGGCCATCCGCGAGCATGGGATCGACCCCGACCGCATCGACCCCCGCTACGCCTGATCTTCGCAGCCTCGACACGGCTCGCTTCGCACCGCCGTGCCGGGCCGCACGCTCCGCTGCCTGCGGACTCGCTCGCCTGATCCCACCTAGTGAGAAGCGTCCCTTGACAGGCGCAACGCCGCGGTCTCTCATGTTGGCCGGTCGCGTGGCGACCAAGGAGGTAGTGGACGTGGGGTTCCCCCGCTTGGATCGACGGAGCCTGCTCAAGTACGCATCCGTTTCCGGACTCGCGTCGCTCGCGACCGCGTGCCTTTCCCAGAACGCTCCCGCGCCGGTCGCTACGGCGGCCGGGACACCGGGTGTAGGCGCACCCGCACCGACGACCCCGATCACGCAGCAAGAATCGGTGACCTGGAAGGTCCAGTCGGGGTGGGCCGGCAACGACATCTTCCAGGAGAACTTCCTCCGCTGGAAGGCCAAGGTCGAGGAGATGTCCGGCGGACGCCTGAAGATCGACGCGCTCCCGGTGAACGCGGTCACGAACATCGGCACCGCGATCGACGCGGTCCACTCCGGCACGCTCGATGGCGCCCACCACGTGCCGGCGTACTACTACGGCAAGGACCACGCGGTGAGCCTCATGGGCACCGGACCGACCTACGGGATCAGCGGCCAGATGCTGCTCGGCTGGTACTACTACGGCGGCGGGCAGAAGCTGTTCGAGGACCTCGTGCAGCGGAAGCTCAAGCTCAACGTCGTCTCGCTGTTCCACATGCCGATGCAGAACCAGCCGCTAGGGTGGTTCCGCGAGGAGATCAAGGGCCCCTCCGACTTCCAGGGCATGAAGTTCCGGACCGTCGGCCTGGCCACCGGCATCTACGGGGCGCTGGGCGCGAGCGTCATCTCGGTCGCCGGCGCGGAGGTCGCCTCGTCCCTCGACCGGGGCGTCATCGACGCGGCCGAGTTCAACAACACGACCTCGGACACCGTGTACGGCCTGCCGGACGCCCGCAAGATCCTCATGGCACGGTCCTACCACCAGGCATCCGAGATCCTCGAGATAACGCTGAACAAGACGAAGTACGACGCGATGCCGAAGGACCTGCAGGCGATCATGAAGTACGCCGCCTACGCCGAGTCGGCGGACGGTGAATGGCTCTGGTTCGAGAAGAACAGCACCGACTACAAGAAGCTCCTCGACCGCGGCGTCAAGATCATCAAGACCCCGCAGTCGGTGCTCGACGCGCAGCTGAAGGCCTGGGACACCATCGTCACGACGGAGTCCGCGAACAACCCGGAGTTCGCGAAGATCATCGAATCGCAGAAGGCCTGGGCGCAGAAGGTCTTCCCGTGGGCCGACGCGATCAACATCCCGATGCCCGACCCGGTGTCGTACAACCACTTCTTCCCCCGGTAGCCTGCACGACCAGGCGCGGATCTATATCCTGACGGGGCCCCCGGGCGACCGGGGGCCCCGCACGTAGGGGTCGGGGGGAACATCGAAGTGCAGCGCTACCTCTTCATGATCGACAGCCTGAGCATGTGGAGCGGGAAGATCACCGCTTGGCTCATCCTCATCATGACCTTCCTCGTTACCTTCGACGTCAGCATGAGATACCTCAGCAAGCCGCTCGGAGCACCGATCAGGGCGATCTGGTTCACCTACGACTACTCGTACGACATGTCGTATTACCTGTACGCGATCTTCTTCATGCTGGGCGGCGCGTACGCGCTGTCGAGAGGCCAGCACGTGCGCGGCGACGTCTTCTACCGGCTCTGGCCGGTCAAGGTACAGGCCTCGATCGACCTGTCCCTGTACATCGTCGCGTTCTTCCCCGGGATCCTCGCCCTCGTCTCGGTGGGCCTGCAGTGGGCCCTCGCGTCCTACGCGATCGGGGAGCGCTCGTTCACGTCGGCGGTCGCCCCGGTGATCTGGCCGCTGAAGATGGTCATCCCGATCGCGGGAACGCTCATGGCCGTCCAGGGCGTGGCCGAGACCATCAGAGCCTTCCAGGCCCTCCGCACCGGCGTGTGGCCGCCGCGGCTCTCGGACGTCGAAGAGGTGGAGACGGTCCTCGCGAAGCAGGCCGAGCTGTGAGCGGCGAAGCCCTCGGCATGACCATGCTCGCGCTCATGGTCGTCGCGATCCTCGTGGGCTTCCCGACGGCGTTCACGCTCATGTCGCTCGGCGTGACCTTCGGCTTCCTCGGCATGGGGTTCCTCGTCTTCGACCTCGTCGTCCAGCGGACGTTCTTCGTCATGCAGAACGACGTCCTCGTCGCCATCCCGCTGTTCCTGTTCATGGGCTACCTCGTCGAGCGAGCGGGGATCGTGGACAAGCTCTTCAAGAGCGTGCAGCTGCTCATGGGCGGGGTGCCGGGCGCGATCGGGGTCGCGACGCTCATCACCGGCGCGCTGTTCGCGACCGCGACCGGCATCGTCGGCGCTTCGGTCACGCTCCTCGGGCTCCTGGCGATGCCGGCGATGATGCGGCGGGGCTACCACGTGACGTACTCGGGCGGCATCATCGTGGCGGCCGGTACGCTCGGCATCCTCCTCCCGCCGAGCGTCCTCCTCATCCTGTACGGCTTCATCGCGGGGGTATCGGTCCCGCGGCTCTACGCGGCCGCGCTCATCCCGGGTCTCATGCTCGCCGGCTTCTACCTCCTCTACCTGATGGTCCGGGCCGTCCGGGACCCGGCCAGCGCCCCGCCGATGCCGGTGGAAGAGCGCATCGTCCCGTTGCCTCAGATCATTGCCATGCTCGCCACGGGCCTCCTCCCGATCCTCACGCTCATCCTCTTCGTCCTCGGGTCCATCTTCTTCGGGTTCGCGACGCCCTCCGAAGCCGCGGCGCTCGGATCGCTCGGCGGCCTCCTCCTGGCGGCCGGCCACCGAAAGCTCTCGTTCTCGATGGTCCGGGAGTCGGTGTTCCTCACGGTGCGCGCGGCGGCGATGGTCGGCTGGCTCCTCGTGGGTTCGTCCATCTTCGCGGCGGTGTTCGCGCGTCTTGGCGGCGCGTCGCTCCTCGGCGAGATCCTCAACGGACTGGGGCTCGAGAAGATCCAGTTCGTCATCCTCGTGCAGGTCATCATCTTCCTGCTCGGCTGGCCGCTCGAATGGACCGAGATCACGATCATCTTCCTGCCCCTGTTCCTGCCGTTCCTCGTGGCGTACGAGGTCGACCTCGTCTGGTTCGGCGTGCTCGCCGCCCTGAACATGCAGACCGCCTTCCTCTCGCCGCCCGTCGCGATGTCGGCCTACTACCTCATGAACGTCGCGCCGAAGGGCGTCCTCCTCAATGACATCTTCAAGGGCATGTACCCCTACATCGGCCTACAGGTCGCGGCCATGGTGCTCCTCTACCTCTTCCCCGCGATGGCCCTGTGGCTGCCGGACCTCGTCTACGGAGCGATCGGCCGCTAGCGTCCACGCGCGCTAGCGTTCCCCGCGATGGAGAACGCCGTGCCGGTCCTCGAGATCGGTCTCGTGCTCCTCGGCGCGGCGCTCGCCGGCGTCGTCGCGCGCCGCCTGGGGCTCCCCGCGGTCGTCGGGTATCTCCTCGTCGGCCTGACGGTGGGCCCCTTCACGCCGGGATACGTGGCCGACCGCGAGCAGCTGGAGACCCTGGCGAACGTAGGCGTGGTCCTGCTGCTGTTCGAGGTGGGCATCGAGCTCGACCTGCGCGCGCTGCGGCGCGAGCCGCGAGCGCTCATGGTGGCGGCTCCGCTCCAGGTCGCGCTCACGATCGCGCTCGCGGCGCTGCTCCTCGGGGCCATCGGCGTGGAGGCGCGGGGCGGCATCACGCTCGGACTCGCCCTCGCCCTCTCCTCGTCGGTCGTCGTCGTCAACATCACGCGAAGCCGGAAGCGCACGACCGACCCGGAGACCGAGCGGACCATGCTCGTCTGGGCGATCCTCCAGGACGTGACCACGCTCGTCGCCGTGGCGGCGCTCACCGTGCTGCTCTTCCCCGATAGGGCTGGCGCACCCTACGCGGCTATCCTCGGCATGATCGCGTTCTTCATCCTGGCCGTGGGCGTGAACGCGCTCGTCGTCCCGCGCCTCTTGCGCTGGATCCGGCGCGAGCAGGACAGCTTCATCATCGTCGCCGTCTCCATCGCGCTCGCGACCGCGGGGATCGGG
>Ga0209341_10003756_pt1 | contig 14139 bp, 8 predicted proteins | sample RifCSP13_2_FD_184020 | JGI IMG/M metagenome (GOLD analysis project Ga0209341, IMG submission 184020) | Soil microbial communities from Rifle, Colorado - Rifle CSP2_sed 13_2 (SPAdes) (version 2) | ecosystem: Environmental > Terrestrial > Deep subsurface > Rock core/Sediment | place: Rifle...
ATCCTGACGCACCAATTAAGATTGGATAGAGCAGGTTTTCTGGAGTACCAATTAATGCTCCAAGAAGTAACGAAGCAAGCATAGTAACAATATATGATTCATAAATGTCAGAACCCATGCCAGCTGCATCACCTACGTTGTCACCGACGTTGTCTGCAATGGTAGCTGGGTTTCTTGGATCATCTTCTGGGATGTTTGCTTCTACTTTACCAACCAAGTCTGCGCCCATGTCTGCAGCCTTTGTGAAAATTCCTCCACCTACTCTGATAAACAAAGCAATAAGACTTGCACCTATACCAACACCAGCTATTGTGATAGGATCTGGAAATACGAAATAAAGTAACGTGATTGCTAAAAGCGCCATGGCAGGAACTGCAAGACCAACAGTTGCCCCGCCTCTAAACGCAAGAGCAAAGGTATGTCCTAGTCCTTTTCCTGACGCATTTGCTGCACGAACTGCAGCCTTTACTGTGATCTTTAATGAAATTAATCCTGCAACTGCAGAAAGTCCTGCTCCTACTGCAAAGGCAATACCGTTTGAAAATCCAATTGCTGCACCAATGATAACAGCCAAACCTATCGCAACAGGTATGACGATCTTGAACTCTCTTCGCAAAAATGCCATTGCGCCTACCTTTACTGCATTTGAAATCTCAAGCATCTGTTGAGTTCCTGGCTGTTGTTTAGAAACCCAGAGTGCAAAAACTGCGGCGACGAGAAATGAAACAATAGCCGCGCCTACGGGTATCATTAAATCTTGCAGCAGCATTTGTTAAATTTGCCTATTTGCGGTAAATATAAACCATCTCTGACTGATTTTTATTTTCTTTTCTTGTAAGGCGCAAATGTTTTTCCAGCCAGCCCCTTCCTTACGAGCTTGTTGAATCTTTTCCCATGACTAAGATATGGAAATCTTAGGTGGATCAATTCATGTACTACCGTGTTTTCCAAAGCTTTTTCATCTGGCAGTTTTCTGATGTTTAGAAAAATCATATTGTGTTGCATGTATGATACACCATAATACTTGTAAGCTGAAGTTCTTCTGCCCTCTGTCATATTTTTTGGCATCTCAAGAACCTCTCTTGTGGTAAAAAGTATTTTGGGTTCTTGTATTCCAAATCGGTTTGCGTAGATGCCTGTCTTTTCAAGAATTCTAAATCTTAGATCTGCATCAAACTTCATTATGTTTTATCATTTACAAATGGTTTAATCATAAATGTCAATTGTTGTATCTGAGCTTGTTTACTTTTGCTATTATTTCGTACTTATTCAAACATTTTTGATATTATCTAGGAATTTTGCCTAAACGTAATTACCATTCTAACCTGTATGCATCATGCACTCGTACGTTATTTCGTTCCCATGATATGTGGGTTTTTCCGTTATGATATCTCACTATTGGTGTAGGCGAAGCATATTCTGCAGAACCTAGCTCTGGTTCAATCTTGAGAACTCTTTGCTTTAGTTCTGTTTTGTTAGATATGTTCAATATGTATCTGAATTTCTTGCATTCTGACGAAATTTTGTATACATAATTCCTATTAGGTTCCTCCCAATCCCACTCTAATTTTAGAAATTTTGTACTATCTGGTTTTATAGGTCTGTTAAGCTTGACGTTGAATTCTTTATGAAGTGGATTCTTTGCATTCAAACTTAGTATTTTGAGTTTCTTCCCCTTGCTGTCTCTTACACTAACATGTAGATCTGCAAAATTTCTTGGGATATCACCATCAATGTTATAATGAATTAGATCTTTTGGTTCATTTGAATCATTTACAAGATTCCAAATTTGAGTATGATGAGTCATCATCGTCTTTGGATTTTTTATATCTAAAATTAATTCGATTCTTTCAAATCTAAAACTCTTTGATGGAATGTCTGGAGGTCTAGTTGGTGGAATTTTATTTCCAAACTTACCTTCTTCGTAAATATTGTATATATCAAATCGACCTTCCCATTTTACCGGATAATTCCCTATAGAGTGCATTATTGATTTGTTTTCAGGAGATAATCTGCCAAGTTCCTTGGCAATTCGTTCTGATGTAAGTATGTGCATCTTCTCACCCAAATCCATAACACGTCGTGCCATTATGATGCCAGGGCCCCACACTGCATTGTTTCCATTGAGGTCTTTCATAAAATACACAATACCTGATTCGATTCCACTTCTGATGTAGACCTTGTCCTTGTTTACTTTTGATTTGTTGTATTCATTCATGAGTTTGTGCAGTTCTATTGCGAGTCGTAACGGACTTTCTAGAGTATCGCCAAAGCCAATTGCATAACCATCGCCTGATGGCAATATCACAATTGATTTACGATCTTGTTGTCTAAACGATTCTGTTCTTAATATCAGCTCATTTAAAACCATTATTTTGTGGACCTGTTCTCTGGTTGTTATTTTTGGACTGGAGCTTGCTACCACATCAGTATAAAACCAATGAAAGTTTCGTGTTGGAGGTAAGACAGAAGGCAGTACTGGTTCAGCACCAATTAACAAATTAAAAAGATGTATTATGAAACGCAACGGACAGTGTTGTAGAATCTCGGTGGTAGTCATAGCTGGCCTGACACCTCCAATACGACGTTTTTTGATTTCTTGTAGTAGAAAGTCTTTACTTATGCCTCTCTCTTCCATGATTCCTAAAATTTCTAAAATCATGGAAAGCTTGTTTGATTTCCTTCTCCTTGACAATTCAAAGGAATTCTTAGCCATATCTATGCACTAAGAAAAAAGTATGTAATAAGTTGTTAGCGCATTTTATGATGAAAAATAAAATGTTACTATAACCATTATGTGTCTATAATGGTCTTTCTAAAATTAAAGAAACCAAAGAATAACTTAAATATGTCTCTTATATGGCGATTTTAGAATTTTATTAAATACCTTTTTAGCTACTTGCTTCCAATACTTCAACGAATTCTTTTATTCTGCTCTCATGAGAAAACGGGCTCAAATTTTTCTTTATAGACTCCACAACTTTGTGATAAGACCCACCATAGACATATTTTAACACATCACTTAGGTATTCGGGTTTTTCAAAGATATCTAAAATTCCGCAGCCATATTTTTCAAGTAGGCTACGGTTTACCATTTCAAAGATCGTTTCGCCTGATTCAAGAAGAGATTGTTTTAGCACATAAAGGACTATGCTTTTTTTTAATTCGTATGAATCATCATTAGATATACTAGACGGAATAAAGTTGCTCTGGTATTTTTTCTGATTTTGATCTAGACTAGATTTTTTTTGCATATCTGTTTTATCTGAGTTCTTATCGATCTGATAACACATACTTTCAAAAAATGCAAATATTCAGCTATTGTAAAAAATTGAATTATTATCTGACTTTGACGATATTCACACTAATGAAGAAAAGTGATGAAATGAAACACGACGAGGAGATTATTGGAGGCAGTGGCGGTACTGTTCTAGAGTAATAGTCATGTTCTTTCTTTAATAATCACTATGTTGTAGTTCTAATTCATTTTTTGCTTAATGAATAGTATTTTCTTTTCTTTGTAAAAGATAATTTTTTAACCTAATTATTACATACGCTGGCGCAACAAAGTATATTCCAATATTTAGTAGAATTACACCAATTCCATACGTAAGCATTTTGGCTTCCGAATCTATATTGATATAATTTAGAATTGAAAGTGTAGAAAGCAATGGGGTTATCGTGATTTTAATTATCTCTTTGAAGGCTGGGTTTTGTTGTTCCCACCCAGCTACTGTAGGTGCGAATGTGTAATAAACAGAATTAAATGCTGTCATAAACACTGTTCCAGATTGTGTCTTCATTACAATATCGTCTCTTGTTTCTCGAAGTTGTTGTACTTGTGGCGCCATTTCTGAACCATATGCTGCTGTTGCAAAAATACATTCGTTTTCACCAGTGCCACCGCCATTACTACCACCCGAATCACCATTTGGTGTAGTGTCACATCCGTTTGGTGTTCCATCAACATCAGTGTCTAAAGTATCATCAAATCCAGGACATACATCAGAAAGATTGTCTACAGTGTCGTCATCAGAATCACCATTTGGTGTAGTGTCACATCCGTTTGGTGTTCCATCAACATCAGTGTCTAAAGTATCATCAAATCCAGGACATACATCAGAAAGATTGTCTACAGCGCCGTCATCAGAATCATCTCCAGTGACTACATTCTCAAAATTTGGTTCAGGTATAGAATCAGAAACTATCAGTGTAAATTCCTGAGGGTCCTGTGAAATGGCAGTTCCTTTTATAACAACTGTCCATGTACCAGTCATCGCATTGCCTATTGTCATTTCAACATTGTTTGTTGTATCAGTGTCTGAGATTGCATAGTCTTGAGGATAGTCTGGGTTCAAAATAAGTGGAAAATAAGTTGTTCTACTAGGATCAACTAATTCTAGATCCAAATTATTAATCAAAGTTTTTTCTGGTATAGGCGTTGCGGCAGGATCATCCCACACTAGCGTTGCTTTCACTTTATCAGAACCGTCAGAAACAAATGTGATTGGTACCGGTTCATCACCCTCATTAATCCTGTTTGTGTTTATCATTGGTTTTGTTAAATTTGCAATAATCAAATCTATCGCGGATTTTGCGTTAAGAGCACCCCAACCATATTCATAGTCAGGACCGGATCTTCCAAGGTCGGTCGCTGTATGAATCAAGATTGCTTTTACGGTATGTGGTAAGGGTCTTGTTTCAGGTCCATGAATTTTCTTCCACTCTTCTATAAGAAGTGCGGTTGCTCCAGACGCAACAGGTGTAGTATAGCTTGTACCACAAGGTTCTTGCCAATACAAATAATTCCCAGTGCCAGTAGATTTGGGGCCCAGAGTGTTATCATGACAACCAGAAGCGGTTATATCTGGTTTAATGCGGCCATCATCGGTTGGACCAAAACTGCTCATACTTGCTATAGAGTTATCAGAGGTTAATGCTCCAACAGCAATACTGTTCTTAGCAGTTGCAGGTGAACTTATAGTCCGAAATGGAAATGATGATACACCATAACTTTTACAGATCTCATTGTAACGTTCATTGCCTACGGCTTCAAAAAAGATAAGCGGCGAGGATGGGTTGCTTACGGTTCTGTCAATAAGGCTAGCTACTTCAGCATAGTCTCCAAGGTACTGGCATACAGTACCTGCAATATTAGGATTCCTAGCTCTGTCATACACGTTATGTGCTAATGACATTGTTGCCAAATCTGCATCTTGATTAAAAGCAGTGAGAAGATCATTTTCCAAATCAGAAGTCATGTTGTAAAGTTCCACCGTACCGCCTGGTTGACCATATGAGAGAATTTGTACTTCTGGAGCCATGCCAGCCCATTGATTAGGTTGACCACCTTGTTTTTCTGACATGCTGCCATCTCCTCCCACGATACCACCTACTAAAGTGGAATGCAATCCTGGTGGGGATGTGTCGCCTGGTGTGAGACGATCTCTAAAATCTGAGTGTTCACTTGATACCCTTCCACTGTCATATATTAAGATCCTGACGTTTCTACCCTTAAGGTCATAAGGCACATCATTTAGTGGTTTTACGTTTGCAGCTTCCCTTGCCAAATCATTTGCTTCCGATAGTGGAGGCATTGTAACATCAACATATTGCACAGAATCTTGTTGCGCAATTTCATTTATTTTTTCCAGATTAAAGGCTGCGGTAATAGATGGAATGGATGATACAGTTGCAAACCTTTGTCCGTCTAGTTTGTCTATGAGTTGTTCAGCTACCATTGGATTCACATCTCTGTGGAAATATATGGTTAACACCACTCTGTCCTTCTTCGTTTTAGTCCACGTTCCAATGTCACCAACCTTCAGAGCATGAGCAATTTTATCATCAACGGTTAGTGGACCAGTCCATCTTGCTTCAGGTATAGACAACAGTTTTTGCAAATCATCAACTTTGGAAGAAGCGATATAAGTATTGCCGGTAACATAATCAAGAATATTTATGCCCGATGTTGAAAATTTGTTTTTTTCCTTTAAGTCAGTAAACTGTATGAGAAAATGTACAAAATCGTCTGGTTTGAGGTCGCCCTTAATTTCATCAATGTTTGCTTGTGTGATTCCTGAGTCCGGTGTGCGTCCTCCGCTTTTAAATAATATCTGAAATTTATCTTTACGTGGTACATCTACTTCGAAACTTTTTGTAATATCGTTATATGTGATTGTAGCTGAATTGCCATGTTGCGCGTTAGCTAATATGTCTAAGTTAGAATCATCAAATTCATCAAAGTTAACAAATTTTCCAGTAACCGGTGAAGTTTCTACAAAAGTGATTATTTTTTTATATGAATTGAGGCCGTCAGTTAGGAAAGGAACTGGTTGATCAGCATTAGTATCAAATTCTGCAACAGCAGTACCACTTGCTGCCAAATTAACCGTTACTTTTCCATTTTTATCGAACATTAAATTAGGTAGATTACTAATCAAGTTGGCTAATCCAGCACCTCCATTTGCATCATTTGCACCATTTTCTTCAAATGCTTGATAGAACAGAGCATTATTTCCTGACTCTGTGTTCCAAGTCCAAGAATCTTCATCAGTCGGATCTATGTTAAGCTGAGGATCTGTCAGTGCTACATTAACTTGTGACCCTCGTTGAAATGTCTTTCCTGATAATGATGGGGTTATAATATTAGATGGAACTGAATCAAAAGTAAGAGTTGTTGTTTGGGGGCCGCCTCCTTTGTTATAAATTACTTTCACATTTCCTGTCGGAGTAAAATTAAATAATTGAATCGTTGGCCAACTGTCTATATCTATTCCGATTTGCCCGACAGAAACACCTCCACCTCCTGGGTTAAGACTTTTTGATTCTCTCACTACATGGTTTTTCACAGGATTAAGAGTTGTAATAGAACCAGTACAAGCGGAAAATGGAGTGTTGCCATTTGTACTATTAGTTATTCCATCATCTCTTGGAATTGCGACTCCTACAGTGTTTGAATAGGAAATACCTAGGACACCACTGTTAGTAGCTTGACTACAAAATACACCATAGTCTAGTCCTCTTCCAGGTAAACCAACAGTATTATCTGCATGCTGTGCTTGCGATTTATCAGCAAAGTAACCATACCAGTTACCATCAGTTGCTTGTACCATTCTCAAATCATGACTGTCTACTGTCACATCTGGTTCACCATGCGGCACAGCGGTGTCAGATATGTTGGGATCCACTATAACAACTTCAATAATTTGTGGACCAACAAAAGTATTGTTAAATCCAGAATTTCCAGCTGATACAAATAGGTTTGAGTTGGCACCATCTGTTCCGTCAGGGGTAAAAATTAAAACGAGTGTAAGAGCTATTAACACTGGAATAACAATTTTAAAAAATACATGGGATTCTGTCACACCTTGTTCTCTGAACATGTAAAAAATAAACCAAAGTCATCCATTTAAGAATGATCTAGAATGTATGTGTTGTTGAAATTATATGTGTGATATTTTTTGCTAGTCTTTCAGATAAGAAAATTTTAGAGATTGTATGTCTTTAAGGCTGTTTCCATCCATTTGCAAGAAGGCGTCCCAAACTTGAGTCTTTGACACAAGCTGGCTTATCGGACTTTAAGACAAGTTTCAAATCACCATTGCATTTTACATCTTCTGGCGCAACACCTGTTTTGACTTGCTTCAATGGAGGATCAAATGAATCTGGTTCAGACATTGCAGTAACTTCTCTACAGCCAGTAGTAAATGATTGTTCAAATAATGGAGGAGATTCTGAAGTTGGAGCATCACTACATTCTTCATCTGGATTATAGGCTGGTGGAGCATCAGGATCATTTTCTGTGACATTCCCTGCTGCTGAACCTATACTCCAAACAGAGAGACCAAAGTCAAAATTAGATAAAATTCTAGTCCAGTCGTCAGTAGAAATTAGTGTTTGTGTGTTGCCTCCTTGTGCGTTAATATTTTGATTTGTTACAGTATCACTATCATCAGGTGGTACATCATTATTCCAGTTGACACCTTGGTTTGTTCGATCAAATGCATTTAGAGTTGTGCTGCTTGGGGTTGAATACCAGAAAAATCTCTCTGTTCCTGCCACGTTGACTGGTGTATCTTGATTTGCCAAGCTTGCGCCAGCAGCATTACCGGTCCATGATTTTGAGCAGGACCATGGAGAAGCTGGATACAAGTATCCTGCGCCTGAAGAATCTCTGACACCTGAACTCTCGCTTAGACTAGTCTCCCTTAGCGTATTCATTGCCTTTATGGAATAATCAAGTGGTCTGCACGAGTCAAAATCAATTGTGATATTGGGATCAGGAGGTACAAACTGGAAAACGGGATTCATTACACTGAAATAATTTGGTTTGTTTGGTATAGCATCTGCTCCCCCATGATCCAGATTGAAATTGTGACCTAATTCGTGCATAAACACAGCCTTTTGCTCTTCAGCATTTCCCATGACAGGACTCCATCCTCCTAAAGACCAGACGTGATCGTTTCCATAAATCTCTGACCATCCAGAAGATGTAGCTTGCCCTGACTCTGCTCGTTTGTTTATGATCATAGAATAATGAAATACTTGAAACTTGGCAGTTAATTGATTTTTTACTAGAGCGTTAAGATAGTTGCTGTTTATGTGCAGCGATGTACCAGAGTCTGCAGGGCAAGTGGTGTCAGCAAATCTTTCACATACAGTTCCAAAAGTATATTGTTTCAGCCTGTAAAATCCTGGGAATGATGGATTCGATGACGTGTTAGTATAAATACTGTCTTTGTGGAATTTTGTATTGCCCTGTTGAGAAGAAGTACCAGATGCAGGCCATTCTCCATATTGCACGTGTAATCTAATGCCTGTAGTAAGGTCAGGGTTTGATACAGGTGAAGCTGCATAGGCATCTATGACAGCTTGAACAACACCCGCAAGTGGTACATGACTATTTGCTGGATCTTTCATCCAGTCTAATTCAAGATAAACATCTTTTTTATCGGCAGAAGGACATTGTGGATCCTGACCGGGATTTGTACCGCAAGAATAGCTATAAGTAAATCTTTGACCAGCTCCAGTTTGTCCTGCTGGAGGCATGAAATCAACTAACAAACCAGAGCTTGTTTCCCATAAATCACATATGGCGTCGCCATCAGCATCTCCACCTAAATTCTGAGTGGGATCAGTTGGATGCCATCCAACCACATTACATGGTGCATTGATGGTAGAATAAACATAATCAGCCCTGTTTGTAGAAGGTAATGAATCATTTATACCAGTATGAGCGGAGGCAGTATTCACTAGTCCAAAAACTAGAATCAATAAGATTCCTGAAAGTGTAATGACTGTGATTTTTTGCATTTTAGAATCTTTATTCTGTTAGAAATCACTTTGATTTAAGAATATTGATTTTGCGAATACTTGTTTTGTAATAACTGATACAAATATAGAATTTTTGATTATATTTTATATTAAAACATACATTGAAACACCCATCTATCCACTTTAATTCTATTACAATTGTTAATCTTCCAAGTGATTTGTATTGTAAAGTTTACTAGAAATTTTTGCTGCCTTTACATATTCTTTTAGCATGATGTCTTTTTTCATCTCTTTATTTTCCCTATCTAACTTTCCAACGTTACTTGGATAGTAAAACTTCACATCCTTTTGGTTATCTTCAGTTAAAGTAAATGGATTGCCAACTATTGTTTTGGCTATTGCTTGTGCTCTGACATCTTCATTAATTATTGATTCATAAAATCTATCATCGTGTCTCTCAGCTTTTCCAACGTCATCCGGATAAATTATTGGATTAGAATATGGATTAACCTGTTTATGTTCCAGTCCACCAAATGAATTGTAATAAATTAAATTGCCCTGTGAATCTGCATCAGGAATTTCATAGTAAGGAAGCTTGTAGTATGGTATAACAATTTCTGCCGAGTCTGGTATGATTAGATTATTTGTATCTGGATTTACTAGCTGTTCTCCTTCTATCTTTATCGCATAAAATATTTTGATGTCACCAGAGTTTCTGTATTCATCCCATGTTCGTATAATAACATCTGATGTGTCCATTGGCTTTGCAAATGTTAAATCAAAATCAGCAATGTACTTTCCATTGTACTCTGATTCCGTGAAATTGACATTAGAAAAGAATCCCTGTGGATCTGTTATCTCTAGTGGTTTGTCTTCGTTGTACACAACATACGTATCACTGTCTTGTATCTCTCTTGCATCTCCTCTCAGGTTTGTATACAAGGCAATGTGTTCTACTCCTGTTGCATCAAACAGTGTCATCTTAAACGATACTGGCTCACCCGTCTTTCCTGTGTATGTTTGAATCGTGTTTGCATACTGTGTCAGCAAATATCCATTGCCATTAATCGATACTGGATAATCAATTGATGGAACGTCAAGAGGTGTTATTACAGTAAATGGATTTGCGTTTTGAATGAAATTCAGAATCTCACCAATTAATGGAAGATTTGATAGATTTAGTTTGGATATAGTAAGCAGTGGTGGCGCAAAGTCTCCTCCTGAAGTGCCACCAGCTAGTACGTCAAGAACTATGGGATTGATCACAAGACCTCCGCCGCTACCGCCGCAACCAACGCCTCCAGAATTTAAAATTGCAGTATCGGTATGAGAAGAATCCTCATACATTACAGTTATTGTGTCACCAATATCTGCCCTAATTGCTCCAACGGTGGCGCCATCTGGAATTGGAGTTATTTGACCATTTGATGAGCCATCACACGGATATAATATATTAAAAATCTCACCAGCTGTTATCTCTATTGGATCGCCGGTAAAAGGATCTGTTGCTGAATATGTAAGTTGTCCCTCAAAAGTATCTGTCTCATCTCCAGTCTCTATAAGGTCAAGAAGCGTTACACCTCCTCCGCTCCAGGTTACTGGTATTGTTACTGTTTCTGTTGCGCTAGAGTCATAAACTCCAGGATCCTCATATCTGATTATCCTAGTAGATTCCAGTGGAAATTTGTTATCTCCATCCATTAACCAAAGTTTTGCTACAAGTGTAGATGGATCAATGTTATCAAATACTCCTGAGGCAGTCTCCGTAAGGGTAAGTGTTATGCTGTCGATAACTCCAACTCCTGGTCTTGTTGTTGTTACAGTAACTTGTACTGTCCCAGCATCTATAGCATCTTGATCTGTTACAACTATACCTACTGGAACAGAATAAGCCTGAAACTCTGCAAGAATATCTACAGTAGTATGGCTGGCAGATGCCAAAGGATTGACTGTAGTAAATAGAGAAGAGATTAACAAAAATCCGATTGCAAAGCGTCGTGCGTTTTTTATTTGAATTATGTTATGACGATTTTTCGTTTTTTTTAAATCTGTAAGATTTTTGAATTTCAAACTTGTATTTTTATAAATATCATGATATATTACGTTTTATAGAATAAACTGGATAATGAAGCTTTAGACCATTATGGTATTCAGATATAGAGTCAAATCTGTATCTATCAAATGACTTTACTATCTGATACAAGTCTCCGCCTATTACCATTGTATCTGGAATAGCAAGCGAGTTTATTTTTGCACAGACATTTACCGTAGGTCCAAAGATATCTTCGCCAAGAGAATTTATCGAGGTGGCCATCATTATCATTCCATGGTCAGAACTAATTCTATAATTTACATTAGGTAGTCCTTCTTCTCGCATCTTAATGTTTACAATTCTGTGTGCATCGATCATCTTCATCCCACATTCAAGTGAGTCTGTAAAAGATGATCTGTCAAAAGTGTCAGATGTTTTTGGAAAATAGTAAAGCAAGCTATCTCCAATATTTTTTACTACGGCGCCACCACATTCTTTTACTATCAATGCCATCGAATTCAAAAAGATGCTGTAGTATCTACCCATATTTGATTTTCCCAAGCCTGCAGTGATCTTGGTTGAGCTAACTATGTCAACAATACCTACACAATAACTCTTGTAAATTTCAGAAAATGATATCATCTTATCAGATGGAATCTCAAGGTTTGATATTTGCTCATCAGTATCAGATTTGTGGAACTTTATCATCGCCTGCTCATCCATAGTTATATCAGCTAAAACAGATTGATAATATGTACATGCAAAATTTGCAAATATTTAGCTGATCTGTAAACACTTAGCTATCTCTTTACGTAAAATTAATATCCGGTCTGAAACTAGAGATATCGTGCAAAAAACTATCCTTGTCTACTGCCAAATCTGCGAAGACAAAAAGGCAAAGTTGGTGTATGAGCCAAGATATAATGGGTTCAGAGGTCGATGCCCACGTTGCGGCGGAGACTGGCCTGAATCATAAATTTAGTAAAGCTTAGATTCACATAATTCAAACATTTCTCGTGCAAGACGATTATGAAGAGGTAGCATCTGATGTCTTACAGATCGCAAGTGAACAACGACTAAAAATCATGCTCAAACTCCTTGAAAAGAACTCTAACGTAACTAACATGGCAAAAGATCTTGATTCTACTGTAGCCGAGCTATACCGAAATTTTGAACGCTTGATGAAATCAGATTTTATCTACAAAGACTCTAACGGAAACTACAACCTTACGACATACGGAAGGGCAATCTGTGCATGCATTCCGTCTATTGCATTTTTGTCACGCAACAAAAAATACTTTAATGGTCATGACTTTGGCGTTCTTCCAAAAAATTTCATTCAAAGCATCGGAGCGTTAGAGTCAGGCCAGTACCACAAGGGATTCAGCAGAGTCATTCAGCAGTGGAAAGAAATCTGTGAAAACGCGAACGAATACATTTATGATATTTTATATGAAGAGCCTCTTGAACTCATAGACCCAATAGTAGACAAGGCAAAGAAAGGAGTCAAGATAAATTCTATCTTTTCAACCTCTACCGTAATTCCAAAGGGAAGAAAAGAGATAGTTGCCAAACCTGCAATAAAAAAACTAATACAAGATGGTTTGATTGAGCGAAGAATGAGTGATGCAAATGTTGTTGTCATCTTAAATGAAAAAGAGGCGTGTGTAATGTTTCCAACAACTAGCGGTGACACAGACATGAGCTCAATGTTTCACAGTACAGAACCGATTTTTCATCAGTGGTGTCTTGATTATTTCAAACATTGTTGGAATAACTCTCATCCATTCCAAGAAAGCAAGCTGCAGGAAAATTAATCTTCGTTTGTATATTACAATAATCTAGGGTCAGAACTTGTGTAGCTAAATCATAGATCATACAGCCACCGTGTCATCATTCCCCTAATCATTACAACTGTTTTTACAATATCATTGATGTGGATATAATATATGAAGATAGAACATCATAGATTTAGAATAATGCAGGTTTGAATCTGTGCTGATAGCTAAAACCATCTTCAAATTTGCCTACAAATTTTCCTAGTGTATCTTTGGCGCTAATGTTGTATTTGAAGACTATATTGCTATTAGAGTCAGTGAAACCAGAAAATTGTGATATTTTTCCTATCTGTCATTATTTCGGATTGTTCCCAATCCCTGATTGTCAGTAATGCTGCATGTCACACAAGATAGGTTAACAAAGAATGTCTCATTTGGTTCTGCTGCAGTGTCACCTTTTACAACTATTGTGATCGTCTTTGTTATTTCACTAGCTGCAAAGTTTAGTGTTCCAGAATTTGATACATAGTCAGATCCTGCAGTTGCAGTTCCGCCTGCTGTTGCAAAGCTTACAGATGACGTACCTGTTGTATCACCTGTTCTTGTTACTGTAAAGACAAAGTTCTTGGTTCCAGAGTTGCCTTCTATCTTTGAGACATCATTTATTGATATGGTTGGTACTGTTGCAGGAGCCGAGGTAGCAACAGTCAAAACATTTGAGAATGCAGAGTTGCCAATTGCATTTGTTGCAAAGACTCTGATGTTGTAGCTGGTTGATGCGCTAAGGCCAGAGATTGTTGCGCTGTTTGTAGCACCTGATACAGATGTATTTCCTATAATGGATGCAAAGTTGTTAGTTGACCACTGATAAGTATAACCTGTGATTGTAGATCCTCCGTTAGCTGGAGCAGTCCAGCTTATGCTTATTGTAGTGTCAGTGTTTCCAGTTGTAGAAAGGACTGGTGCGTTTGGTACAGTGGTTACAGAATCTGCAGCTACTGCCCTTAAAGCATCTACTCTTCCAAATCCATATGATGTGTTTGGTACTGAACC
>Ga0209341_10003758_pt1 | contig 14137 bp, 10 predicted proteins | sample RifCSP13_2_FD_184020 | JGI IMG/M metagenome (GOLD analysis project Ga0209341, IMG submission 184020) | Soil microbial communities from Rifle, Colorado - Rifle CSP2_sed 13_2 (SPAdes) (version 2) | ecosystem: Environmental > Terrestrial > Deep subsurface > Rock core/Sediment | place: Rifle...
GATGCGCCCGTAGTTCTCCATCAGGTACCAGGTCGTGTACAGGGAGACCTCGGCGCCCTGGATCTCGTTGCCGTGGACGTTGGCCTCGATGTACATCGCCGGCTTGCCCATCTCCGGCCCCGTGTCCGGGTTGTTGATGGTCATCAGGATGATGTCGCGGCCGTCGTGCCTCTTGCCGAGCGACGAGAGCTTGAGGAGCTTCGGGAACGCTTTTTCCAGCTTCTCGAAGTCCGACTTCAGCTCCGCCACGTCGTGCCAGCGGTTGAAGTCGAGCCTGACCTTGAACTGCGGATCGGAACCGGAGGCCGGCTGCGCCGGCACGCGCTGCGCGCCCATGGAGGTGGGAATGGCTACGAGCGCCGTCGCGAGCGCGAGTCGTGAAAGTGAACGGATATTCATGGCGTGCCTACTTCAATGTGAATGTCGTGGTGGCCGAGCCGCCCTTCTGCGCGACCGCGCGCAGCGTAATCGTGGACCCGGGCTTGCCCTTGATGATCCACTCGTAGACCTGGCGGCGGCCGGTGCCGGCGAGGGCCGGAAAGAAATTCGTCTTCGCCGAGCCCGACACGATGTCGTCCGCGTTCACGCCGAGCTGCACCATGGTCGGCTTCACCGATCGGGAACGGATGCCCTGCGCCGACGACGTCGGCAGGTAGCCGCTGTTTTCGATCTCCGCCTTGACGCGGAAGAGGCCGCCACCCAGGCTCGAGGCCGATGTGCCGGCAATCGAGACCTTCGGGAAGAGTCCCGACAGGTACGTCACGAACTCGGTGTGGGACTTCCCAAGTTCGGCGATCTTCGCCGCCGCGGGGTTGCTGAGCGCGTACGGACGGAAACCGCCGATTTCCACCGCGCCGAGCGTCGGGTGCGTGAACGGTTGCCACGCGATGAAACCGTCGATCTTGTCGGCGTCCATCCATCGGACCAGCCGCAGATCGAATGCCGCCGCGCCGGCTGACGGCTCTCCCGGGCCCTGGGCATCGCCGCCCGGACCACCAGTGCGCCCGCCGGCACGTCCGCCGCCTGGCGCCGCCTGAGGGGCCTGCGCGCCCGGCGCTCCGGCCGTACCCGTGATGCCCCAGCCGGGGGTCGAGAACGACGGCACGCCGAACTGGTAGTAGCCGTACTCGAAGAACGCGCCGCCCGGGATGCGGGTCGCCGGTGTGGCGCGAATCCCGGTGAGCTGTCGGTACTTGTCACTGATCGTGCGGAAGTACTCGGCATCGGCCGGCGCAACGGTCGTCGCGGGCGGTGTGGCTCCCCGCCCGCCGCCGCGGCCCGCAGGCGCCGCACCGCGACCGGTGTCGTCGCCGCCGCCGAAGCCGCGACCGCGGCCGAAGGAGAACTGTTGCGACTGCTGGAAGCGGCCGACCGTGCGTGCGCCCTCGACGCTCTGGTTCGCAAACGCAATCAGATCGACGACGGACGCCGGGGCGTGCGCGCCCGTGCGTGTCGGCGGCGACACGAGGTTGTCGCTCTCGCCGAAGGTGAGGATCGCGGCAATATTGCGCCGGGCCAGCACGTAGTCGAGGATCCCGCGCACTTCCGGCTCGCTGGCCATGTGCGGACCCGCATCGGGCGTGTAGTACGGATACTGGTGCTGGAAGTTGCGGTTCAGATCGACGCCGCCCGCGGGATCCTCGTTGATGAAGCCGTCGCTGTCGTTGTCGGTGCCTTCCCAGAAGATCGAGTACCCGCCGGCCTCCCCTTTTGCGGCGTCCGCGCGGCGCATCAGGCGCGGATCGTCAGGGTGAATCATGTAGGGCCCTTTCGGGTCCTTCACGCGCATCATCGAGATGACGCCGTCCTTGTTCAGATCCTCGGGGCCGTCTTCGTCGAGCCGGCCGTCGTTGTCGCTGTCGAACTTCGCGGCGTTGGTCTTGCGGGCCGACTTCACCGCGCCGAACATCGCCTCGGCGCCGTCGGGATTCGCGCGCGGAATTACGTAGAACACGTGGCCGTCGAGGCGTTCCTTGATCGTGGGGCTCGAGGCGTACCCGGTGAGGAGCTGGTCGGCGACGTAGAGCGCCAGCGCGCTCCCGATCACCTGGTCCCCTTCGAAGTTGGCGGCGATCAAGAGCGCGGGGCGCTCGCGGACCGGGCGCCCGTCGGGGTTGGCGATCTCCAGCGCCCACACCGACCGCCCCTCGCGCGACTTGGCCACTTCGACCAGCGTCGCGAGCTTCGCATGCGTCTTCGCCAGGTCGCGCAGCGCGGCGGTCATCTCGTCGTAGGTCTGGTATCTGGTGTAATCGGCGGCCGCGAGCGGTGAATAACTCCCGCCCGCAATGAATGCAGCGCCCACGGCGGCCACACACGCCGCGCGGAGAAATGCCTGAGTGGTCACAACGTCCTCCTGACTTGTCGGATGGACGTTACGGTATCACGGTGGAGCCCTCCGCGACGAAGTCCACGGAGCTCCCCCCCGCCCCGCTAATGCTTCCAATCGTCGTGCCTAGCTGGCCGAAGGTATTGCGGCCCCAGCACTTGGCGGTGCCGTCCGAAAGCACCGCACACGAGTATTGCGTGCCGGCGCTGACCGCAACCGCATTGGTCAGGCCGCCGACCGTCACCGGCGTCGTGCGGGTCGTCGTGCTCCCGTCGCCGAGTTCACCGTACTGGTTGTAGCCCCAGCACTGGACCGTGCCGTTCGAGAGCACGGCGCACGTGTGCAGGTACGTGCTGTCGATCGCCGCTTGCGCGGCGGCGGCGCGGGCGCTCCCCGCAACCGGCGTGAAACCCACCAACGCCGTCAGCACGATCCAGAACCGCCTCGAGCGCTCCCGCGAAGTGTCAGCAGCACGTGTCTCATTGCATCTCATCAAATTCTCCCTTCAGAGGCGGGTTCAGCCCACCGAGCGCACGCAGCGTATCGACGAGGCATGAACCAACCCTGAAGGGATGCGTCGTGTTTTAGGACACGCCGCTTAAGCTTGGCGTATGGTTCGTCGCGAGCTTGGCAGGTCTATTTGGGCCGGTCGTGGTCCCGTGAGCCCCCCACACGTCCCCTGCCAACGGAGCCCCACGTCGGCTTGATCCACAGCTCCCAGAACAGCTCCCGCTCTGTGTACGCGATCCGGAGCCCGTCGGGACTCAGTGATCCGATACCTAGCGCGCCGGTGAAGGCGAAATGCGTGTCGCGAGGCTCGCCGCCTTTCGCCGCAATCCGCCAAAGCGCGAACGAGGGGGTGACCGGGCCCGTCCATTGGGTGAAGAGGATGTCCTGGCCGTCGGGTGTCCACAGTTGAAACCGCAGATCGTTCGGGGATGTGACACGCAGCAACTCGCGAGGCGTGCCGCCGATCGTCTGGACCTCGAGCGTCACTGTCTCGCTTCCCTGGGGGCCGGTTCGTCCAACGAACGCGACGGCGCGCCCGTCGGGGGAAATGTCGAACGGTCCGACGCTCGACCTGGCGCCTCTCGCGACCGCAATCCTCTCGTCGCCGCCCGACAGATCGTGCGCGACAATCCCGCGCGAATCCACATAGAACAAATCGCGGCCATCGGGTGAGCATTGAAAGTGCGGGGGATTTTGATTGGTCCACACGACGACTGTCGTCTCGCTCGTCCGCACGTCCACCCGGAAAAGGCCCGAACGCTGCGAGTCGAGGTCCATGGCTTTGACAATCACGCTCCTCGCGTCGGCTGACCATTCGGCCGCATAGCCGCTCAACCCCAGCCGGCGCGGCGTGAGGAAACGCTCGGCGCCGGTCGCGAGATCCCGAACGGTGAGCGTCATGATGGGGTTGAACCCGGGCACAGGATTTGGCTGCTCGGTGTAGAACACGATCGACGCGCCGTCCGGCGACCACACCGGTACGCGGTGCCGGCCGATATTGGTGGCGGAAATCCTCGACGGGGCGCCGCGGACGACGTCGCCCGTCAGATTGATTGACGCCGTGTAAGCCTCGGATGAGCCAGAAAGGACCATATAGAAGAGCGCCCCGTCGTCGGTGAGCCCCATGCCGCTCGGCGGTCCGAGATTCGTGAGAACCGGAAACGGATCGCCCTGCGGAACGCCCTCGACGACCGAGAGCATCCACGCATCCTGCGACTCACGCACCTTCGTCGACTCGCGCAGGAAGAGCACGCCGTTCCCGTCCGCCGTCCATGCCGGAACGCGATCGTACGGATACGGGCTTTCGGCCTCGCCGGCGACGAGCAGCCGTGGCGGCGAGCCGTCGATGCCGACGACGAAGAGGTCCTCCCGCGGAGGCTGTGAATCCGAGCGGAGGCGATAGACGACGAAGCGCCCGTTCGGCGAGAGTCTCGCATTCGATGGCGCCCACTTGGCGAATGTGTGCAGGAGACGCGGCGCGCCGCCGCTGGCGGGCACCAGCGCGAGGTCGGCGGCTCCGTCCTGTTGATCGAGACGGCACAGGATGTTCTGCTCGTCGCGCGACCAATCGAGCGGAACCGGTTTGTAGCCGGTCTGGCGCGGGACGATGACATTCGGCCACGTGCCGTCGGCGTTCACGACGCGCAGCTCCCATCCTCCCGCGGCGGTCGACAGCGCGTAGGCGACGCGATTGCCGCGTGGCGACATGACCGGAGACACGAGCGTGTCGCCCGCCTCCTTTTCGATCGCGCGACGCGCGCGGCCGCCCGTCAACTCCCAAATCTGCAGGTCGCCTTTCTCGTCGACGTACGGAAAATAGCGCGCGTCGCGAGACGGGCGGCCCAGCCAGCGCTGCGGGACACGGATCCTTCGCTCCGTTGGCTGTGCGCCGGGTTCAGCGACTGACGGCGACGGAGCCCGAGGTGGCGGCCCCGCTGGTGTAACGGGCAGCGGCGTGGGCGAGGACGGCTCCGCCGGTCGCGGAGCCGCAGCGATCGGTGAGGGTAAGGTCTGCGTTGGCGCGGCGCTGGGGGGTTCAGGCGTCCGCCAGCGGCTTCGCGCGCCGCCGACATCGAGGAGGAAGGCCCCCGCGAAGAGGGCCACGATGGCCGCGAGCCACACAGCGCCCTGTCGAAGACCGATGTTGGCCGCCGGCCGTTGGGGCGCGACCGCGCGTGCGCTGGTCGCGACAGGGATGATCGCCAACGCACTGTGCGCCTGCTTCAGCGCGGCCTCGAAAGCACCGGCACTTTCGTACCGCGCTGATGGATCGGCCGCGAGCGCCCGCTCGACGACGTCGACGAACGCGTGGGGCAGGTCCGCGCGTGCGTCGCGGAGCAGTGTCCTGCGCCTCGCGCGGTGCGCCTCGCGCACCTCGTCTAGCGTGGTGCCACTCACCGGATACGCGCCGGTGACCAGGTGGTACAGCAGCACGCCAAGGCTGTAGATGTCTGTCCGCGGTGTCGCTTCGCCCCCCTGCCAGGCTTCCGGCGCGAGGTAGAGCGGGGTCCCGGTCAAGTCTCCGCCCAGCGCCATCGCTCCGGACATCCGTCCTTTGCCGGCGCCGAGGTCCATGAGCACGATCCGGCCGCCCTCCTCGCGCATCACGTTCTGCGCCTTGATGTCGCGATGCAGCAGACCCGCCTGGTGCACCGCGGCGAGCGCCCGGCAGAGATCGATGCCGATGGCGCTCGCTTCATCAGCGCTGAACGGACCCTGCTGGCGCACGAGATGCGCGAGCGTATGGCCGTGGATGAACTCGGTCCAGATGCCGACGTGTCCGTCGAGCCGCTCGGCCCCGTGGACCGTGACGACGTTCGGATGGCGCACCTTCGCCAGGAGCCGCGCTTCGCCGATGACGGAGGAGCCCTCGCCAAGCCCCGACGTTTCGCGATCGCGCAACAGCTTGACCGCGACCTCGCGATCGAGGCGCGTGTCCCACGCGCGGAAGACCTCCGCAAACGATCCCCGGCCGACGTGTTCCAGAAGCGTGAGAGGGCCCCAACTTGGAGGCCGACCGAGTGCAGACTCGATCGGGGGCCGCTCCAACTCGGTCCCGCTCGACGAGCTCGACAAGCTCGACAAGGAGGATGCGGCCGCCGGATCGGGAGACTCCTGGAGCGTGCGATGAAACGTGGAGATTTGATTGACGACGTGCAGCTCCCGCGCGATGGCCCGAAAGCCCGGCTCGTCACGATGGGATTCGAGGCTGTCCCAGTCCACGCTCTCGTGGTCGGCGAGCGCGCGCAGGATGCCAAGAAGACTTGGATCGCGCGGCACGTCGGTCATTCGCGGACAGGCTGGGACGGCGTGTTCATTTCCTTGGCAAGGCGGTACAGCGCCCGTTCGACGGCCATGCGCGCCGCGTTCGCTGAAGGCTTGTCGAGCGCGCCGGCCAGCTCTTCGTTCGTCAGGCCCAACTCCACGTGTCCCACGATCGCCTCTCGATCCTGCGGGCGAAGCCGGGCCAGCGCCGCCTCGTAACGCTCCAGCGCCTCGCGTCCGACGGCTGCCTCGAGCGGCGACGGCCCCGCATCGCTCATCTGACTGTCGAGCGATCCGGTCTCGGGCCGCCGGCCGGCCCGGCGGATCTCCTGTCGAATCCGGTTCAACAGCACCTGCCGCAGGTAAGCCTGGAGCGCGCCCTCGCCGCGGACTTCGAACTTCTCGATCTTCTTAAATGCCTGAACGACCGTTTCCTGCACAAGGTCGTGGGTATCGGCCAGATCGCGCGCCCATCCTGGCAGCCGGCCCGTGGCCCATCGCTGCAGACGCGGCAGAAACCGGGCGATGAGCGCATTGAGCGCCTCGGCATCGCCGGCCTGCGCTCGCGCGAGCAGGGTCAGGGTCGAGTCGACCATTCAGTGGGCACCTGGGAGCCGTCATGGTAGCTCGGATGGGCACCTGTGCAAAACGCGGCAGATCGGCATTTCAGGTAAACGAGCCCATCGCAGATCCGATCGAATGTGCCTTCCGGTGCGTTCCCCGCACGTGATGGGCGCAGCGATTGGGATCGCGACCACTGAGGAGGAACCCCCGTGACGGTCCATCGACATTGCCTGGCGGAACTGAGATCCACCTGCCGATCGCTTCGCGCGACGTTTTGCACCCTGTTCGTGGCGGCAGCGGTCGCCGGTGCGCTGCTACTCGTTGCGCCGCTGAACAACGAGGCCGCCGCACAGGCCGGAAGCTCGTCACGCGCCAGCCGCTTGACCTTACGGGATGCGTGCGGGTGGCAGGGTGCGGGACGAAACGTTTGGCTGCAGAACACCCGACGAAACCGGGGGGTTCTGTCCACGGTTCGGGAGACTTGCAATTGCGGAAGAGACCGCTGGAGCCGAACCCAATCGTACGAGTTAGCGCCTGGGGCTGAAATGCGAATCGGATGCACTCGGGGAGACACCTCGGTGGAGTACTTCAGCCACATCATCACGGGAGAAAAACAACGATGAGGATCGTTCGGTCTCTTTCCGGCGCCATCTAAACCGTGTCGATGCGTGAAGACGCGTTTGGTGTGCTCCAGAGTCGTACTAGGATTTGAATGGAGGTCTGTATGCGCATCGTCTCAACCGCTGCGTTGCTGTTAAGCGTCTGGTTGCCATCCTCAGCTATCGCGCAAATGGCGAAGGTCCAGCAAACCCCGACTGCCGCATCGCAAGAGCTTTCCGAACCGGCGTCACTGGTTGCCAGGCTCGCTGCGCGCAATCCGCAGACCGAAAAAACGTGGCTGATCCCGGCTCGCAGGGTTCGAGACAGCGCGATCGTCCAACGGTATGAGTTCTCCGTATTCCATGCCACTCGCGAGTGCGCTCTCCTCAAGGGAAGGGGAACGTCTAAGATAAGTAGCAAAATACGAAAACAAGGGAACGAGGACCTCCACATCTGCGTCATATGTCGCTTTACCGAACGACAGCTCGCCTCCGGTGATTTATGGCACCTCTCTGCAGGAGATCGCCTTAGCGGCGTTAAGCACCGCGCTTACTACGAAGCGCACCCGCAGGAGGTCGTCCGAGAGTTGCAGGCCAATCCAGCGCTACTCACTTACAACTTATTTCACTCCTCTCGCACATGCCCGTTGCTATCAAACCGCATTGTTACTAAGGCGAAGGCAAAGGACTATCACACTTCCAGCCGCTATTTGTGTCCAGAGTGTCTTCCGAATCGCACGAGCGCTTCTCTGCCGTCTGAGCTTTTTGCTGTGGACTATATGGCGGAGTACCGGCAAAGAAACGGACTGCCGGAACCGCAACGTGCGGACCATCTCACCATCCTTGCAACCACTCTCGGGACACTTGCCGGCGTGTTGGCTGGCGGGTCGGTGCCCGCCAATACTGAACCCACGAAGCGGCCGACATCACCCGCACCGCCGAGTCATACCCCGCGCCCGGCACCAGCGGCTTCTGCTCGGCCCTCGTACGGTAGCGCACGTTGGCAACCGTCCTCGCGCGTCACCCTCCCAATCGGGCAGGTCGTTCAGGTGCGGGCAATAACGCGGGATGGCGCGGACGCCGGTTATATCAACATGACGCTATCCCCATTTCAACAGTCGCAATTCAGCAGCACTGCGCAGATCAGCGTGTTTATCGGAAATACCACCGATCCGTCCTATAACTGCACCCTGACGATTGACGGCGTGTTCTACATAGATGGACGAGCCAAGGGGTTTTTTTGGGGTTCGGATACGTTGCCGATGCAGACCTTCAAGGGCGCGAAACAGCTGAGCGTGGGAACCACACCGCGACTGGTCGAAGTCGAGCTCGGCGGAGCCCCGATTACATGCAGGTAAACACGTCCACGTGCATGCCATCGAGCAGTGCCCGTAAGTTCGCAGCGACGTGCTGCAGCGCGACATCGACCACACGATCAGCGGCCTTAGGCTGACCACGAGACGTCACGCCCCGCGCGGGCTTCCGAGCCGTGAGCGTCTCGACCGAGCGCTACCAGCACACCTGCGGATGATCCCTCCGAGGAGACCATTGGCGGCGAGATCGTCGCCCGTCACGGAGATGCTGTGCAAAACGAGGCGGATCGGCATTTCAGGTAAGCGAGCCCATCGCCGATCGCGACCACTGAGGAGGAATCCCGTGACGGTCCATGTACATTGCCTTGCGGAACTGAGATCGACGTTCCGCGCGACGTTTTGCGCCTTGTTCGTGGCAGCGGTCGCCGGTGCGCTGCTGCCGGCGTCCGTCGAAGCGCAGACGTACGAAGTCCTTCACGGCTTCAGTGTCGAGGGCGGCAGTCCGCGTGGGGCGCTTCTCCTCGCCGCAGACGGGAGTCTCTACGGCACAACCGAATCTGGCGGGCGATTCGGCCTCGGTTCGGTGTTCGTTCTCAGACCGAACGGAGTTGGCTTCGATTTCTCCACCGTGTACGAGTTCTCTGGCGCCGATGGCGCAGGGCCATCGGCCGGGCTCGCACAAGGCGTCGACGGGGCATTCTTCGGGACAACGGCCTTCGGCGGGAGCGCTGGCGCCGGAACTGTCTTCCGGATCGACAGCTCCGGCTCGCTGACGTCACTTCACCACTTTGCCGTCAGTGACGGCAGGCAGCCAGGCGCCCTTGTCCAAGGCAGTGATGGCAACTTCTATGGGACGACGCTCCAAGGTGGCACGAACGGCTGGGGCACGGCGTTTCGCATCAACAGCGCGGGCTCGCTGATGACGCTTCACAGTTTCACGAACGGCGCCGACGGAGTGTCCCCAGGCGGTCTTGTCCGAGGCAACGATGGAAACTTCTACGGGACGGCGGGCTATGGCGTGAGCAGCTGCATCTGCGGGGTGATCTTCCGGATCGATGGGTTGGGCTCGCTCACCACGCTGCACACCTTCACAGGCTTCGACGGCTCCCAGCCTGTCGGGCTCATCCAGGGCAGCGATGGGTACTTCTACGGAACCACGTACTGGGACCGCGTGAATGGCTGGGGCACGATCTTCCGGATGGACACCTCAGGCTCGCTGACGACGCTTCACCAATTCACCTTGAGTGACGGAGTCAATCCGCTTGCCGGGCTTCTTGAGGGTAGCGACGGAAGCCTCTATGGCACGACAACCTCGGGGGGAGCCAACGGAGCCGGGACGATCTTCAAGATTGATCGCTCCGGCTCGCTGACAGTGCTCCACAGTTTCTTACGTAGCAACGACGGCTGGCAGCCCAGGGGCGAACTCATTCAAGGCTCCGATGGAAGCGTCTTCGGAACAAGCTATTACGGCGGAGGGAGCGAACTAGGGACGGTCTTCCGGATCGACGCGTCCGGCTTCACGACACTTCACACCTTCACGAACAGCGACGGCTTTGATCCCTATGCCGGGGTCATCCAGGGTAACGACGGGGACCTCTACGGAACAACCATCAAGGGTGGAGCGAGCGGCAACGGGACCGTCTTTCGGACCAGCGTCGTCGGTTCACTGATGACGCTTCACAGTTTCGGCAGTGAGCCCACGGATCCGTATTCGTATTCCGGACTCGTACAGGGCAGCGACGGCGGCTTCTACGGGACCACGGTAATCTTCGGAGACTACGACGCCGGGACCGTCTTTCGGATCGACAGTTCCGGCTCCCTGACGACGCTTCACAGCTTTGCTTGGGACTCCAGCGATGGCGCTCATCCTGTTGCCGGGCTCGTCGAAGGCAGCGACGGGAACTTCTACGGAATGACGAAGGAGGGTGGGACCGGCTACGTCGGGACGATCTTCCGGATCGACAGGTCGGGCCTACTGACGACGATTCACACCTTCACTGGAGACGAAGTAGACGGTGCGTTGCCAGTGGCCAGGCTGATCCAGGGCAGCGATGGCAGCTTCTACGGGACGACTCCTGGTTTCGGGTCGAGCAACCGCGGGAGAGTCTTCCGGGTGGACACCGCCGGCTCGCTGACGACGCTTAACACATTCACCGGAAGCGACGGCGGGTATCCCGTCGCAGGGCTCGTCCAAAGCAGCGACGGGAGCTTCTACGGGACGACGTCCGGCTTTGACATGGCCGAGTCTGGGAATGGAGCCATCCCCAGCGCCGAGACGGGCACCGTCTTCCGGATCGACACATCCGGCGTGCTGACGACGCTTCACCGCTTCTCCGGCACCGACGGTGGATATCCCACGGCCGGCCTCGTCAATGGAAGCGACGGCAACTTCTACGGGACGACGTCGCTGGGTGGGGCGAACGGGTACGGGACGGTCTTCCGGATCAACTCTGTCGGCTCGCTGACGACGCTGCACCACTTCACCGGCAGCGACGGCGCGAATCCCTCGGCCGGACTCGTTCAAGGCAGCGACGGGCGTCTCTACGGAACCACACGGGCGGGGGGTCCATACAACGGTGGCGTCGTCTTCGGTCTGACGCTTCCACCGAACACCCCTGCCGGATCGAATGTGCCTGTGCAAGACAGCAGCGCGCCGACCGTGCAGCTCACGTTCGACAGCGTGGCCACAGGCGGCACCACGACTGTGGTACCGATCGATCCAGCCACGGCGGGCGATGTGCCCGGAGGATTTGCGATCGTCGGGAGTGTCGCCTACCAGATACAGACAACCGCTGTCTTTGCGGGGCCGGTCACAATTGCGTTCATCGTGCCTGACCCCATCACCGAGGCGGATTTCAACAGTCTCGTCGTCCTGCACAACGAGAACGGCGTGCTCGTCGACGTGACGGCCGCCTCGCCGGCGCGCAACTACGCCACGCGAACGATCTACGCGGTCACCAGCTCGTTCAGTCCGTTCTACATGGCTCGAACCGGACCTCACATCTCGACGCTGTTCGACCAGACGAAGGCATACAAGAGCGGCAGCACGGTGCCGATCAAATTGCGGCTGTTGAGCGCCTCCAACGCGAACATCTCGTCGCCGTCCACTGCGCTGACGGTGCGACACCTCAGTCGGATAGGCGGAAACACGTCGAATGTCGTTCTCGATTCAGGTCACGCGAACCCTGACGGCAACTTCAGATACGACGCCACGCTCGGCGGGTACATCTTCAACCTGAGCACGAAGGGGCTCACGCCAGGCACCTGGGTCCTGAGCTTCTCCGTCGGCGGCGACGGTTCGTTCGTGTACCTGGTGGGTTTCGACGTGAAGTAACGATCGCAGAAGCGTCAGTGCATCTCCACGGCGCACGTGCCGAGGCCGCCGCGAAAGTAGTTGAACTGCACGTTCGGGTTGTCGTCGGTGCTCTGGCGCCACGCTTCCACGTACTCGAGCGCCTCGGCCAGATAGAACTCCTCGAGCGTGTCGTACAGCACGACGGTGAAGCCCGGGCGCGAGAGCCGCGTCAGGTCGCGCGGCATCAGGGGGGCGCCTCCGCGATCACATCCGCGTCGAGCGTCGTGTAGTCCCACCAGCCGGGCGCGATGGAGCTGAGCTTGCGCATGACGTCCTTACGTTCCCGCCTCGAGCGACCGCTCGTAGGCGGCGCTGACGAGATAGTTGCGACCGAGCGCCTGGCGCAGCGGGTCGGCCCGTTCCGCGCAAAATCCCCAGTGCGAATGGCGCCGCCATCCTTCCGCGTGCTTGAATCTCCGCGAGAGCTTCCCAACCTCGCGGCTGATGGCATCCATGGTCCGGATGTAACTATCCATGCCCTGCGATGCCTCGAGCCATCGCCGCTGGCTCGCGTGGCACGCGAGCGCGGCGCGCTTGCGCTCGTGCACGGCGGTTGTGTCGGCGAACGCGCCGGGACGCACGCGCCGGCGCATGCCGTCGCGCAGGCCGTGCGGGCTGGCGTGGTAGATCGTCACGTCCGCCGCGATTGCCGGGCGCGCCGGCGTGCTGCGATAGTTCGGCATACCGCGCGCGAACGCCGCGGACACGGCGAGCCGCGCCGCGTTCACGTGATCCTCCATGTAGTCCTCAGGAGAGTGCGTCAGGATGACGCGGGGCGCCACCTCGCGGACGATCGCACAGAGGCGGCGCAGCGTGGGCGTGTCGTAGAGGATCTCCAGGTCGTGGCAGAACGGCGGGTGCCACACGGCGTCGAGAACCTTCGCCGCCGCCTGGGCCTCGCGCCGGCGGACGCGCGCGGTCGCGGCCGCGGATCGATCGACGCCGCCCAGATTGCCGCCCGACAGGTTCAGGTAGTGAATCTCCCACCCGGCCTCGCGCAGCAGGCACAGCGTTCCGGCCATGACGAACTCGATGTCGTCGGGATGCGCCGCGATTGCGAGCGCGCGAATCACCCGCTGTCACTCCTCGGGAATGTCCGCAATGCGGACCGGACGTCCTTCAGCCGCGGACCGGTCCGCGGCCGCGATGACCCGGTGGGAGGACAGCAAGAGCTAGCCGGTTCACCAACCACCAGGTCGGTGAAGGCGGTGATGTAGCCGTTCAAGCGACGTGGACGCGATGTCCCGCATGGAATCGGGCGAGACTCGACTCGGCCCGAAGAGGGTCGCTGTGGCCGGCGCGGGCGAGGGGGCGTGTCGGATAGCAGCGCTTCCGTTGACCCTGAACCCCGCTCTAACTAAACTAATGCTTCCTATCGTCACCAACGTCACGAAGAACATCCCCAACCTCCCGCCCTGGGGATCCTTGCGCAGCATCGTCGCGTCGCGCTACGACGCGGCGACGGCGTATCTCACCGTCGACTTCCATCAGGTCAACAACCGCCTGAAGAGCGCGCCCGCCGGAGCCGTGACGGTGACGATCCTGGATCAGACAGGTGCGGTGGTCCGCACGCTGAGCGCTCCAGCCAGCGCCGGTCTCAACCGCGTGTATTGGGACCTGCGGTACGAGCCGACCAGCGAGATTCGGATGCGCACGAGTCCGTCGATTCCAGCACCGCACGTCCGGCTCGGTCCCACAAGGGTGGCGGGCTCCGGCGGGCGGCGGCGATCAGCCTTCTCGCACCTCCCGGCACCTACACGGTGAAGCTCTCGGCGGTCGGCCACGAACAGACGCAGCTGTTGACGGTGCGCAAGGACCCGAACACGGCCGGGACCGAGGCGGACACCGCGGCACAGACGCAGATGCTCGTCGACCTGCGCCGCGACCTCAACACCGCGATCGACGTGCTCAATCGGAGCGAGCTCGTGCGCAGCCAAGTGGAATGGCTCGGGCGTGTGGTGGACGACGCGTCGGTTCGGAAGGCGGCCGACGACCTGAACAAGGGGTTCATCGACCTCGAGATGACGCTCATCGATCTGCGCATCACGGGTGGGCAGGACGGCGTCCGCTACGCCGCCAAGCTGATCTCGCGCTTCGGGTACCTGGCCAGCGGCTTGTCGAACGCCGATTTCAGACCGACAAGCCAGCAGGCCGAAGTGCAGAAGCTGCTCGCCGAGCGTGTTCGCGATACGGTGACCCGGTT
>Ga0209341_10003759_pt1 | contig 14135 bp, 23 predicted proteins | sample RifCSP13_2_FD_184020 | JGI IMG/M metagenome (GOLD analysis project Ga0209341, IMG submission 184020) | Soil microbial communities from Rifle, Colorado - Rifle CSP2_sed 13_2 (SPAdes) (version 2) | ecosystem: Environmental > Terrestrial > Deep subsurface > Rock core/Sediment | place: Rifle...
TTGCGCTCCTACGCCTCGAATCGGTCACCCGATATTCGTATGTCGCGACGCTGGCATCAGCGGATCGGATGGAGCGGGGCCTGTACGCATTTGACGAGGTGTACACGGTCGGCGCTGCCCTCGGGGAAGACCCCGTGGTCACGCACGGGCAGATCGCCCAATTCGACCGCAAGATCGAGGGTCACCCGTACATGATGACGACGGCGCCGTCAGTGTTCGGCAACTCGGGTGGTGCGGTCTACCTCGCGGAGATGTGCGAGATGATCGGTGTACCTGCCCGGATCGCGGTGGCCGGGTTCGGAAGTCCGATCACGCACCTGTCGTACTCGATTCCCATGACCACCATCTACAAGTTCCTCGAACAGAACTGCTTCCACTACGTCTTCGATCCGTCCGTTACGTCGAAGTCGTGCGAGGCGGAGCGCGATCGGCGCCGGAAGGCAGCGGAGTCGCGATTTGAGGGGCCGCGCGATCCGAACGAACCCAAGGATCAACCAGCCACACCGTACGGGATCGGTTCGCCCACAGAGCACGACCTCAGCGCCGCGGACGCGTGATGTCATGGCCGTCGGGAATCCGCTCCCAGCGCCCCAGCCCATCTTTACCGGCGAGGTACTGGCGGACTGCCCGGCGGCCACGTTTCACGACATTCGGATGGTCTCCGTTTGTCTGACTCAAGACCATGAGAGACCACTCGTCATCCAGGGCTTCTGTGTGGGATGTAAGCAGATGGTGTGTGTTCCTCTGGAACGCGTGCCGGGGACTTTACCAGGTGGCGACGAAGATTTCTAGGTTCAGCAAGAAGCGGATGGTAGAGCTAACCGCGCTCTACATGGAACGCCTAGGGCTCGCCAAGCACTGGCACGCACAGGTGGACTTTGCGAGGACGATCGCGCGCGGCAAGAACGTAGGAAGCACCACGTGGGCGGGAAGGGACGCCACGATCGAGTATTCCGAGGAACTGAAGGATGCCTCAGATCGCATTCGCGAACTCACCGTCATCCACGAGGTCAGACACCTTCACTATGCTCCACTCTGGGACAAGATTTACGAATTGTTTGGTGGAGATTCTGTCGTCACCAACACCCTCTGCGCGCTTATCGAAGACCTCTGTGATGCGGACGCGGTGATGATCTATCGCTTCTACCATTCACGGACACGGGTGAGCAATGGCCGCTAAGAAAGCTCCCGCGAATCCCGTACTGGGCATGCTCCTCTCCCAAGTCTCTGAGGATGAATGGAAGCCGTCCAAGACCGAGGTGTCGGTCGATCTGACGACCCTCATGCAGTATGGCCTTCTCATTCACGGACGGCCGGGCAGCCGGAAGACCACGCTGGCGCGCCGTCTTCTCGAAGCGACCCACGGACAGATTCAACACATCGTCCTCGACCCGGAGGGGGAGTTCTACACCCTCCGTGAGAAGTTCGACTACGTGCTCGTCGCCCAGGCCGGCGGCGATGTCGTCGCAGATTTGGGCCACACGAAGACTCTCCATCAGCGCGAGCAATATGTGAAGCGTCTCGCCCGCCGGCTCCTTGAGGTTGGAGTCTCGGCCGTCATCGACCTGTACGAGCTGGAACACGCCGATCGTGACCGCTTCGTCAAGTGGTTCTGCGAGGCCCTCGTGGAAGCCCCGCGGAACATTCGGCGCCCCTTGCTTCTCACCATTGACGAGGCGCAGATGTTCGCACCCCAGCGGGACAAGTCAGAGGCGCTCTGGGCGGTCATCGATCTCGTCAAGCGGGGTCGAAAGCGCGGCATCCGGCCCATGATGGTCACCCCGCGCCTTGCCGACCTCAGCAAGGCGGCCGCCAATCTCGCGAACATCGTCATCGGGGCGACGGACATCGATGTAGATCAGAAGCGTGCCGGCGACGCGCTGGGCATGTCCAAGGCCGAGCGCGTCTCGCTTCGCGACCTTCCAGCCGGCGAGTTCTACGCGTACGGGCCATCGTTCAATCGCGGTGTCCTTCGATTCAAAGCCGCCCCTACGGTGACGATGAACCCACCCGCCACGTTGACCGCGGCGACGCCTTCGCAACCGTCCGACGCGGTGCGGGCCAGTCTTGCCAAGCTGGCAGACCTGCCGACAGAAGCCGAACACGAGGCAAAGTCGCTCGAAGACCTCCGCCGGGAGCTGGCGAATGCGCGCCGGGAACTTACGCTGGAGAAGGCCCGGAAGCCCGCTCCCGCGGCCGCGCCCTGCAATCACCAACTAACGATCACGCGACTCCAGAGGTCGTTGCAGGACGGTCTGCAACAGGCCGAGGCACTGGCGTCAGCCCGAGACTCCGCGGAACAGCGTCTCGGCGCCCTGACCGTGACCGTGAAGGATGCGGTCACCCAGCTCCAGGCCGCTGTGGCACAGGCAGGACGCGTGGTGGCCCGGAAGGTGGTTCCCAAGCCCCATCTGCCCACTCCCAGCCCCAAGGTGGCTCCTGTGCCTTCCCCGGCGCCTACGGGGGCAGTGGCGGCCGGAGACGTGGACAACACGCCCTCAGAGGGCCTGACGGGGCCGGAACAGCGCATTCTCAACGCGATCGCCTGGTTGGAGTCGATCCAGGTGAACACGCCCGACCAGACGGCCGTGGCCTTCCTGGCCGGCTACAAGTTCGGGGGTGGGGCCTTCAACAATCCTCGCGGACACCTGAGCAAGATGGGCATGATCGAGTACGTCGGCAAAAGTGTCCGGCTGACCGATTCGGGGCGTGCCCTGGCCAAGATACCCCAGACGCCCCTGACGGATGCCGCGCTGCATGAGCACGTCCTGGAGCGCCTTCCTGGCCCGGAGAAGCGGCTTCTGCGCCCCTTGCTCGACGCCTGGCCCGAGAAGATGACGATGGAGGAGTTGCAGGCCGCCTCGGGCTATGCCGAGGGCGGTGCCTTCAACAACCCCCGCGGGCGCCTCAAGACTCTCGGCCTCATCGAATATCCCGAGAAGAAGACCGCCCGCGCGCGCGACATCTTGTTCCCGGAGAACTGCTGACGTGCCTATTTACGAATTCCGTTGCCGCGTTAAGAACTGCTCACACCACGCGTCGCCGTTCGAGGCTCTTCGACCTATCGCACGCCGAAATGACGTGATCCACTGCGAATGCGGTGCCATCGCCGATCGTTTGGAAGTGCCATCCGAGTTCCCACCGGCCTACTTCTACGCCGGCGGTCGAACGGACGCCATGAAGGGCAAGCGCGTCCGCATCGAGAAAACGACGCGAGGTCAGAGACGGTGACTATCTGGCAGCGAATCGGCATGTGGATCACCGGCTTCGGCCCGGATGGCCGTTGTCTCCGCTGTGGCGTCCAGATGCATGCGGACGCCGAACACTCCGCCTGGGCACAGGGGCCGTGTAAGGAGAAGAGGACATGAAGGTTAGCGAGTTCATCCGCGAGTCAATCGTCACTGCGATCGATCTGGAAAGGGAGTACCAGCGCAGGACGTGGGGGAACGGTCACGACAACGGTCACGACCAGACCGCGTTTGCGGGCTTCATTCAGGGATATGCCCAGCGCACTCGGAACAATCCCGATCGGGCGCCCGAGTTCTACGTGAAGATGGCCGCTCTGGCCATTGCTGCGTTGGATCGGCACCTGCGGATGGGGGGCGAAATCCCCTTGCGAGGGAGGGACTACGGGGAATGAAGTACATCGTTGAGATTACGACCCAGTACTTACGCTATGTGGTCGAAGCGGAGGATGAAGGCGGCGCGCACAAGGACGCCAAGGAACGGTGGGAGGCGATTCTTGAGGCACAGAGCCTCCGTCCATTCATCCACATTGAGAAGACAGACGATGATGCCCCGTTAGGAGACATCCCGTGACGGTCTTCAACCGCGCCACGAGTGGCTATCAAGGGCCGACGCATGTCTGGAAGTATCCGGTCGTAGATGCGACCGAACCCGTCTCCATTCGCACCGTCCAGGGCTATGTCGTCATCACGATCCATGAACGCGACCGCGGCTACGACGAAACGATCGAATTCCTCGATACGGATGGGAAGCCGTTCGCCGAGTTCACCCCTGCACGCCTGACCATGTTCGGGAGGGCCTGGGAGGAAGCCACCCACGAAATCTTCCGGGCTTCATCCGACGATCAGGGGCCTCCCGAAAGTCGCGGCTGGATCATCTGTGCGAAAGGATAGAGCCGATCCTTTCGCTGGCGATATCGGCGCGTAAGGTTGAGGGGATGAACTGTCCGGGCGGCCCGGACAGTTCGAGGGACAACTCGCTCTATTGAATGCAATCTCAGATTCAGAAGGGCGGTCATTCGTCGGGACAGTTTCGTGCTGAGGCGTCCCGCACCTCGTCATGGTATCCGTGACGGCATGGGCCACAACCGGGCGAGCATACCGGGATTTGAGGCGTCCCTGTCTCGATCCAAATGTCAACGTGGCCCGTGCCCGGCGGTAACCCGAGCTGTGCGTCGCTGATTGGCGTGCCGTAGGAACGATGCACAACGGACTGGGGCCGCCGGCCCTTCTTACCCAAGGTGAAGTATCCGCGCCGGCGCGCAGCGCGGGCACTCGACGTACCTCTTTGGACTGGCCCGCCCTTCGATCCTTTGCTGACAGCCCGGCATGCGCAACTTCTTCCACGACTCCCAGACGAACCAGGCGATACAGCAGCGCGGATACCCGAAATGACGGCCTAGAATCACGTCGTACGCCGCGCGTCGCCGCCGGGCGGCGGGTGTCAGCCCGAGCATGGCCTGGCGATACCAGCGGTGAGGATCTGGCGCGGTCAGATCGGATCGTTCGATGTAGAGGCGCGGAATCAGGCTCCGCATCACGTTCCACGAGCCACCTTGGCGAATGCTACGCGTGCTCACTTAACAACTTCCAAGGCCGGCGTAGGCGCCATGAGCCTGGCCGCCACTTGTTGGCGGAGTCGTTGTTGGTCGGCGCGGTGACCGTGTTGGATCTCCCGGTTGTGCGGGAAGATGTTCACCGCGTCGGCTGCGATGACCGTCGTGAAGTCGATTAGGGCCTCCTCGACTGCGTTTCGTTTCTCTGCGAAAAGGTCGGCTGCGACCTCACGCTGATGGAGGCGAGCCGGGCCGTCGTCATACGGACGCTCCGCGTTCGCCAGCGCGTCAATCGCCTCCCAGAGCTTGAACCGCGCCTTCTCTCCCAGCGCACTCAGCGGTCTGTTCATGTCAGTCTCCTTCTCCGCCCTTACACCTGAATCACTGCCGTCATCACACGAACTCCAAGATCGCACCGGCAACCCCGCAACCTACGGCCGCGAGTGTGAGAAGGATTGTGACCACTTGTGCCGTCCGGTCTTCGAATGTGATGCGGCCGGCCTTGATGCCTTCCCAGCTCGCGTAGACCCAGGGACACAGGATGAGGGCAAAGATGATTCCCAGACCTGTCACGAGACTACTCCTTCCTCCCGCGCGCGCCTCTTGGCGGCGCGGTATCGGTTCCAGATGATGAGCATGCCCGGCTGCCCGACCCGATAGAACGTTCCGTACTGGTGCGCGCCATCATGGCCCTTGGGCAGGGTGCAATGACAGACCAGTCCGTCATCCCAGTGCGGGCACTGTGCCTCGTCCGGCCAGGCGCTCTCGCGCGGCGGCTCACACATCGAGGGCCTTCCGTTCTCCGCACAGACGGCAGACGTAGAGCCATAGTTCTAGTGGTATCATGCGTCCCCCTCAAGGAAGCCTACAACGGCGTCCCACTGGCTGGATGTCTTCTTGAGCAGGGTCTTATCCACGTCCTCGCGGGCGACCACTGCATCCCACTTATCCATGTCGCGGTACTGATCTACTGCGTCCCGTATCAGCGTGTCGATGACGGTTGGTTCCAGCGCGTCCAACTCCCACGACTGATTGCCGTGGATGCGGATGTAGCCGACCGCGCGTGCGTCCGTCAGCTTGGCGGGGTTCGGCGGCGGGTCGTACTGGTTGACTTGCTCCATGTTCAGGGCCAACCGTTCCAATTCGATGGGGTCTTCCTGCGTCTCCCATGTCCCGGCGCGCGGGTCGTAGCCACCACGCAAGAACAGGGTCAGGCGGTCGGTGATGTCCCGCGTCATGTCGATGCCGGACGGGTCGTGGTCACCAAGGTGGAAGATGATGGGCACCTGCCCGGCCTCGATGTACGTGCGCAGCCGCTGCGCCGCGCCCCACATCTCGCTCTGGCTTGTGTAGCCACGGCACGAGAAGTACGGCACGTCGAGGTCTTCGCAGGCCGGGGCAATGACGCCCACGAGCGCATCCTTCTCAATCCAGACCTCGGGCCGGTACGTCTGCCCGTCCCAGTAGTTCACGTGGTAGGATGCCAGCGCTGCCTTGATGACGCCCGCCGGGTCGTCCCAGTGGCTGAGCGAGCGCACGTTGCGCGTCCGGTCTTGGATGGCGTTCCAGTCAATGACGCCGGCCAGCCGCGCGTCGTTGATGGTGCTGCCCAGCTTCTTGTACTCACTGTCTCTGTTCGGTATCAGTCCACGTGACACGAACTGGTAGTACAACTGCCGCAGCGTGAGGTCGAAGCCCTGCGCTGCGTAGTCGGTGATGATGATGTTGGCCTGCTGGATGACGGCGACTGACGCCGGGCTGAAGCGGTGCGCGATGTACGCGAGGTTAGGCATCGGTCATCGCCTCTCGTGCATGTCGAACAGAGCGCATCACGGGTTCCTCCACGGGGCAGTTCGATTGAAAGGAAATTCGCGATTCTCGCACTGACTGGCGAGATGGCGCATGTAGGCCGCCAGTTTCTTTGCTCGGGACGGGTCGCCATCCAACCAGTCGATGGTCGAATACGGAACACCAAAGTCAAGTTCTCCGACGGGGTAGATCCCCGTCTCGTCGTCGGGAATACGATCTACGCTCACGAGGCACTTGGTCTGCATGTTCAGTTCACCTCCTCGGGCTCCACGCCTAGGCCCTCGGCCAGCGAGAGCAGAGCGCGAGTACAGACGAACGTGAACGTCGTCGCATCGAACGTCCTCTCCACGCCGTCGGGCGCAAGGTCGTTTGGGCCGGAAGGAAAGAGCACGCGCACACGCCGGCGATCATTGGTGAACCCCACGTCGCATCCAGCGTCCAACAGGGCTTCTACGCACTTGTCCAGCAGACTCTTTGCCATCTCGTTCTCCTATTCGAATGTTCCAAGGATTGTGTCGAGATCCGCCTCTATGCTGGCGAAGTCAGTCGTGAGGTCAGTCTCGTCGTCGTTTTGTCCGTGCGTGGCCGCCCGCGTCTTGTTGCCCGAGCCGGGCTTGCGACCGCGGCGATGCAGCTCGATGGGGATGTCGATGATGATGTCGATCGTTCCCCCACAGGACAGGCAGGTCACGAAATCGCCGTAGGCATCCTTCTCGCGAATCCAGGCGCCGCGACACTTGGGACACTTCACAGGGAGGGCTTCCTCGGTGGATTGGGTCATTCCGCGGCCTCGTCGATATCCGTCAGCGCCACGCTGAATGAGGTGCCGATGCCGTACAGCTCGGGCGCGATCGCAGGCAGAGCCTCGTCAAGTGCCTCCTGGAAACACGGGGGCGCGGAGAGAGTGGCGGCCTTGCGCCGGCGCACCTGGACGTACTGTGTGATCTCGTCACCGTGAAGCGTGTTCGCGACGACAGTGAAGTTTCCTATTGGCATGCGGGATCTCCTGAACAAAATGGGGCGGCCCGATATGGAGGCCGCCCCTTCGACACACTCGGTCTTTGCGGCTACTTCATTCGACTGTTCCTCCCGCTGGGTCGGCCATGTGGCTTGTGCCACCCTGTTCGGTTTCATCGGCTACTTGCATTATCGGGAGGGGCAGGAAATTTCCGTAGGGGGTTCGGCGCAAATTTGCGAAATATTTCGAGGCTGCGAGGAGCGATAAGAAGACCCCCGCCGGGCAGTGGTGGGGGCCTAGGAGCCCGTTGACCCCTAGAAGGGCATCAGGCGTCCTGTCGTGTGGCAGAACCCCGATTTGGGGCTGCGGTCGCCCAATCCTCCAACCGCACCCAGAGGCCGGGCCAGAGTCGTCGGTGAAGGGGACAGGGCACGAAGTCGTACACGGTGTTGATCCACCCGTTCGACCAACGGCCGCGGATCTTGATCCAGCGGTGCTCCTGCGCGTGCCAGAGAAGACCGGGCGACCGGCCGCGCCAACTCTGACAGACGAACCAGGTGATGCAACAGGGCGGGAATCTCGACGTGATCCCGTTGTACAAGTCCGCGATGGCACGACGCCATCGTCTCATATGCGCCGGCGCTCCCACTCGTCGAAGGGCGGGAACTCTCGCGGCGCCTGGCGCATCATGCCGCATGCACAGTCGGATTTGCGGCCGCAACCGGGACATCGCCCGCGGCTGTCAGGAAACCCGACGCCGGCTTCCGGCGATCGCAGGATTGTGGGCAGCCCCGTGACAGAGCTGATGATCCACTTGACTTCTCGTGTTCGTTTCATTCCAGCCATCCACCGCAGAGCCTTGCGCGATGTCGGCCGCCAACCCCAAACGGGAGAACTCAAGAGGGCAGGGGCAGACCAATCCCAGTGGATCGATCTACACCCTGCCCTGACTCCCTGCTGAAACTATCGTCCACATCCCCCTCATCTGAATACATACGTGGAAATTTCGCAACACCTTCACGCAGGCTCGTGATTTTGGCGCCCGTCAAGCGCCACAGATATGTATGAGCGTTACTGGCCCACTTGACGCGATCGTCGGTTTTTGCGGGATTTCCCCATGCTGAAGCTATTGACCGAGACCGACCATCCGACGTAACCTAGGGGCGGCTTGAAACAACCCGCTCCAGACCCCGTTTCTCAGATTGGAGCCAAAGGAGGACGTATGCCCAAGACCAAGGCTCGGCGGCGCAAGCCCCAGATGACGCTGGTGGGCGTCGATGGGGCCGGCCCGGCCGACAAACGGCCAATCCAGACCCCCGCCCTGCGCATCATCCAACAGGGCACCGCCATGTTCGTGACGGCCTTGCCGCTCAAGTTCCTCGCGGACGTGGTTCGCACCGACTACTGGCAAGAGGAGAATCCTGAAGGCTACCAGCGGCCGCTCATCGGAACGCGCCTCAAGGACGTGGCGACCTTCTTGCGGGACGAGCGCGGCATCTTTCCCACCGGCATCGTGCTGGCGGCCCGCGGTGGTCGCAGCGGCATCACGTTCGCGCCCCAGACCGACCTTGACGGGTTCGGAGAGTCCGGGACACTCACCATCCCACGCACAGGCACGCTCTGGCTCGTCGATGGACAGCACCGCGTCAATGGCGCCATGCGGGCCTGGAAGGAGGGGGCGACCGACCTCGCCGACTTCCCGTTCACGGTTACCATCCTGCAAGGCGTCAGCCGCTACGAGGAAATGCTCCAGTTCCACATCATCAACACGCGGGACAAACGGGTGCCGTCCGACATCGCCGATCGGCACTTGATCCAGCGATACGAGAAGGAAGGGGCGGCGGCGATCGCGATGGAGCGGAACGGCCCCAAGCGCGTCATGCAGGCCGAGGGAGCCATCATCGCTGACCGCTTGAATCGTGAAGCCGGCGTCTGGAAGGGACAGATCAAGATCCCAAGCGTGAAGGGCCGGGAGAAGGGGCTGGCGAAGCAACACGCCTTCGTCTTCAGCCTAGAGCCCGTCTTCCGCGATGCCTGGACGGGCGACCGCATCAACAATGACGAGCGCTCCCTGTTGGTGAAAAACTACTGGGCGGCCCTTCGAAATATCTGGCCGGACGCGTTCAAGAATCCGAAAGATCATCGCATCCAGGCCAGCGCCGGCCTCTTCGCGCTCCACATGATCCTGCCGAACGTGGTACAGGCCGCCCTTGATCAGCGGGGCCGCGGGAACGCACGTCTCACCGTGGATGAGTTGACCGACGTGCTCGAACCCCTGAAGAAGCTGGGCAATCGCTACCGGCGGGAGCATCGAGCCGACTTCTGGGCTAAGGAGGGCGGCCATCCCCTTACCGTGGCGATCGGGCTGGGCGCCCACCGTCAGCTCGCGGCCATGCTGCGGGTGGAGCTTCCCAAGGTGGAGGCCGAGGCTGAGGCCGGACGCGAGCGGATGACCGCTTGACGTAAGGCACGGTCTCCCGTAATAAGTCCCCGTCCCTTCTCTCGCGCCCCGGCGGGAGGGGCGGGGACTCTTCCATACCTGCCGAATGACTTCGCGAAAGGAGACGGATGGCCTGAATGTACCACGCATACTGAGCACATTTCGAGACCGCAAAGACCGCGTATCAGTACCCCGCCCCAACGAGTGAACGTGGGTCTGTTTGAAGCGGCGATCGACAATCCTTCCACCCCCCTGTCTTCTAATCCGATGGTCGCAGGTTCGAATCCTGCCGGGGGTGCCAGCTTCAAAACCTACCCAAATGTCGGTCGCTTAACCGTACAGTCCGCGGGTCACTCGCCGATATTGAGATCGGAAGGATAGACCCATGCAGTCGTTTGTTACCCCCGCACCATTCCCCGCACAAGCCCATGCGCAGCGCGGACACCTGATACCGCTCCGCGGGGTCGGGCAGTTTCCCGACCTCATCGAATCGTACTTGCTCTCCTGCCGAGCGAAGGGAATGTCCGAGCGCACGCTGTCCTGGTATCAGCAGAAGCTCGGGACGTTCGTCGCCTGGTTGGAGAGCCGGATGCTCTCGCTCGACGTGAACGATCTTGACAAGCACACGCTTCGATCGTTCATCGCGACCATCCAGGGCGCCGACCGTTCGCCGTTTACGGTGCGCGGCTACACGCAGGTCATCAAGGGCTTCTACTCGTGGCTCGACGACGAGGACTACCTCAAGCAGGGCAACCCCATCGCCAAGGTCGAGTTGCCGAAGCTCCCGAAGTACAAGGTGCAACCCATCCCGGAGGAAGACCTGAGCCGGCTCTTCAACACGATTAACACGCGCCGTCGGAACGGAGCGCGTGACCTCACCATCCTCTTGCTCCTGTTCGACTCGGGCATGCGGTTGGGGGAAGTCGCGCGGCTGTCGCTCGACGATGCAATGGAGGCGATTCAGCAGGGCGTCGTCAAGGTCTTTGGAAAGGGGAAGCGGGAGCGGTTCGTGCCCGTTGGCACAGCCGCCCAGAATGCGCTCCGGCGGTATCTCCACCAGAAGCGCAAGGATCGGCCAGGCCAGCTCTTCCTCGCAGAGAGCGGCGGCGCGCTGACCCCGGAGGGAATTCGGGAGATGATCCAGCGCCGGGCGCATCGGGCCGGCCTAGAGGGCATTCACCCGCACCGGCTGCGACACAGTTTCGCCGTGAGCTTCTTGCGGGGCGGGGGCGGCGCCTTCGAGCTACAGAAGCTCCTCGGGCACAGCACGCTTGAAATGACCCGGAACTACGTCCAGCTCCTCTACGACGACGTGAAAGAGGCCCACCGCCGCGCCAGTCCCGCAGACCGGCTGTACCGCCCGCGCAAGTAGGTCATCAAGGCCCTTCGGTCTAACGTGAAAAAAAGACACCCATTCTTTTCACATTGGGCCGGGGGGTCTACCGCTTTTCGACAGGTCGTCGTACCGGATTTCGACAGTTGGCCCTATTTTCAGTTCTAGAGACTTTTTCATTGCTGCACTGAAAATAGCTGGGTCGTAGTACCACTTTGGCGCACCCCTGAATCCCACTTTGGCGCAACTGGAATGTCCGAAAAAAGACAACGTTTTTCGGACATTTAGAAGCTATAAGCAAATAGGCTACTTGCAGAAGTGACAGAGAAACTATCAGTCTTGATCGCGTTCGAAGTGTTCGCGGATGGCCCGGATATCCTTTTCCTGGCGCCGGTTGCTATTGAGCAGGGCGAATGGCCAGAAGATGACGCGCATCACGCCGTCGTAGGAGCGACGGCTGACGCGGAAGGGCCACGAGATCAGCCACCAGCAGGCCCGTATAGGCCAGAGGATTGTGGCGCCGACCGTCTTGCGGCCCTGACGCTGAAACTCCGTTCGGCCGAGCAAGTGGTCGAGAATGGACACCGAGCCGCCTCCGTGTCCAGTATCGGTCGCTACGGCCAGTCTCTCTAGGGCGTCGGCACGGCTCCCCAGAGTATGAGCACCCCCACCGCCAGCACCACCAACCCCGCGATCGTGAGTAGGTGCGGCCACATGCTCCCCTCCTGTATCCCGCCACTTAGACGGATGATACCTACTGGAGCGCTGTCGAACCAGGTCTTCGAGGTAAGGATTCTCCTTGTTCGCGGTTAAGGGAGATCCTTGAATATGGGCCTGTTCCCACTGGGCGGCCAGACACGCCTCAGTTCCAGCACCAGGAGGCGGTGCCGGCCACAGCCCGAGTCTGTAGTCCACATACTTGGTTTCGCCAGCGGCGGTATGGCAGGCGGCAATGGCGCGGCCATCTCCGTGCCAAAATGTGACGCAGTAAGTGAACTGTTGACCCGCGATCTCTTCACATCGTCGATGCTTCCGGTGCCCGAGAATACCCTCCGCACTCATTTGTAGCCCTTCTTCGTCAGCCGCGACTCACGATCGTTCTTGTTCCATTCGCGGATCCCACCGTCGAGAAATACGATACGGTGATCGCCGGGATGGTTTGTTCGGCGGTGACATCGCAGCGCCCACGGTGTGTCGCCGTAGCCGGGGATCGGTTCCGGCGGGGCACACAGGCACAGCGCGTTCTTGAATGGGCGTGTCATGGCTTCTTAGCCCGTGCCTTGATGTGTCTCATCGTGGTTTTCACGTCGATTGTGTACCTCTTTCCACGACCAGCCAGTACCCCAAATCCTTCGCCACCGTGCTTTTGCACTTTCGAGAGAATTGCACGAGCCGATCATGAACTTGCTCTGGCGGCCGAACTGCCAACCATCCTCGTAAAGCCAAAACTCCACGTTCCAACCGGCGTTGTATTCGGCAATGATCTCGCCCTTCGTTTGGATTCTAGGTGCGGTCGCCACCCATCGGCGGTTGTTCCACGTGCTCACGTCGCCGCCAAGGCCGGCGGCCCAACCAATGCGCCGTTCAATATAGGCACGAATGTCTTGGCGCCACCTCCCGTCCCTCGGTGCGCCCGAAGCTGTTCCGCAACCTTCCAGCCAAGCGGTGTCAGGGCTACTACAACCTTCACCAACCCGCCCCGTTTGTACCGGCGGTTGTTGATGACGCCGGACAGGGGGCCGCGGCCGTCGGGCGCGATTTCCCAAAAGGCCCTGTCCCGCGGGCTTCTGATCTTCACAAGGCCGGCCTCCACGAGGTCGTAGAGACAATCCCAGTCGTCATGGTCGCACAGCTCGCCGTTCTTCAGACGTGTCGGATACTGGTGACCGTTCTCCGCCTGGCGCTCGCCGGCGAAGGCTGGATGTCGAGCGAGGTCGGTGCGCATGTGCTGGGGCTTAACCCATCCTCGATGATCGACCACTCGTGTTTCTATGAAGAGCAGGGCCGACCAGTGGTCTTTTCCAAAGCGTTCAACGGATACCGTCATGACTTCTTCTCCCGACTCAACCTCTCCTGGATCGTCTGGTTCTCGGCGATCCTCTGTGCGATCTTGCCAAGCCACTCGTCCTCTTCCGCCAGTTCGCGATTGGCAGCGATCCAGCGGGCCATCTCTGCGGCGACCTTGATGGCCTCCGTCTCTGAACGCAGCCTTGCGAAATACGCGTCCTGTTTCGCCACGTATTCCTGGTAGCGAGCCTCAGCCGCATCCTTGCGGGCCTCGACCGCCCGGGGGCTGTGTTGCTTGCAGAGCCACCAGTGGCCCGCAGTCTTCCAGTGCAACTCTCCGTGTCGGTACTGGAATGTGTACTGGTCGGTGGTTCTCCGATCGCAATACCCAAAGATCCCGAGCGTGCGACCAACCACGGAGTCACAGAAATGATGTTCGCGATCCTCAAACCCGCACGCATTGCAGCGAGCGTAGTTGGGATGTTGTCGGTGGCAGCGTTCGCTGAGATGGAGTCTGTTGTCAGGAGGACAGCCCTTGCAGCGCGGTCTTCGAGACACGAGGATGTGCCGGTGAGGAGAGCCGCTGCGTTCAGTGAGGACGGGACAGATACCCTTACGCATCGCATGCCTTTTGTCCATACATGGCGGCAAAGCCGGGGAACTGTTTCGTGTACTCGTCGCGCAACCGTCCGATATCCGCATCGCTAAGGCCGAGCATTCTCGCAAGAATGCGGGCCTCTTCGCCCGCGAAGTCGTACGACACGAACGGGCCCGCATTGGGCTTTGA
>Ga0209341_10003762_pt1 | contig 14127 bp, 16 predicted proteins | sample RifCSP13_2_FD_184020 | JGI IMG/M metagenome (GOLD analysis project Ga0209341, IMG submission 184020) | Soil microbial communities from Rifle, Colorado - Rifle CSP2_sed 13_2 (SPAdes) (version 2) | ecosystem: Environmental > Terrestrial > Deep subsurface > Rock core/Sediment | place: Rifle...
AGATCGTGCAGAGCCAGACCTGGCCGCTGCGCCGCGGGAAAGGCCGGCTGCTCATCAACACTAATAAGTTGCTCTGGCAGTACGCCGGCGCGGACGGGGTGAAGACCGGGTGGATCGCCGAGTCCGGACCGACCCTTGTGGCCTCGGCGACGCGCGGCGGCTGGCAGTTGATTGCCGTCGTCTTGAACTCTCCGGAGGTCTTCGCCGACGCCGCGGCCCTGCTCACGTACGGCTTCGGCGGGTTCGAGCGGCTCCGTGCGGGAACGGCGGGCGACGCCGTCCGGACCGTATCGGTCCCGGGGGCCCGGCAGCCGCTGCACGCGGTGCTGGCGGAGGATGCGGTCGTGGTGGTGCGCCGGGGGGCCGGTGTGGTCCCCCGAGTGGAGCTCAGCCGGGCGACCGCGCCCATCGGGGCAGGGGAGGTCGTCGGCACGGTCGCCTACGTGAGCGATGGCATCGAGGTGGGGCGCGTCTCTCTGGTCGCCGCGGAGGCGGTGCCTGTGCTCTCCCCCTTCGGCCGCCTGCGGCAGTGGCTGCGGGTGCGGATCAGCGGCCCGTGATGGAGAGGCCCCTCCTGCGGTCGATGCTCTTCGTTCCGGGGGATCAGCCGCGGATGCTGGCGAAGGCGCCCGTACTGGAGGCCGACGCCGTCATCCTTGATGTTGAGGACGGCGTATTGGAGCGGGACAAGCCCGCCGCGCGTGCCGGCATCGAGGATGCGGTACGCCGGGGGCTGCGCGTGCCCGGGACGCTGTGGATCCGTCCGAATGCGCTGCCGACCGGCATGCTCGAGGACGACCTTCTGGCCTGCCTCTGGCCGGGGGTGGATGGGGTGGTGGTGCCGAAGGGGCGGACGGCGCGCGACGTCCGACTGGTTGACGGCATCGTCCGCACGCTGGCCCGCGACCGTGGGATGGCCCCGCTACGGGTGGCCGCCCTTGTAGAGACAGCGGCCGCCGTCACGGCCGCGGGGGAGATCGGCCGTGCCGCGGACACGCTCGTGGCGCTGCTGTTCGGTGCCGACGACCTCGCCGCGGAGATGGGGCTGACCCGCAGCGCGACCAATGACGAGGTGGCCGTTCCGCGGGGGCAGGTCGCGATGGCGGCCCATGCCGTGGGGTGCGAGGCCATCGACATCGTGTACACACAGGTCCGCGATGCGGACGGCTTCCGGCGCGAGTGCCAGGAGGGCCGGCGGCTCGGATACACGGGTAAGCAGGTGGTCCACCCGTCGCAGATCGCCCCGGCGAACACGGCCTTCTCCCCGACGGAGGATGAGGTCCTGTGGGCCCGCCGCATCGTCGATGAGTACCAGGCCTCTCCCCGCGGCGCGCTCGTCGTCGATGGGCGGATGGTGGACGCTCCAATCGTCGCGCAGGCGCAGCGGGTGCTCCGGCGGGCGCGGCGTGGTGGCGCGGCGGCGGGGCGATGAGGAAAATTCTCTATAGGTCGCGGACCGACCGGTGGGTGGCCGGCGTATGCGGCGGGCTGGGCGACTACTTCGGTGTCGACGCGAACGCCATTCGCCTGGCCTTCGTCGTCCTCGCCCTCTGGGAGGGGGTCGGGGTAGTCCTCTACCTCCTGATGGCGATCATTCTGCCCGACGAGCCTGTCCGCGAGCTGGCCCTTGATCCCGGGATGCCGCCGCTGCCCCCTGAGGACGAGACCCAGCGCCGGGGACGGATGTTGGGCGCCATCCTCGTTGTGGGGGGAGCCTACGTGATCATCCACAGTACCGACGTCTTCACGACGCTGATGGACGGGCGCGGGTTCGGGATCGTGCTGATCGTCGGAGGGCTGCTCGTTCTGCTCCTCCGCTCTCTACGGCGCGGCTAGCCGATCCGGGCCCCTGCCTCCGCGGGCCGGTCCGGCTGGAGCAGGACGATGCGTCCTCCGTGCTCCATGACCCCCAGGGTGAGGACCTCCGACACGAAATCGGCGATCTGCTTGGGAGGAAAGTTGAGGACGCAGATGACCTGGCGGCCGAGCAGTTCGTCCCGTGTGTAGAACGGGCGGACGGCCGCGGAGGAGCGGCGGGTCCCCAGGGGACCGAAGTCGATGGTCAGCCGGTACGACGGTTTCCGCGCCTTCGGGAAGTCGTCCACGCCGACGATGGTACCGGCGCGCATCTCGACCCGTGCGAAGTCATCCCGCGTAATTCTCGCCATGCTGCTGATTGCGTCGCGAAGCAACGCACTCCTCTCCGCGACGGCCCGAACAGGACAGACCGCCGCACAGCCCTAACTCTCCAGTGAGCATGGTTCGCCTCATCGTCGTCCTCTGCAGCTGCCTGGCCCTGACCGCGCCGGCCCTTCCTTCACCGGCTACGGTCACGGACGCGCTCGGCCGCCGCGTCGCCGTACCCCCGGCCGCCTCACGTATCGTCTCCGTGACGCCCAGCGTGACAGAGGTGTTGTTCGCCCTCGGGCTCGGCGCGCGTGTGGTGGGCGTGAGTTCCGCGGACGACTACCCGGCGGAGGATCTCCGGGAGAAGCCGCGGGTAGGCGACGTGGTCCTCGATGTCGAGCGCATCGTACGGCTCCGGCCTGATCTGGTGCTGGGGATGGCGAGCCTGCAGCGCGCGCAGCTGGAGCGCCTGATCGCCGCCGGCCTGCCGGTCGTGGCCGTCGATGCCGCGACGCTGCCCGACGTCTACCGGCAGATCGAGTTCATCGGACGCCTCACGGGAACGGATGAGGCGGCCGCCCGGGTGCTGAGCGGACTCCGCGCCCGGGAGGACGCGGTGCGGCGGGCGCTCCAGGGGCGTCCCGCACGGCGGGTCTACGTCGAGATCTGGCCGGAGCCGCTGATCGCGGCGGGCGGCGGGACGTTCATGGACGACCTCGTCCGCCGGGCCGGCGGGCGCAATGTCTTCGGCGGCCTGAGCGGGTTCCCGCAGGTCAGCGCGGAGGCAGTGATCACGGCGAACCCCGAGATCGTCATCCTCACCCATCCGCAGGGACGACCGGTGAGCGGCCGGCCGGGGTGGCAGGGCATCGCCGCGGTGAGGAGCAGCCGCGTCGCTCAGGTTGACGGCTCGCTGCTGTCCCGGCCCGGTCCTCGCGCAGTCGCCGGCCTGGAGCTGCTGGCCAGGATCGTCCACCTCGAGGCATTTCGATGACCGGACAGGCCGCCGTACGCGTGGCGGGCATCTCCTGCCGCTACGACGCGATTCCCGCGCTCTGGGACGTCACCCTCGACGTTGCCCCGGGCGAGATGGTTGGGATCGTCGGCCCGAACGGCAGCGGGAAGACGACCTTGCTGCGCGCGATCCACGGATTGCTCGCCCCGGTCCAGGGGAGCGTACTGCTGGAGGGCCGGGATCTGCGCGCCCTCAGCGCGCGGGTGATTGCGTCAGTGGTCGGCTCCGTGCCGCAGCACGGCCGCGACGGCTTCGGGTTCACGGTGTATGAAGTGGTGATGATGGGCCGCTATCCGCACCAACGCCTGCTCGCCGGTGAGCGGCCTGAGGACGCGGCAGTGGTGCGCGCCGCCCTGGAGCGGACGCGCACGTGGGACGTACGGCACAGACCGCTGGAGGCGCTGAGCGGCGGCGAGCGGCAGCGGGTGCTGCTGGCGCGGGCCCTGGCCCAGGAGCCGCGCGTCCTGCTCCTGGACGAGCCCACCGCCCACCTGGACATCCGCTTCCAGCTCGAGATGATGGATCTCCTCGCCGGGCTCGCCGCAGGCGGGGTGGCCGTGGTCGCCGCGCTCCACGATCTCAACCTGGCGGCGATGTACTGCGCACGGATCGTGCTGCTGGCCGAGGGCCGCATCGCCGCGATGGGCGCTCCTGCGGATGTCCTCGAAGCGGCCCGGCTGCGCGCGGTGTACGGCGCCGAGGTGGCCATCCACGCCCATCCCGTGACCGGACGCCCGGCGGTGACCATCCTCCGACGGGCCGTCCCCCAGGGGGACGGTTCCACGTCCGAGAACAAAGAGGCGGGCATGGGACGGGTGATCGCGATCGACGGTCCGGTCGGGGCGGGGAAGAGCACGGTTGCGCGCGCGCTCGCCCGCCGCCTCGGCTACCGCTACGTGGACACCGGCGCGATGTATCGTTCCGTGGCATGGGCGGCGGTGCAGGGCGGGATCCTGCTGTCCGATGACGCCGCCGTCGCCGGCGTCGCCCGCGACCTCGACATCGAGTTCGTGCCGGACGGCGGCGGTCAGCGCGTGCTGGTGAACGGCGAGAACGCGACGGAGGCGATCCGCCGGCCCGAGATGAGCGAGGCGTCGTCCATCGTCAGCGCGATCCCCGCCGTGCGCGAGGCAATGGTCGCTCTGCAGCGCCGGATCGGCGAGTCGGGAGACGTCGTCATGGAGGGTCGTGACATCGGGACCGTCGTCTTCCCCGAGGCGGCGGTGAAGGTGTATCTCGATGCATCGCTCGACGAGCGTGCCCGCCGGCGGTTTACGGAGCTCCGGGGCAAGGGAGAGCCGGTGACGTACGAGGAGGTACGACGCGCGCTGGAAGAGCGCGACCGCCGCGACTCGACTCGGGCCCATTCGCCGCTGCGCGTGGCTCCAGGGGCGATCGTCGTGAACAGCACCGGGATGGTGGTGGATGGCGTTGTGGAAGAGATCGTCCGCCGGATGGGTCAGGCGTGAGCCTGTGGGTGGAGTTCTGGAAGCGTCTCTTCTACTACATCGGACGGGCGGCGTTCCGGCTGAAGGTCGAGGGCCGGGCGTACGAGCCGCCCTCCGGTCCGCTCATCGTGGCCGGGAATCACGCCAGCGTCATTGACCCCCCGCTCATCGGGGCCGTTCTTCGCCGGCAGGGTGCGTACATGGCCAAGGCAGAGCTCTTCGCCGTCCCCGTGCTCGGGCCGTGGCTGCGCTCCACCGGCTCGTTTCCGGTGCGGCGCGGCACGCCGGACCGGAAGGCCATCCGCCGGTCCCTGGAGGTCCTGCAGCACGGCGGCATGCTCGTGATCTTCCCGGAGGGCACGCGGAGTCCGGACGGGCGCCTGCGCGATCCCGAGCCCGGCGCGGCCATGATCGCGCTCCGCACAGGGGTGCCCGTGATGCCCGCCGCCGTCGTGAACAGCCACCGCATCCTGCCCAAGGGGGCCCGCTGGCCACGCTTCGAGCGCGTCACCATCCGGTTCGGACCGCCGCTGGCGGTCCCGAAGATCGAGGGCCGGCTCGACCATGCCACGATGGAGGAGTGGGGCCGGCGGATCATGCGCGAGATCGAGCGGATGCTCCCGGAGGATCAGCGCTCCGCGGGAACGACGATCTCCAGGGCATGAGGGAGCGCGCGGAAGACTGCGGGAACGCGTCCCACCGTCTCGCCGTCCGCGTGGATCGCCAGCGGTACGTCGCTCTCCACGCGGATCTCCTGCGCTTCCCGGTGCGAGACCTTCGGGTGCGCCAGGTGCGCGCCGGAGAACACCTTGGGGAGCACGGCGAGCGTCTCGAGCTTGGTGAGATCGCGGGCCAGGATGACCTCCAGGCGGCCGTCGTCGGGACGCGCGTGCGGCGCCATGTACATCCCGCCCGCGTACCAGGCCGTGTTGGCGGCGGCGAGCAGGAACAGCGACAGCGTCTGCGTCTCGCCGTCGATCGTGATGCGGGACGGCGCGCAGCGGTACGTGATGAGCTTCTTGAGGATCCCCGCCGTATAGACGACCGTCCCGGCAACCCATTTTGGCCAGCGGTTCACTTCCGCGGCGACCTCCGCGTCGAAGCCCACCCCGGAGATCGTCCCATAGTACCGCTCGTTGACCCGGCCGACATCCACCCGCCGCCGCCCCCCCTCCAGGAGGAGACGGGCGGCCGTGATCATGTCCTTCGGGATGCCGACGCCGCGGGCGAAGTCATTGCCTGTTCCGCCGGGGATGACGGCGAGCGCCGGTCGGTGCGAGACCGTCGGTCCGAGGATGCCGTTGATCGTTTCGTGCACCGTCCCGTCGCCGCCCACCGCGGCCACGATCTCGTACCCTTCCCGCGTGGCCTGCTCCGCCAGCGGCACGGCGGCCCGGGGCCGGTCCTCGTAGACTTCGGTGAAGGAGAGGCCGCCAGCCCGCAGCATTGGCCTCAGTGTCGTCTCCCAGACGCGGCGGGCACGCCCCCGGCCGGCGGCGGGATTGACGATGATGAAGCAGCGGGCGGACATGCGTTCACCCTATACGGCGCGAGGGCGGGCAATCCTCCGGTCATGCGCGTGGCGGCGGCAGGTTGACACTCCTGGGTCGCATTGTATGCTAGACACGATGGAAATCATCGTCGCTCGCCACATGGGTTTCTGCGGTGGCGTCAAGCGCGCAGTAGAGATGGCCGCGACCGCGGCGGACGGGGCCCAGGGGGGCGTGTATACCTGGGGACCGCTCATCCACAACCCCCAGGTGGTGGGGCGTCTCGAAGCCGGCGGGGTGCAGGTGGCCGGCGCGCTGGACGAGCTGGCCGGCGAGGCCTTCGTGGTCTCCGCCTACGGCGTCGAGCACGCCGTCCTGGACGCAGCGCAGGCCCGGGGGATGCGCGTCGTCGATGCCACCTGTCCGGTGGTGATCCGCGCGCACTCGCTGGCCTACAAACTGGTGGACGAAGGCTACCAGCTCATCGTGGTCGGCGACCACGGGCACCCGGAGATGGTCACGCTCAAGGAAGTCCTCGGTGACCGAGTCACGGTCGTGCACACTCGCGAGGAAGCCGCTCAGGTGCGCCTCCGCGGCCGGATCGCGGTGATGTCGCAGACGACCCAGTCACAGGAGAATTTCCGGCAGATCGTCGGCGACCTCAGCCTCCGCACGAAGGAGCTTCGCGTCGTCAACACGCTGTGCCCGGCGATCACGGTGCGTCAGGAAGAGGCGGAGGCGATGATCGGAGCGGTGGACGCGCTGGTCATCATCGGCGGGCACCACTCCTCCAACACCACGCGGCTTGCGGAGATCGGCCGCGGACACGCCCTGCCCACGTATCACGTCGAGACCGCCGCGGAACTTTCCCCTTCGTGGTTCACCGGCACGGGCCGGGTCGGGGTTATGTCGGGGGCGAGCACGCCCGAGTGGATCATCGCCGACGTGCTGGCCCGCCTCGAGGAGATCGGCCGAGAGGCTCCGGTCGCCGCGCCGTAACTTGGTCGCCCGCCCTGTCGTCGCCATCGTCGGCAGGCCCAACGTCGGGAAATCCGCGCTGTTCAACCGGCTGATCGGTCGTCGTCTGGCGATCGTCGAAGGCCGGCCGGGCATTACCCGCGATCGCCTCTACGCCCCGGCGTCCTGGGGCACGCGCCCGTTCACGCTCGTGGACACGGGGGGACTGATCAGCGACGCCGTCGAGTCCATCCCGGTCCAGGTGCGGGCTCAGGCAGAGCGCGCCATCGCCGAGGCCGACGTCATCCTCTTCGTCGTGGATGCGGCCACCGGTGTGTTGCCCGAGGATCACGTGGTGGCGCAGCGACTGCGCGAGAGCCGCCGCCCGGTCGTGCTCGTCGTGAACAAGGCGGACCGTCCCGACCATCCGGGCGTCTACGAGTTCTTCGATCTCGGGTTGGGGGACCCGCTGCCCGTCTCCGCCATCCACGGGCTCGGCATCAACGACCTGATGGATGCCGTGCTGGCCAGGCTGCCGGAGCCGCGCCCCGCCGGGGAGGTCGCGTCGGCCATCCGCGTCGCCCTGGTCGGGCGTCCCAACGTCGGGAAGTCGTCGCTGCTCAACGCCATCCTCGGCGAGGACCGGGTGATCGTCGATGCGACCCCCGGGACGACGCGTGATGCCGTGGACACGCCGCTGATCCGGAACGGGCGGTCCTTCGTGCTGATCGACACGGCCGGGCTGCGGCGCAAGGCGCGCATCGATCAGCAGCTCGAGCGGTTCAGCGCGGGGCGCTCGCTGGGGGCGATCGATCGCGCGGACGTCGTCGTGCTCGTGCTGGATGCCACGGAGCCGATCGTCGAGCAGGACCAGGAGATCGCGCGCTATACCGCCGAGCGCGGCCGGGCCTTGGTCGTGGCGGTCAGTAAGTGGGACCTGGCCGGTGGATCGCCCGAACCCCACCGCGCCATGCTGGACCGGGTGAAGGCCGGCCTGCGGTTCGTCGGCTACGCGCCGATCGTCGTCACCTCGGCTCCACAGGGGTGGGGCATCGCCGAACTCCTCGGAGAGATTCTCCAGGCGGCGGACGCACACGCCCGCCGCGTGCCGACGGGCAAGCTGAACCGGGTCATCGAGCAGGCCGAGCAGTCCCACCTCCCGCCGGCCGACCGCTTCGGACGCCAGGGGAAGATCTACTACGCCACGCAGCCCCGCGCCCAGCCTCCCACGATTGTGCTCTTCGTCAACGACCCGGCACTGTTTCCCGACGAGTACGAGCGCTACCTGGTAGGCCGCCTGCGCCGGGCGTTCGACTTCATGGGGACCCCCGTGCGGCTGCTGTTCCGTCCGCGCGAGCGGGGGCGTGAGGCGGCGCCCTCATGACGCTCCTGGCCGCGCTGGCCGGCTACCTCATCGGTGCGCTCCCCACCGGGCTGCTGATCATCCGCCTCCTGCGGGGCGTGGACATCCGGACGCTCGGCAGCGGAAACATCGGGGCGACCAACGTCTATCGGGTGGCGGGGCTGCCGACCGCGCTGCTGGTGCTGCTGATCGATGCGCTCAAGGGCGCCGCGCCTGTGCTGCTCGTGCGGGCCTGGGGACCGGCGCCCTGGGTCGAGGTGCTGGCTGGGGCGGCCGCCATTGCCGGCCACAACTGGTCGGTGTTCATGCGGTTTGCGGGCGGCAAGGGTATCGCCACGTCGTTCGGCGTGCTCACCGCGCTCTCGCCGGTCGCCGCGGGGGTAGCGCTCGTTTTGTGGCTCATCGTGGTCGCGGTGACCCGCTTTGCGTCGCTCGCCTCGCTCCTGGCGATTGCCGCGGTCCCGGTAGTGATGGCGGCGCGCGGAGAGCCGCGGAATCATCTCGCCTTTGGTCTGCTGGCCCTGGTCTTTGCCGTCTACAAACACCGCGCGAACATCGCCCGCCTGCGCGCCGGCACCGAGCTCCGAATCACCGATCCTGCGCAGACGGGACTGTCCAGCGCGGGCGCAGGGCATAAGTCAGGGAAGGGGGGCTAATTGGACAATCCGGAGTTCACGACCGTCATGCTGGCGGTCGCGACGATTTCCCTGCTGCTGGTCGTCCTGGGGCTCCGCCGCATCGTCCTCCGCCGTCTCGCCGACCGCGTCATCCGCGATCCCGAGACGGGGGCGTATACGGCGGACTTCATCCACGAGGTGTACCAGTCGGAGCTGCGCCGGGCGGACCGGACCGGTGTGCCCTTCTCGCTCGCCCTGGTGATCCCGCATCCCCCTGCGGCGGGGCCGCCGGGGTTCTTCGCCTCGGTGGCGAAGTGGTTGACGGAGCACCTCCGCGGCAGCGACTACATCGGCCGTCTCGAGGATGACCGCTTTGTTGTCATCCTCCCCGAGACATGGGAGGACGACGCGCTGACGCTGATCCAGCGGCTGAATTTCGCCTTCAAGAGCAAGCAGCTTGCCGAAGCCTGGCTCGCGGCCGACATCGGGATCGCCACCTGGCGCCCCGAAGCCCCCGACGTCTGGCGGGAGGCGGAGAAGCAGGTCAAGCCATTCCCCGTGGTACCGGCAGCCGCGCAGAATTAGTCACCCCAGCGCCCACGACCCGCAGGATCGCTTGCGCAGCTGCCCGAAGCCTGCGGCATGACGGTTGCATCCGTCTCGCCAAGCCGCTGGGTCCTCGCTGCTTTCCTGGCGGTGGTTCTCATCGGCGGGACAAACTTCGTGGCGGTGCGGTTTAGTATCCGCGAACTCCCACCCTTCTGGGGGGCGTCGATTCGGTTTCTGGCCGCGGCCGCGGTGCTCGCGGTGGTCGCCCTCGTCCAGCGACTGGAGTTTCCTCGTGGGTCCGCATTGATTGGGGCGGTCATCTACGGACTGCTCGGCTTCGGCGCCGCCTACGCCTTCGCTTACTGGGGGCTGCAGCGGATCTCCGCCGGGCTCGCGGCGGTGACGATGGCGTTGACGCCGTTGATCACCTTCGGGCTCGCCGTGGCGCAGGGCCAGGAACCGTTCCGCTGGCGTCCCCTCGCGGGCGGCGTGGTAGCGCTGGCCGGGATCGGGCTCATCTTCAGAGGTGCCGCGAGTGATGCGATCCCCGTCCTCTCGCTGCTCGCGATCGCGGCCACGGGGGCCGCGTCGGCCGAAGCCTCCATTGTCGTCAAGCGGTTTCCGCGGAGCCATCCGGTCACCATGAACGCGGTGGGAATGCTCACCGGGGCCGTGGTCCTGCTCGTCCTCTCGTTCGTCTCCCGAGAGCCGCATGCTCTGCCGCGGGAGACGAGCACGTGGGTGGCCCTGGGCTATCTCGTGCTCTTGGGCTCGAGCACGATCTTCGTCCTCTTCCTTCATGTGCTCAAGCACTGGGCGGCATCCTCTGTGGCCTATCAGTTCGTGCTCTTCCCGCTGGTCGCGCTGACGCTGTCCTCGGTCCTGGAACGGGCGTCCGTCCCCTCGACGCTGCTGGCAGGGATGGCCGTGGTGCTCGGCGGCGTGTACATTGGGAGTGTGTCGCAGGTGCCCTTCGTGCGAACCCCGCACCGCCTCGGCACCGAGCCGTGTCTCAACTGCGCGGAGTAGGGAGGGGGGCTAATTGCCCGGCCTGTGAGCGGAGTGCTATAGTAGGCACGGACGTCGGGCCGTAGCGCAGCATGGTAGCGCGCCTGAATGGGGTTCAGGAGGTCCCCGGTTCAAGTCCGGGCGGCCCGACCAGAGAACTCAATACCATCAAGGGGTTTCGCGGGGTCGGGTCAATGGCCGGCCCCGCGTTCAAGTTTGGTGCCTTGATGGTGCCTTGAATTTGCTTTCGACAAGGGAAATCCATCTAACCTGGCCCCGGCGTTGTCTCTAGCCTTCCGCGTGGACCGCAGATCAGAGTCTGGGAGAGGAGCGAACTCAATGGGTGCGTCCGACGACCTTGCCCAGGTGGTTCACCAATCTCATCAGGCGCTCGATCAATTCGTGAGAGGAGACTCGGGGCCTCTCTAGGTGTTGTATTCCCACGGCGACGACGTGAGCCTCGCCAACCCCTTTGGGCCACCCGTCCGAGGATGGGCCCAGGTCGCCGCGACCATGGATCGCGCCGCGTTGAACTACCGAGACGGGCGTTCGACCGACTTCGCCCGCGTGGCGGAGTACATGACTGCTGACCTCGCCTATATCGTCGATGTGGAGCACTACGAGGCGAAGATTGGCGGAAGCGAAGACGTCACTCCCGTCATTCTGCGAGTCACAACTATCCTACGTCCCGAGGACGGGGTTGGAAGATCATGCATCGTCACGCGGATCCGATCACGACCGCTCGGTCGGCCGCATCGGTGATCCAGGCGTAGACCTACGGCCGGCGAGACACCCACGAGGCCGCGACGAATCGGTCACAGGCCCGACCCACGGCGAGTTCCGATATCGCGACGGTTAACACCGAGGCGGATAATCCCGCTTTCAAAGGTGTGGAGGTGCTACTTTCAGCCACCGGCGGCAGAGGCAACGGGGGGACGGAGGAGAGGTCGTCGTGACTGTCGGTGGCCCCGGAGGGGCCAGGCCTCGTCTGACCGTGTACCTGACCCCCGCGGGGTCCTACGCGAAGGTGTCCTCCCCTGGCTTCCGCTGGCCGGACGACGAGGAGGAGCGTCGCGCCCTGTCCCCGATCCAGACGTGTCCGCCACAGCACCTCAGCGACGTCGAGGAGGCGGGTGCGCTGCTCCGGCGTGAGGTACTGAACGTGCCCCTAGCAGTCGAAGGACGCACAAGGCTGGCGCAAGCTCTGGGTCCCTGAAACACTGAAACCCAGAGTCGCTAGGCGGGTTGGCCAAGCGCCAGCAAGTAGGAGGCTCCGGCGGGGACCTCGGGCTCCAGCACACGGGCAGGGGGGCAGACGGGAAGCGTCAAACCAAAACTACTTGAGGGGCCAGGTGTACTCCCGCAATATTGCCGCGGCTGTGGAGGGGCCGCCGTAGCGGCGGGCTGGTGCGAAGTCCCACGCTGGAGGATGCGACATGGATCTCAATACGATTGTGATCTGGATCATCGTAGGGGCCGTCGCAGGGCTCTTGGCCGATTATTTCGTCAAGAGCGTGCGCCTGGGCCTCTTGACCGCGATCATCGTGGGGATCCTCGGGGCCATCATCGGCGGCTGGCTGTTTGGCCAACTGGGGATCAGAATCGGAGGCGGAATCGTTGGCACCATCTTCGTGGCGTTCATCGGTGCGGTGATCCTGCTCTTGATCGTAGGCGCCGTTCGTCGCCGGTGAGTCGTTCCAGTTTTCAATCCAGAACTCGAAGTCGGCCGCGAAACTCGCTCCCCTGATCCTTCTGTTCCTGCACCTATCTGCCTGTTAGGAGATCTGGGGGCAACGCCAGGAATGACGCGGCCCCCAGACCTCTGCTGGAGAGAACCCGCCATGCAAGGTGGACCGTCACGACGCGGCCCAGGTGGTGTGGGATCGGACGATATCGTTTCTGCGAAAGATAATCACCCCCCACCCATGAGAGCAAAGCTCGCGTAAACACGGTACGCGCGACCGCACATCTCTTCAAACGTCCCGACAGCCCCAGGCAGTTGTTCCTTTCAGAGCTGCAACGCGACCGGTTGTAGCAGAGTCACCTCAGAGGCTCGCATCAGAATACATTCTCGCAACCAGGTTGTGACAAAGCCCTGCTGTAGTGGATACGCTTTCCGTGCGCGCTGCGTCACCGGGGAGGGACGCAGACGTATCAAGTTTCGGATGGTGTTTAGATGGTGTTTAATAGAAAGTCTACCGGAGGTTGGTGAACATGACCGAGAAGAGCCTGTACGAACGGCTTGGCGGCGTCTTCGCCATCACGGCAGTGATTGACCACTTTAGTGACGCGGTTGTGAAGAACCCGATCGTGGGGAAGACTTCGAAGAACCCAGCCCTCAGGGAGTGGCACACGAAAAGCCTGGACAGGTTGCCAGGCCTCAAGTTCATGCGGACCCTGTGGGTCTGCGCCGTGGCGGGCGGCCCATTCAAATACACGCCCACAAAGCCGGGAACGACTGAAGTGGGCCTTGAGGAGGCGCATCGTGACCTCAGGATCTCGCCAGAAGAATTCGACGAGGTCGCGGCGGAACTTGGGCGCACCCTTGACTTCGTCAAAGTGCCCCAGCGCGAGAAGGAAGAAGTCCTCGCCGCTTTCGCAGCGCACAAGAACGAGGTAACGGCTGGCTACATTCTCTCTAGCCGCTGACCTAGAAGTTCCAGAGCGTTCGGGCCGCCGAGAACTGCCGGTTGGGCCACCAGTGCCCCCAGGAGTCTTACCACCCGGCACCGGCCTGATTCCATGTGGACATAGTGCTCGGACTGACGCATCGCGCCCATCTTCAGATGGCCTGTCGCCAAGCTCTGGCGGGCATTATGCTGCTGGACTCATGGACACGGCGATGCGCCTGGGATGGTTCGTCCTCATTGCCCTCGTGGGGCTTCAGGCACCCGCGTGGGCGACGCAGTGGACGACGTTTAGACATCCCGACCCCCCGTTCGTGATCCAGTACCCTGCCGAATGGGTGCGGATCACGGCCGACAAGCTGACGCTCCTCGTCCTGGTCGCCCCACACTCCCGCGGGTTAGGTTTCGTCGTCGTAGCCGTGCCGGTACGATCGAACGAGAGCGTGGAGGATCTCATCCCTGAGCTGCCGCGGATCGTCCCGAGGTCGTTCCACGACTACCGGCCGCTGCGCACCGACCGGACGACACTCGGGGGGCGGCCCGCCTTTGTGCACTACTTCCCCGGGATACGCAACAACGAGCGGGTGTACGTCATGCTATCTGCGGTCGTGGCGAATAGATACGGCTACCTACTGTATGGCACCACGGCGGTTGACTCTCCATACCTCCGCGGGGAACTGACGCTCCTTCAGGAAGTCATCGTGGGATTCCGTCCCGGCCGCTAACCCAGGTGCCCCCCTGGGTGTCCTGTAATCCAGTCCGCCCATGAGGAATCGTGTTCTCGCAGCTTGACGCAGTGTGCTCCGTTAGTGTAGACTTACCGTAAGTCATGGCTTACCAACGGGCAATCCAGACGCTGGGCGTGCCGACCCGGCTCAGCATCCTCGAGCACCTGCGGGGCCGGCCGATGCCGGTGGGCGAGCTGG
>Ga0209341_10003764_pt1 | contig 14120 bp, 12 predicted proteins | sample RifCSP13_2_FD_184020 | JGI IMG/M metagenome (GOLD analysis project Ga0209341, IMG submission 184020) | Soil microbial communities from Rifle, Colorado - Rifle CSP2_sed 13_2 (SPAdes) (version 2) | ecosystem: Environmental > Terrestrial > Deep subsurface > Rock core/Sediment | place: Rifle...
CACGGCCATCGCGCTGGCGCTGAGCTGGGGCGCGAACGACGCGCAGAAGACGATTGGCCTGCTGGCGCTCGGGTTGGCCGTCTACCGCGGGGAGCGATTCGCCATTCCGGCCTGGGTCACGGCCGTCTCGATGGCGGCGCTGGCGCTCGGGGCGCTCACGGGCGGCTGGCGGCTGATCCGCACGCTCGGGATGAAGTTCTACCGGATTCGCCCGGTGCACGGCCTGGCCGCGCAGGCCGCCGCGGCGGCGGTGATCTTCGGCGCGGCGTTCGTGGGCGGGCCGGTGAGCACGACGCAGGTCGTGAGCACGGCCATCCTTGGGGCGGGCGCGGCCGAGCGGGTCAACAAGGTCCGCTGGGGTGTGGTGAGCGAAATCGTGTGGGCCTGGGTGCTCACGATCCCGGCGACGTCGGTGATGGGCGCGGGGCTGTTCGTCCTGCTGAGGCGATGGTTGTAATGAGGGATTTGGAGATTAGAGATTGGGATTGGGGATTGGGCGGTTTGGGGTAAAATTCAGGCGATGCGCAAGGTCCTGATCGCCGATCCGAATACGCCCTTCGCGACCGTCGTCGGCGAGGCGCTGCACCGCATGGGCGGATACAAGGTGGAGCTGGCGGCCTCCGGCCCCGAGGCGCGCGCAAAATGCGCGTCGCTCAAGCCCGACCTCGCCGTCGTGGACATTGACCTGCCCGAATGCGACGTGGCCGCGCTCATCGGCCAGATGCGCGACGCCATCCCCGGACTGCCGGTCGTGCTCATCCCCTACAGCAAAGATGACGCGCCCGCGGGCCTGGATATTCAGGGCATCCTGACCAAGCCGTTTTTCCTGCCCGACCTGCCGGAGCTGGTGAACGACATCCTCGGCCGGCCGCAATTCAACCGGCCCGAAGTGTATATCCTGCCCGACAGCGACGCCCGCGCGCAGACGCTCATCCATAAGCCCGCGCCGAAGCCGGTCGGCACCAAGCCCCTGCCCCGGCTGGACAGGCCGGTCGTCGTCCATAACGACCAGCGCCCGGTGATCGAGGGGCACGTGGAGGCGTTGAGCCACGCGCTCAGGGACGAGCCGGTGCTGCTGACGCAGGGGAAAAAGGTCATCACCATTTCGCCGCGCCTGAGCCAGACGGCGATTGCCGCGCTGGCCGAGGTCGTCGCCAGGGCATGGCACACGAACGACAAGGGTGGAGAAGTGATCCGGTTTGAAGGCGACTCGGACAGCACGCGCTATATGCTGTATTCGCTGGCGGTCGCCGGCGATCTGGTGCTCTCGGTCGCCCTGCGCGTGCGTATTCCTCTGCCCAGCATCCGCCGCCTCGTGCGCGAAGCGGCAGAGGAGTTAGAGTTAGTCGTAATCGGTTGAATATGGCCCCCAAGCGTAAAACCCTCTACCTGATTGACGGCCACGCGCTGGCGTATCGCACCTACTTCGCCCTCACGAGCATGGGCGGCGACCGCGAGGCCTCGCGCTGGATGACGAAGAGCGGCGAGCCGACCGCCGGGACGTACGGCTTCACTTCGGTGCTGATCAAAATCATGGAGCAGGATCAGCCTGATTACCTGGCCGTCAGCTTCGACGTCGGGCGCACCTTCCGCGATGACCTGTACGCGGAATACAAAGGCACGCGCGCGAAGATGCCGGACGAGCTGAGCGTGCAGATTGACCGACTGTACGACGTGGTGCGCGTGTTCAACCTCCCCATCCTCACGGCCGAGGGCTACGAAGCCGACGACGTGCTCGGCACAGTCGCGAAGCGCGCCGCCGCCGAGGTGGAGGTCAAGATCGTCACGGGCGACCGCGACCTCCTGCAGCTCGCCGACAAGCACATCACCATCAACCTTGCCGGGCAAAAGCTCTCCGAGGCGGTGGACTACGGCCCTGAGGAGGTCAAGGCCAAGTACGGCCTGACCCCGAAGCAATACGTTGACTTCAAGGCGCTGGTCGGCGACAAGAGCGACAACATCCCCGGCGTGGCCGGCGTGGGCGAGAAGACGGCGACCGACCTCCTTGAGCAATACGGCTCACTCGACAAGATTTACAAGAACCTCGAAAAAATTCCGGCGCGCTTTAGGGCCAGGCTCGAAGCCGGGAGAGAGGCGGCCTACCTCTCGCAGAAACTCAGCGCCATCGTCACCGACGTGCCGATTGACTTTGATCTCGAGGCCTGCCGGGCTGGTGTGTTCGACCGGGACCGTGTGGCCAGGCTGTTCCAGACGCTGGAATTCAACTCCCTGCTGAAGAGAGTGGACAGGCTTGTCGCCGGAGAGGCGGCGCAGAAGCCAGAAGGCGGGGGGCAGCAGGCGGAGGGCGGAAGCCAATTGGCCTTGTTTGGCGGCGAAACTGCAGGGTCAGGCCTTGTGTCTGCCCCCTCCGCCCCCGCCTCTCAAGGCCTGACGCAGACCATCATCGTCTCCGATGCGGCGGCGCTGGAGGCGCTGGTCAAAACGCTCAACGCGGCCGCTTTCATCACCTTCGACGTGGAAACCACTTCCACCGACCCCATGCGCGCGGAGTTGGTGGGGATTGCGTTGTGCGTCAAAGCGGGCGAAGGGTATTACCTTCCCGTTGGACATCGGGTAGATGTTGGAGATTTGAAGTTGAAAGTTGGAGGCGCCTCGTCCCCCTCCAGCGCCCAACCTCCAACCTCCAGCCTCCAACTTCCGCTAGATAAAGTCCTCGCGGCTCTCAAAGGCCCTCTCACCAGCCCTCGTATCCCCAAATACGGCCACAACCTGAAATATGATTACACCGTCCTGGCCCGCCTGGGGTTGAAAGTCGCGCCGCTGGCCTTCGACACGATGATCGCCGAGTGGCTCACCGATCCGGGTTCGCACAGCCTCGGGTTGAAGAAACTCGCCTTCGTCCGCCTCGGCGTCGAGATGACCGAGATCAAGGAACTGCTCGGCGCCGGCAAGAAGCAGATCACGATGGACCAGGTTCCCATCGCGCAGGCTGCTCCCTACGCCGCCGCCGACGTGGACATGACCACGCGGCTGAGGCCGGTTCTCCAAAAGGAGCTGGAGGAAAAACAGCAGGTCAAACTCTTCAGCGAGCTGGAGATGCCGCTCATCCCGGTGCTGGCCGAGATGGAAATGGCCGGCATTGCGCTTGATGCTGAGCATCTGGGTGAGATGTCGCAGGAGCTCGAAAAGCAGTTGGCGCGCATCGAGCAGGACATCTACGCGCTGGTCGGCTACGAATTCAACGTCAACTCGACCCAGCAGCTGGCCGAGGCGTTGTTTGGCAAACTGCAGCTCAAACCGGCGGATAAATCGCGCAAGACGGCGGCCGGCAAATATTCCACCGCCGCGGACGTGCTGGAGGAGATGCGCGGCCAGCACCCGGTGATCGAGAAGATTTTTGAGCAGCGCGAGATCGCCAAACTCAAATCCACTTACGTGGACGCGCTCCCTCAGGCGGTGAACCCCGCGACGGGCCGCGTGCATACCTCGTACAACCAGGCCGGGTCGGTCACGGGGCGTATTGCCTCATCAGAGCCGAACCTGCAGAACATCCCCATCCGCACCGAACTTGGGCGGCGCGTGCGCAAGGCGTTTGTGGCCGCGCGCGGGCAGCGGCTCGTCGCCGCCGACTATTCGCAGATCGAACTGCGCCTCGCCGCGCACATGTCGCAGGATCAGACCCTGCTCCGGGCCTTCCGCGACGGCGAGGACATCCATGCCGCCACTGCCGCCGCCGTGCTGGGCGTGCCGTCCCACAAAATCACCAAAGAACAGAGGCGAACGGCGAAATCGGTCAACTTTGGCGTCCTCTACGGCCAAAGCGCCTATGGCCTGATGGGCACGACCGGCCTCACGCTGGCCGAGGCCGAGAACTTCATCAAAAGCTATTTTGCGCGCTTCCCCGGCGTGAAGAAATATCTGGACGAGACGAAACGCCTCGCCGCCGAGCGCGGGTATGTGGAGACCCTGCTGGGCCGCCGCCGCTACTTTCCGGGCCTCGCCCAGCCCGCCGGGTCGCGCGAGGCCGCGATTGCCCGCGCCCGCCTGGAGCGCGAGGCCATCAATGCCCCCATCCAGGGAACCGCGGCCGATATCATCAAGCTCGCCATGCTGCGCCTCCCCGCCGCGCTCGCCAAAGCCAGACTCTCAGCCCGGATGCTCCTGCAGGTTCACGACGAGCTGGTCTTCGAGTGCCCCGCCGACGAGGTCGAAAAAACCGCGCGGGTCGTGCGCGAAGTCATGGAGCACGCCTTCACGCTGGACATCCCGCTCGGCGTCGAAGTGCGCAGCGGCAGGAACTGGGAAGACATGAAGACCAAATAACGCATACCCCAATGATCCAATGACGAAACGGGGTCATGCCTCATTTGTCATTGCTCATTCCTCCGTGCTATACTCTAATCGCTATGGCCGGCAACCGTGAAGCATTCGAGCAAGCCATGAACCGGGGCCACTCGGCGGCCTGGGAACTGCAGTGGGACAAAGCCCTCGCCTGCTACCGCGCGGCCCTCACCGAGTTCCCCAACGAACCCAACGCGCTCACCAGCCTCGGGTTTGCGCTGCTGCAATCGGATAAGCCGGAAGACGCGCTCAAGGTCTACCAGCGCGCGGCCTCGCTCACCCCCGGCGACCCGATGGCCCCCGAAAAGTGCGGCGAGATTTTCGAGCAGCTCGGACGGCTGAACGAGGCGGCGCAGACCTACCTCGCCGTCGCGGAGATTCACCTGAACCGCCGCGACATCCCCAAAGCCATAGACAACTGGAACCGCGTGGTGCGCCTGACCCCGGACAACCTCAACGCCCACTCGCGGCTGGCCCTCGCCTACGAGCGCACGAGCAAAACCCCGCTGGCCGTGCTGGAGTATATCGAAGTGGCCCGCATCTTCCAGCGCATGGGTCACAGTGAAAAGGGGATGCAGGCGGCGAATCGCGCCTTGCAGTTGATGCCGCAATCCCCCGAGGCCCACGACGCGCTTGAAAAACTCCGCAAGGGCGTCCCTCTCCCGGTGTTGGCGCAGGTCACCGCCTCCCACGCGCCCCGCCCCGGTTCGACCGGCATGCTCTCGCCCGGCGCGTTGGCGGCGCTCGACCAGAAGGCCGCTCGAACGGGCACCTCCCGCCTGGACAAAGCCTCCGCGCGGCTTGAGCGAGTCGCCTCGCCGCTGGATGCCTCCAGGGAAGTCGCCCTGGCCCAACTGGCCGAAATGCTCTTCGACGAGGACACTGACACCAGCAAAACGGCCGGGTCGGTCGCCGCCATCACCAAAGGCGCTACCGGGCTGCTCGGAAAGGGCAAACCCAACCGGGCGCAGGCCATCATGTTCCTCGGCCAGGCCCTCAACAACACCTCCAACAACGAAATCGAGGCGGCGATCGGCAACTTTGAGAGCGTCCTCGACGCCGGCCTGGAAAGCCCGCTGGTCGGCTTCATGCTCGGCGCGCTGGCGCTCGAAGCCAACCGCCCGAAGGAGGCCATCAAGCATCTGCAACCCGTGGTCGCGCGGGAGGACGTGGGCTTTGGCGCGGCTTATGGCCTGGGCGAGGCCCACCGCCGCGAAGGCAACCTGCGCGAGGCCTTCACCTCCCTGCTCGAAGCGCTCAAACGGCTGGACATGCAGCTCGTCTCGCCGGCCAGACAGGATGCGCTGGCCGAGGCCTACGAAACGGTGAACGAGTCACTCGCGCGCGCTTCGGATGCGGAGGTGGCCCGAACCGTCCCCGGCCTGGTGCAGTTCCTGTCCGGCGACGGCTGGGAAGAGCGCGCCCGGCAGACGCGCCAGCAGTTGGACGCGGCTGCAGAGGATGGGCAGGTGTCCACACTGACCGACATGCTCGCGGCGGCCGGGGGCGGTAAGGTGCTGGACAGCATGCGGCGCATCGAGCAGTATATGAAGCAGGGCTTGTGGGCCACGGCGATGGAAGAGGCCTTCTACGCGATCGAATTTTCGCCGACCTACCTGCCCGTGCATACCCGCATGGCGGAGATCCTGACGGCCGAGAACAAGCCGGCGGCCGCCAGCGCCAAATACGCCATCGTCGCCGAGAGCTACCGCCAGCGCGGCGAGAGGGGCCGGGCCGCGCGCATCATGCAGCAGGTCCTGCGCCTGAACCCGCTCGACCTCAACGTGCGCAGCCAGTTGATTGACATGTATCTGGACCAGGGCAAGCTGGAAGACGCCCTGAGCCAGTACGTTGAGCTGGCCGATGCGCACGCCACGCTGGCCGACCTGGCCAGGGGGCGCGCCACGTATTCCGACGCGCTGAAAGTCGCTCAGGAGAACCGGCTCGACCCCGCCTGGAGCGTGCGCATCCTGCACAAGCTGGGCGATATAGACATGCAACTGTTGAACTGGCGCGAGGCGCTGAAGGAGTACGAACAGATCAAGACGCTGGCGCCCGGCGACGAGAAGGCGCGCCTGACGCTGATTGACCTGCACTTCCGGTTGGGCAACCCGAAGGGGGCCGTGAGCGAGCTCGACGCTTTCCTGAAACAACTGCTGGCGGCGCGGAACGTCCATCGGGCGGCGAGCGTCCTGGAAGAACTGTCCACCAACTACCCGGAAGACCTGACCCTCCTCACGCGCCTGGCGCGCATGTATCAGGACATGGGCCGCAAGATGGAGGCGATTGCCCAGTACGAAAAACTTGGCGAGTTGCAACTGAACGCCGGGCAGAATGTCCAGGCCGCGGAAACGATCAAAGCCATCATTGCCCTCGGGCCGGACGATCCGGCGCCGTATCAAGAGCTGCTGGCCCAAATATCGGCGTAAGTGAGTAGGGGCGAGGGGTTCCTCGCCCGGCGCGAGCGGCCGGTCGCCTCTACGGGATGGCCCAAATCTCATCCTGAGCGAGACGCCGACCCCGACCCCGGGGTCGGTCTTTGAAAGGACCTGGGCCGATCTCTCCGGCCGGCGGTTTCCCTGCCCGTGAGCGAGCCTATTCGGTGAACGAGTTCCTGGTTGAAATCTCCCTGCTCTTTTCCGGCCTCGACTGGCTGAGCCTCCTCGACATCCTGTTGGTGACTCTGACCATCTTCAGCTTGCTGGCGCTCGTGCGCGGGACGCAAGCGATCGTGCTGCTGCGCGGCATCATCATCCTCGTCATCGCGATCGCCCTGCTCACCGCCTTCCTGCGGCTGCGCGCCTTCTCGTGGCTCCTGCGCAGCGCCCTGCCCGCTTTGCTCATCTCCATCCCGGTGATCTTCGCGCCCGAAATCCGGCGCGCGCTGGAGCGGTTGGGCCGCGCCGGGATCATCGTGAGCTTCAACGCGCACGCCACCCCTGATATCCAGTCGGTGATTGACGCCATTGCCTCCACGGCCCAGCGCCTGTCCGAGCGGCGACATGGCGGGTTGATCGTCATCGAGCGGCAGGTCGGCCTGAAAGACTACGCCGACACGGGCGTGGCCCTCGACGCCGCCGTCACGGTGGAACTGTTATTGCAGATTTTCTATCCGAACACGCCGCTGCACGACGGCGCCGCCATTCTCAAGGATGACCGCGTCGTCGCGGCGGCCTGCATCATGCCCCTCACTTCGGGCGAGACGATCACCGACCGACAGATGGGGCTGCGCCACCGGGCGGCTCTCGGCATCACCGAAGTGAGCGACGCCGTCGCCGTGGTCATTTCGGAGGAAACCGGCAACATCTCCGTCGCCCACAATGGGCGCATGATCCGCCGTCTCGACGCCGCGCGCCTCAAGAACATCCTGGCCGCCTTCTACCGCCCGCGCGGGGGCATGTCGTGGAGCGACCGGTTGCGCCGCCCGTTCGCGCGGCGGCCGGTCGGCGCTCAGCGCAACAAAGAAAAAGAAGTCGCCGGAGATTAAGCGCACATGGGTCGCTGGTTCTGGGAAAACGTCGGCACGCTTCTGCTCTCGTTTCTGCTCGCCCTGGTCGTGTGGGTGGTGGCGGTCAACGAGGAAAACCCGACCGAGGAGCGGACTTTCGCCGAGCCGGTCGTCGTCGAGTTGATCAATATTCCCTCGGATTTAATCCGGGTCGGCTTGGTCGTCACCGAGACGACCGTCACGATTCGTGCGCCCCGCTCCACCTGGGACGCGCTCACCGCCGAGCAGATTCATCTCTCCGCCGACCTCATGGGGCAGACGCCTGGCACGTATGATATCCCGGTGAGCTGGCATCTGGATCAGCCCACCGCGCGGATCATCAAGCTCAATCCGGCGTTTATCCGCATCACGCTCGAGAGCCGCACGACGCGCGAACTGCCCATCCAGGTCGAGCCTTCCGGCGAGTCGGCGCAGGGCTACGAAGCCGGCCGCCCGCAGGCCTCCGCCTCCACGGCCACCATCACCGGCCCCTCGTCGGCCGTGGACCGCGTCAGCCAGATCCTGGTTTCGATCTCGCTGGCCAACCGCAAGCAGGATTTCGACGACGAAATCCCGCTCATCCCGGTCGACTCGTCCGGGAGACCTGTGAGCGGGGTGACGGTGGCGCCGGCCACGGCGCGCGTGATCGTGCCGATTACGCAGAAAGCCGGCTTCCGGGACGTCGCGGTGAAAGTCATCACCCAGGGTCAGGTGGCGGCGGGTTACCGCATCACGAACATCACCGTCGCCCCGCCCGTCATTACGGTTTCTTCCGGAGATCCGCTCCGCGTAGGCGACCTGCCGGGTTATGTCGAAACCCAACCTCTGGACATTACCAACGCCAGCGACGATATTGTTCAACGTCTGACGCTGGCCCTGCCCGAAGGCGTCGCGCCGGTCGGCGAACAAAGCGTGCTGGTGCAGGTGAATATCGCGGCCATCGAGGGCAGCTTGACCGTGCCCCGGAAGCTCGAGATCCAGGGCCTGGAGCCGGGGCTGACGGCCTTGCCCTCCCCGGATACGGTGGATGTGCTGCTCCTCGGCCCGCTGCCGGTGCTCGACACGCTCAAGCCAGAAGATGTGATTGTGTTTATTGACCTCGAGGGCCTGGGGCCGGGCACGCACCAAGTGACGCCTCAGGTGAGCCTGCTGCCCGAGAAGCTGCGCGCCGAAAACATTCTGCCCGGCCAGATTGAGGTGGTGATTGAACGCGGGCGCGCCACCCCCAGCCCCACCCCCGGCGCCACGCCGACGAAGAAACCATAGCCGCAGTGAGCAGTGATCAGTGATCCGTAACCAGTGAACAGTCAGTGGTAAACTGACGACTGGTTACTGGTTACTGACGGCTGATCCCGATATGCCTAAACGCCTCGTCGCCATCGTCGGCCGCCCAAATGTGGGCAAATCCACGCTCTTCAACCGCCTGACCGGAGAACGGCTCGCCGTCGTGGACGACGCCCCCGGCACGACGCGCGACCGGCTCGTGGCCGAGGCGGAATGGAATGGCGTGACGTTCCACATCGTGGATACCGGCGGCATCGAACCGCTGCCGCGCAAGGCCGGCGAGGCGTCTGTGCTCTCCGAAGACTCCGCGCCGTATATTCCCCAGATGCGCGCCCAGGCCGAGATGGCGATTGCCGAGGCGGATGCGGTGATCTTCATAACCGAGGTCACCTCCGGCGTCACCGCCGCCGACCGCGAAGTAGCCGACATTCTCCGCCGCCATCAGAAACGGCAGGCCGACGGCGCGCTCGCGCCGCAGGTGATCCTGGCCGTCAACAAGAGCGAGAACTTCAAGCGCCGCGAAGAAGCCGTGGAGTTCTACGAGCTCGGCATGGGCGAGCCGATCCCTATCTCGGCCCTGCACGGCACCGGGACAGGTGAATTGCTCGACGCGCTCGTCGCCGCGCTGCCGCCGGCCGCCGGGGCTGAGGACGCGGACGCCGTGAAAATCGCCATCGTAGGCCGCCCGAACGTGGGCAAGAGTTCCTTGCTCAACCGCCTGCTCGGCGAGGAGCGCGCCATCGTCAGCCCTATCCCCGGCACCACGCGCGATGCGATTGACACGCCGCTGATTTACGACGGCGTGCCGGTGATCCTGATTGACACCGCCGGCATCCGGCGGCGCGGCCACATTGATCCGGGTGTGGAGAAGTGGAGCGTGCTGCGCGCCCTCAAGGCCATTGGCCGCGCGGACGTGGCCCTGCTGGTCGTGGATGCGACCGAGCCGTTCACCGCGCAGGACGCGCACGTGGCGGGCTTTATCCTCGACGAGCTGAAAAGCGTCGTCGTGGTGGTGAACAAGTGGGATGTGATCGAAAAAGACGAGCATACCCTGGAGGCCTATACCCAGAAACTGCGCGCCGCCTTCCATTTTCTCGATTATGTGCCCGTGCTGTTCATCTCGGCCAAGACCGGCCAGCGCTGCCATCAAGTCCTGCCCACGGCGCTCCGCGTCCAGGAAGAACGGCTGACGCGCGTGCCCACGGCGGAACTGAACCGCATTGTGCGCGAAGCCGTCATGCGGCATCCGCCGCCGCCCCGGGGCGCGCGGCAGCTCAAGATCAAGTACGCGGCGCAGGTGCGCGTCGATCCGCCCACTTTTCTCTTCCACGTGAATGACCCTAAGCTGGTGCACTTCTCCTACGAACGCTATCTGGAGAACTGTCTGCGCCAGGAATTCAGTTTCCTCGGCACGCCGCTGCGCCTCAGCTTCCGCAAGACCAACGAGCGGTAGGTTTCCACGGACCGGCAGGGTTCCCCCTCTTCATCTATCCCTAAAGCGCGATGGTCAACAAGTAGGGTTTGCCTATTGCCTCCGACCCGCCGTATAATCCATCCAATCGTTTGTTGTCCAGGAGTGTCACCTTGTCTTTCTCAACTACGCCGAGGGACGCCGCCGAAGCGCCGAATCCCTCCGAGGCCGAGGCGGCGACCGCCGGGCCGCAACCGAACTCGCTGAAATCCCTTTTCCGCGAAATTATCGAAACCGTCATCCTCACGGTCGTCATTTATGCGGTGGTCAACTTCGCCACGGGGCGCTTCCGGGTGGAAGGCACGAGCATGGAGCCGAGCGTCCATCCCGGCCAATATGTGCTGGTGGATAAGGTTTCCTACAGGCTCGGCGAGCCCCAGCGCGGCGACGTGATCGTCTTCAACTATCCTCTGGCGACCGACCGTGACTTCATCAAACGCATTGTCGGCCTGCCGGGCGAGACGGTCTCCATCACCGGCGGCGCCGTCCAGATCAACGGGCAGCCGATCACCGAACCCTATATTGCTGCCCCTTCCGCGGCGAGCGGCGCGTGGACGCTCGGCCCAGCCCAATACTTCGTCATGGGCGACAACCGCAATAGCTCTTCGGATTCGCGCAGCTGGGGACCGCTGGAGCGCCAGTATCTCATCGGTAAAGCCGTGATGATCTACTGGCCGCCGACCAACTGGGGGCTGGTTCCCCATTACATGTATGCCAGCTCCAACTAAACGCTGAGGCGCATGCCACCGCTGGAGATTTCTGAGGCTGAAGTTCGCGAGATCGTCAGCCGCATCGTGCGGCGGACGCTGGGCAATCCCCTCACCCCCCTCCCCGTCTCCTACGGAGCCACCCCTCCCCCCTCTCCACAGCCACAGATTGTAGAGAGGGGGGAGGGGCCGGGGCTGAGGGGTGAGGTCGTGGCCCTCGGCGCGGATCACGGCGGCTTCACGCTCAAAGAAACGCTGAAGGAATTTGTAGCCGCACTGGGCTACACGGTGATTGACTGCGGCGCGCACTCGACCGAGGCGGTGGACTACCCCGACCTCGCCTACGCTGTCGCCCGCCTGGTCGGCGCGGGCGAGGCTTGGCGCGGCATCCTCGTGGATGGCGCGGGCATCGGCAGCGCGATAGCGGCGAACAAAGTGCCGGGCGTGCGCGCTGCGCTGTGTTATGACCACGCGACCGCCGTCAACAGCCGCGAGCACAACGACGCCAACGTGCTCACCCTGGGCGCCGGGCTGATCGGCGTCAACCTCGCCAAGCAGATCGTCCAGACCTGGCTCAGCACGCCCTTTGGGGGCGGGCGGCACCAGCGGCGCGTGGATAAAATTGTTGAGATCGAGAAACGTTTTCTGAAAAGCGGGCAGTGATCCATGGCTGAACGTGTGGCAGTTCCACCAACGGTAACCGAGGATAAGTGGACTTACGACCGCTACCTGCGTGAAACGGCGGACGGTGAATACTTCACCATCATTGCAGGGGAGAAAATCATGTCGCCGAGTCCCACCGTATTTCACCAGCATATCCTGCTCAATCTCGGCGCGCTCTTACAAGCCTGGGCGCGCCAAAGTCAAAAAGGCAGAATAGGCGTCGCCCCTCTGGACCTCGTCCTTGCGGAAGGTGATGTGGTTCAGCCAGACCTGATCTTTGTGCCCAATGAGCACGCTGAGCGCTGGAAGGAAAAGAACTTTCGGGATGCGCCTGATCTCGTGGTGGAAATCCTCTCCCCCGGCAGCGTGAAGCTCGATCGAGAGAAGAAACGCGCGCTGTACGCCCGCTACGGCATCCCAGAGTTTTGGATCGTCAGTCCCGGCGAACGTACGGTCGAAGTTCTGCGCCTGCAAGGACAGCCATACGAAACTGCCGTCTTGCTAGACGAAGATGATAGGCTTGAGTCCCCGCGGCTGGCTGGTTTCACCTGCGCGGTGAAAGACCTTTTCATCGAATAGTCCAGTATGCCCGACGCTCAGACGGTCGAGAGAATTGTCGAAACCATCACCCGCCAGGTGCTGCTGGCGTTAGCCGAGGAAGAGCGCCGCGCGGCCAACCCCTCCGCCGACGCTTGCACCCAAGAGTGCGGCGCAGGCTACTGCATCCGGCGCTGCGGCGACAAAGTCGAGTTGATTGTGCAGGCCGGGGCCGAGCGCATCGCCGCGGGGCCGGGGGCCACGCCCGCGCGCGCCGATCTGGCGGCGATGATTGACCACACGCTGCTCAAGCCCGAGGCCACGCCTGACCAGATCGCGCAGTTGTGCTACGAAGCGCGCAAATACGGCTTCGCCGCCGTGTGCGTCAACCCCACCCACGTTCAACTCTCAGCGCAGCTGCTCAAAGGCTCGTCGGTCGCCGTGTGCACGGTGGTCGGCTTCCCGCTCGGCGCGACGCCGCCGGAAGTGAAGGCCTACGAAGCGCAGGTCGCGATGGATCAGGGCGCGACCGAGATTGACATGGTCATCAACATCGGCGCGCTCAAGAGCCGGGACTACGAGATGGTCGCCCGCGACATTCGCGCGGTGGTGCGCGTGTGCCACGCCAAAGCGGCGCTGGTCAAGGTCATCATCGAGGCCGCGCTGCTCAGCGACGAGGAAAAGATTGCCGCCTGCCTGCTCGCCAAAGAGTGCGGCGCGGATTACGTGAAGACCTCGACGGGTTTTGCCGCCGGCGGGGCGACCGCCGCCGACGTCGCGCTCATGCGCCGCGTGGTCGGGCCGAAGCTGGGGGTGAAGGCCGCCGGCGGCGTGCGCACCCAGGCCGACGCCGAGGCGATGGTCGCCGCCGGGGCCACGCGCATCGGCGCCAGCGCCGGGGTCAAGATCATCCAGAGCGGCGAAGCCGCCTCCACTTCAACAGGAGGGAAATACTGACGATGAACGACGAACCCGAGTTCGATGCGCCGAAGTACGCCTGCCCGCGCTGCCAGATCGGAACGCTGCAGCCGAAACCGGTCGTCTTCGCCCACTGGTTCGAGGGCCAGTTCATCACGATCCCGAATTTCCCGGCCTGGGTCTGCGATTTCTGCGGAAGGTGTGAATACGATGCGCTGGCGCTGGAGCGCCTGGAAATGGTCCTCGGCCCCGAGGCCGATTTGCGCCGCGAGGCCTCGCGCCGCGCCCGCCGGGGCCGGCCCAAGCCCCGGTCGGCGCCCCGCCCGGCCGGACGCCGCCGGTTCAAACGTGAAGCGTGATACGTGATCCATGATGCGTGCTGCGTCAACCGTCGCGCCTCACGTGTCACGCGCCAGGATTTCTCCCGACCCCCTTCAGAGAGGCCTCCATGCAAATCGCCTGCGTCATCGGCTCGACCGTCGCCACCATCAAAGATGAAAAACTCACCGGCCGCAAACTGCTCATCGTGCGCGAGGCCGACGAGACCGGACAGGCCGTGGGCAAACCCTACGTGGCCGTGGACTCGGTAGACGCCGGGACAGGCGACCTCGTCCTCGTCGCCGCAGGCTCCTCCGCCCGGCAGACCAGCCTCACCAAAGACTCGCCGGTAGACGCCGTCATCATGGCCGTGATTGATTCGCTGGAAGTGGGCGGGAAAGTGACATTCCGAAAGTCGTGAGGTGTGAAGCGT
>Ga0209341_10003765_pt1 | contig 14115 bp, 12 predicted proteins | sample RifCSP13_2_FD_184020 | JGI IMG/M metagenome (GOLD analysis project Ga0209341, IMG submission 184020) | Soil microbial communities from Rifle, Colorado - Rifle CSP2_sed 13_2 (SPAdes) (version 2) | ecosystem: Environmental > Terrestrial > Deep subsurface > Rock core/Sediment | place: Rifle...
GCCGACAAACCCCTTCTGTTCGACTACAACCGGATGAGCGGACGCGAGTTTGTCGCCGCCCATGTCAGGGACCCGGCACTGCAGCATTGCAGCGGCTACGCCATCCTGCGCGTCGCAGCACTGCGCAGATGTGGCATTCCGCGCGATCTTGATCTGAGAGCCTACGGCCTGGAGGACGCTTCAGGCATCGACCACGAGATGATCTTCAATCTCGCCACCACGGGTGACGTCGAGTTCGAACGCGAAGCGCCGGTCAGGCGCACGATCGTGGACGGCTATACCGAACGCTTCCCATTGACCTTCGCCTATAGCCAGTACCAATACGCGAGGCGGTTGATGGCCGAGCTCGAGCCGTGCGGCTTCGTATCCGCAGAGACACGGCGGCTTTACCTCGGGTTTTGGCATTTGATCATCGCGCGCGGGCTGGTCGTGGCGTACCGTCCCGTCTACGGCAGCGAACAAGAGCGGGGCGTGAAACGCATCCGGCCGCACTTGCCGATGCCAATACTGCTCTATTTGCCTGTCGAGGCCGGCCGGTTCCGTGTGTGGCCACGGCGAGAAACTCTCTCCACCTACCTCTCGGGGGCACGCCTCTTGCTGGCGGATTGGTGGAACAGGGCGCGCGGCCGTCCGCATATTTGCTGATGCGATTTCTTGCTGCCGAGCGGCCGCTTTTGCAGCGGGGCCGCAGCATCGAGCCTGATCTGCTCTGCCGCGCCGGATTGGGCCGCGCATTCGCGCACTCAGGGGATGCGCTCCACCAACTGCGCCATGAATTTGCCGCGGGCGGCTTGCGGGCGCCCGATAACGCGGTCCCAGAGTTTCCGTGGGCGTGCGCGTCGATTCTTGTCTTGCGCGCGCTTTGCTGCCCGGGCATAGGCCTCAAGTCGCTCCTTGTAGAACGGGCGTATGACCACATTTCGATAGCGTTCGTCTTCCGCCGACAAGACTGGGTTCGGCGCCATCAGACGCATGTAGCGCTCGGGTTCCAAGCGCTCGCGCAGAAGGGCGGAGTGCTTCTCGTAGAAGGGGTCATGATGAACCTTCACGTGCGATCTCAAAATTCGCCGTCGCGCATGGCGACCACCGTCATCGGCGCGTGCGGGGTTGGGCGTGTGGTCAGGGTTGTCGAACGGCACGCTGTGCAGTGCAAGGGGCCCATCCTGGAATACAAAGAGGCGGTTCGCCTTGTAGTCGGCCACCTTCTCGTAATAGAGCCTGTCCGGCCTGTTCGGGTCCTTCCAATGAAAGGTTTCCATGGCGACCTCGACCCGCCAATCCAGGTCCTCGGTCAGATAGGATGTCTTCGCCTCGTCCGGCTCTCCTCTCGGCAACAAGCGATGAAGCGCGGTACCCTGGCTGTGGGTATCCTCTGGATCGATGTAGAGCAGCATCGTGAATGCCCAGTGGGGGCAATGATAGAAATGCGTATGCATCCAGTGACCCGGATAGGTGGGATCCGCCTGCATCAGCGTGAGCGGCATGTCGAGCGACAAGTGTTCACGGTAGAGGCCACCGAAGACTTCGAGGGCGGGACCCGCCAGCGCCTCGGCGGCGGCGGACGCAATCGCGGGCCAGAGGGTCTCGTTGAATGCGCGCCAGAAGCGAAGCCGGGATTCAGCCATTCGGCCATAGTCCCGCCGATAGAGTTGCAGGATATGGTTCCCCGGCACCTCGGCAAAGAAGCCCTCTGTGTATTCCGGCCAATTCTCGTTGATCTGAGCGACAAGCTCGTCGGGGAGGATGTCGTCCACGATGAGATGGGGCACGGCGAATTCGCGCAAAGGCGTCGCGGCAACCACTTCTTGGACCTTTGCGGCTTCTCTGAGAAATGTAAGCTCGGTCATGGGCTTCCTCTCGACTGGTTTGGTCTGCACCCGCGAGTCGTCCATGCGCTCGGCACGCGAACCGAGCCCCAGCGAGCCCGCCGCTTACAGAATCTCCCTGACGCTCGAGAGGTTGATGAAGAACCCCCTCTCGCGGCTTCCCGGAAAGCTCGTTTTGTCATCCGCATCGAGCGTGTTCACTGCGAATATCGCTGAAGCCTTTGGCGCAGGACACGCGACAGCGAGGTCGCAGCCGAAGAAGCCGTTGCGGTAGAGGAACTGTGCGTCGATGATCTCGATCCCCTCTTTGGCAAAGGTGTTGGCTATGCGGCTCTGATTGCCGAGCCTGAAATCCACGTACGCCAACGTGGAGCGATCATTGTCGCGCACGGAAAGGCGGATCGTCTCGAGCCGATGGGGGCGCACGAACACCGAGAAATTGAGCCGCGATATGTTCAGCGCCGCGGACTTCTCCAAGCAGTGCTCGCTTGCTTCTGGGGTCTCGCGCAACAGCCGCAGGGGATTGTCTTCGTTCAGTTGGGCGCGCTCGATGTCCAGGCCCCGCTTCACCCAGGATTCGTGCTCCACATTTGCGTCGCCGAGCAGATTGATAGCGCCACGTTTGCGCACTGCATGCTCGGGTCGGAGCCTGCCGCGCAGCACTGTCGGCCTCAGCACGCGGCTGGCGTATTGCTGCCAGAAGCCGGGATTTTCCTTTGCGAACCATCGATCCTGATCGATGTCCCCGACCTTTTCCAAGATCAGCATCGATCCCCAGCTTTCGACGACACGCGCAACATTCCGCTCGACCAAGAGTTCTTCGCACGCCTGCTTCACGGGCTCGACGTACGTGATGGGATTGTCCGCGGCATCGTGAAACGCGGCCAACGCCGGCTTACCGTCGAAGGGCCTGAGCGTGTTCCAGAACGTCGCAATGTCGTGACAGACCCCTTCGTAGGAATGATCCGCATCGATGAACACCATGCCAAACTCGGTTTCCGCGATCGGCTCGCGCGAGGATTGCCGGTAGAGCTTGAGCCGCGACGCGACATCGGGGCGTTCGAAGACGTGCTCGGCGATGAAGGCATGGAAGGGCGCCCGGTCGATGCTCACCACCGGGCGGGAACCCGACGCACCCAGCAGCACAAGCGTGCTGCCGCCGGCCGCCCTGCCGACCTCGAGGATTGGCCCGCCCGACATTTTCAGGGCGCGCCAGAGAAGGGCGCCCTCGTCGATGCGCTGGTGGATGACGCGATGATTGTTGAGGCTCGCAGCGAATATCCAGCAGGACAATTCCGCAAAGTCGGCCTCTCCGAACTTTGCGATGCGATCAACGCTCTGCCGCATCTTGTCGTGGGCGTTGTAGTCCTCCGTCGTTGCGTAGAAGATCTGGCGATCCCGGTGCTTACGCAATTCCTCGCGCAGCCCTCGGCACTCCTCCTCGAGACTTGCGTTGTGCGACGGACCCGCTATGGCCGGCGCCGCTACACCGGACGGCGTCGCTCCATTCGGTGCGGCGCGCAGCCGTGCGTTCTCCTCCAGCAGGCGATCTATGCTGGCCTTCTTGTGCAGCGACAGACCGCCGAGGTTGAGAAAATTCTGGACCTTTTCCTTGAGCAAATCCTCCTCCCTGACAATTCGCGTGATATGGGTTTATCGAATGGTGTAGCAAATGCACCAAGGGGGCGGCTGACAATTTTGCCATTTTCCACTCCTTATCGCCTCGCTCGGACGCAAATATGATAATCTGGCTCTAATAAAGGGAATACGATTTCCGATATTGTGCGCTTGATTGTGTGGACGCGCATCCTGTCGCGCGATGTGAGGTGCCTTCACGCCATCTCTTCGCGGTGGGCCCGAGCCAGACCCTTGTCGAGCGGGGTGAAAACAAACTTCGGAAATGCCCTGTGGATCGCCGTCACATCGAACGCACGATGGGTGATGGCATTCTGCCTGGGCGTCCCCGTGATCTCGATCGGCGTTGGGAATTCTCGAGCCACCATTTCCCCCAGGGCAGCAAATGAGACGGAGTGCCCGGTCGCTAGATTGAGCATCCCGCTGCTGCGATGTCTGATGACCAACGCGATTAGAGCTACCGCATCATCGATGTAGATGTGGTCTCGCGTTTCCTCCCCGGCGCCAAACAACACGATGCGTCTATCCTTACGCGCCATTCGCCGCAGGCGATTGGGGCCATAGGAGTTGTGCGTGTCGCCGGCCCCGTAGATCAACGTCGGCCGCAGGATCGCGACCGGCATCTCGGTCGCCTGCCTGAACATGATTTCGCGTGCCAGGTGCATGGCGCCGTAGAGATCGGTTGGCTCGGCGTAACTCGCCTCGTCGATGAGCGCAGTGCGAAACGGGTAGACTGCATCGGAGCTCACGTAAACGACGTGGGCAACGCGTCGGCGCTCGAGCGCGGCGTGCACGCAGGACCCCATTTTTAAGTTTGCCAGGAAAGCCGGCACACCCCGACCCTTGTCTGGGGTTAGCGCGGCCAAGATGACTACCGCATCGTTGGGCTGCAATTCCTCAAGCAGCTTCTCTTCGGAGCCGTGCGCAGCGAGGTCGATTGCATCACGGCCGATGGACCTGACAGGAACGCACTCGCCTGCCAGATGCTCGGCGAGCTTCTTGCCGACGAACCCCCGCCCACCCAGGATCACGACGCGGCCGGGGCTGACAGGCTCAACAGCGTGATGCGTCAACATGAGGTTTACCCCGGATCACGAGCCCGTGCGCTCCAAGTCCCAATGTCACGTGCGATAACCCGGCTGCAGCGCATTTCGCGCGATCGAGGCAGGCAAATGGATCGATCACGACACGCCCTCGCAGGCGGGCAGCAATATCCGACGGTCGGAGCTGCTTGAATTGCAACCATGGCGTCGAAATGATCAAAGCGTCGCCGCCTTCGCAAGCCGTCAGCACGTCGACTGCCCGCGAGAGCCGGGGGTGCCATTCGCTGCGCGGCGCGACAACGGGATCGTAGACCGTCACGGCAAAGGGCTTCAGCGCGTCGAGCAAAGCGAGCGCGGGTGAATTTTTTGTCGAGTGAGTGTTTTCCTTATAGGCTAGACCCAACATGACAAGTTTCGGGTCGTTCCTCGTCGCCAGAACGTGTTCATGGACGGCGCGCAGCAACCACTCCCGACGATATCGACTGTTACGTTGCCATGCCCTGACGACACGCACGTCAGTCCCTAGTGCTTCTCCGAGTTGGGCTACTGTCTCAAGATCGCGCTCCAAGTTGCCGCCGGCAATTCCGAGGCCGGGGGCAATGTACGCGTAGGGTCCTATGCGGGCGTCTAGCCGCAGTGCTGGCACAATCTCCGACCAGTCTGCACCAGTCTTCTCGCAGATCTCGGCCAACGTGTTTGCTGTCGCGACTGATGCGACGAGACAGCAATTGATCGCTATTTTCGTCAGCTCGGCGCTCTCGAAGCGCATGGGCAGGACCGGACAGCCGAATGCCTGCAGGAACCTTGCAAATGCCTCCGGTAACGGCCGGGTGGGGTCGTCACAGCCCACTATGAACCGTTCCGGGCGCGTCGCCCGTTCCACCGCCCGTCCGAAGATCAGCGTCTCGACCTGATAGAAGAGCCGTATTCCTGGCCGCTGTCGGGCGCGCGTAAACCCGGGCGGCACCTGGCTCAGAATGACAATTGTCGCTGCCGGCCGGGCGTGAGCGAAGGTGAGATCGAGAAGCTCGGTCAGCGGTGAGAGATCGCTGTTGCCGCGATCATCGGTTGGGACGTCCGGGGCAACATAGATGAGATCGCAAGACGCCAGACGCGACGGCTCGCTCGTGAATGATACGCGTGCGCGATGCGCGCTCAGCAACTGCTCCAGACCGGGCTCCACAACGGGTAGCCGGCCGGCCTCGAGGCCCGCGACCGCCGCCGGGTCTGGCGCGAAGCCGATTGTCTCGAAGCCCTTGCTCGCCGCGGCGATGGCGGAACACACGCCGAGATGCGTCAGGCCGACGTAGCCTACTCGAGGCAAGCCGCTCATGGCCGACCCGCACAATCGATGGCGTCGGCCGAGAGCCGGCTGAGCGAACGCAGGAGCCACATGTCATTGTCCAGCGTGGTGGGCGCTCCCCGCGCGCACAAAGCCTTGAAATGCGCGTATTCCAGCTCCCACGTCGGGTCGTCGCGCACGAGCGTGACGCTTTCCTCGGACGGGCGGCCGCTCGGCAGCATGCGCGTGCGCCTGATGAAGGTCGTGGGGCCCCATTTGCACAACGATTCGATGTGCGCGCTCCCGCGCTCGGCGAACACATCGCAGGTGAAATGGTTGCGCCACGACAGCAGCGTCATCTCGAGCTCCATCTTCGGCTGCGACCGCTCGGAGGCGATCACCACATGATCGGGTGCGCGATTCTCGAAGCGGCTGGCCGAGGTGACCCGAAAACCATCGGCTATGTCGCCGAACCAGAACCGCGCCGTGTCGAGCAGGTGCGAGCCGAGGTCCGGAAGAACACCCGCGCCGCTATCGCGCCATGCAGATTCCCGCACTAGCCGCGCCGTGCCGTTGCCATAAAACATGCGACACCGATAGATTCGGCCGAGCTCGCCCGTCTCCAGCAGCTCGCGCATGCGAACGTAGTGCGGCTCGAAGCGATGGTTGTAGGCGGTGTAGCAAACAGCACCGTTCTGCCGGGCCAGCGACTCGAGCGCGCGCAACTGCTTTTCGGACTGCGCGTGCAAGGGCTTCTCGACCAGCGCGTGCTTGCCATTGGCGAGCAAGTGATTGAGGATCTCGACCTTTGGCTCATCGGGCACGCACACGATCGCGGCATCGTAGCGGTCGAGGGCAACCTGCCGGAGGTCGCAAAAATCGGCCTCTGCGGCGACAGGGTCGACGATCGCAACCGCCTCAGCCGCGGCGACATGCCTGCGCTTGCGGCCCTGCACTCCGTACCCCACAATGATTGAACGCATGATCCGCCGCCGTCGCCACCCCCTGCAAGCGGTCAACAGTAATTGACGTTTCTCTCGAACCGCTCGAGTTTGCCGATTACATCCTCAGGCCGGACAGGCACGTTGCCTTCGTGCTCACATTCGACCGCGGCGGCGAAGGAGCCGAGCACAGCTCCGATCACGGGGCTCTTGGTGGCAAACAGCGACAGCGCCGAATATGCGAGCAATGCATCGCCGGAGCCGACCGCGTCCACAACACGCCCCGCAAAAGAATCGACCGCAAAGAAAGCCCGCACGTCCTCGTATGTCTTGGGCACCGAACGAAACGCAAGGAGCCCCCGCTCACCGAGCTTCAGCAGCAGCCACTTGCACCCCGCCTGCCGGTAGAGTTCCAGCCCGAGCGGACGGACGACGGAATCCTGGTCTCCGAGCGCAAATCGCGCCTCACGCTCGTTGGGCGTTATCAGGTCGAAGCCGCGGAAATCGAGAATGTTGCCCCAACGGCTGGCCACTTGGCTGTCGGCGATGCGAAAAATTCCCGCAGGGATGGCCTGAGTGAGGGGCGGAATCGTCTCGCGGTTGAAGACCCCATGGCGGAAATCGCTGAACACCACAATGTCCGCCTGCGTGCCGCGGACCTGCTCGAGCAGATGCTCTAGAATGCGACCGGAGATCGACCGATTGTCAAGAGTATCCACCTTGAGGAGATTATAGCCTCCGGCAACGATGGCGTTCTTGTTGGTCGTCGGACGCGTGCGGTCGATGATGGGCGCGCAGCTCACGCCCGCATCTTTCAAGTCTTTGAGGACGAACTCGGCAAGGCTGTCATCGCCGAGCACTGTGGAGAATGTGACCTCGGCGCCGGCTGACTGCAGGTGCTTGGCGACGACGCCGGCCCCACCCACAAAATCCGTTCGACCTTCCATGCGGACGCTCATCGTCGGCGTTTTCGTCATGCCGCCGATCAGCGTCGTGTGCGTATAACTGTCGATGATCGTGTCCCCAACGACGTGGACACGGATACCCTTCAGATCGTCCAACGCTCCACGCAGACCATCGAACGAGAGGCCTTCGGCCTCGAGAAGCGCCATGAGCTTCTCGGTGGCGATCGCTGGCGGCTCGCTCTCGATGATATGAGACGACGAGTAGACGATGTCGCCGGGAGTGAAGATGATCTCTCCGCCGTACGCTTCGACTGCCTGCTTCTCCTCCGCAGTGCGAGGGTGGAGGCCATCCTTGGTATATTCGTAGCCTTTGGCGAAGTAGTCCGGCTGGATGATCCCGATATTGCGGATCGGAGTCGGCTCGTAGTCGACGATTACGTAGTCGACGCATTCGAGCGCTGCGAGGTTGAAGGCGCGCAGCTCCTGCGGCACGTAGGGGCGAAAATTGGCTTTGGAAATGTGCGCGTCCGCGGTGAGGCTAGCGATCAAGATATCGCCCTTGCTCTTGGCATAGAGCAGATGTCGTACGTGACCGGGATGCACGATATCGAAGGTGCCATGGCACATGATCACTTTCGTCGAGCGCGGCCTCTGTCCCACGGCCTTGACGATCTCGGTGGCAGTCTTGACCTTGTGGCTGACAATCTTATGGCTGACAATTGTTTCGTTCATTAGGCTCTGCCTTCTGTCTGGAGCAAGCTGAACCAACTTGTCGTCGCTCGTGCGATTGAATCCGGATCCCAAAGCGGGGCATCCCGCCAATAATCGATGTCGGCGAGGACGTGAGCGACGCCCTCTTCGAAGCTGACTTTCTGCTTCCAGCCGAGCTCCCTCGTGATCTTGCCGATGTCGGCAAACGTGCAGTCGGGCTCGCCCGGACGCTTCGGAATGTGAACGGCAGGGCCTCCCAGCAGTCGCGCAAGCCGATTGACCGACTGGGGATTGCCGGCCCCGAGATTCCAGATCTGGCCCGTCAATGCGGATTGGGCAGCCAGCAGAAACGCGTCGGCAACATCAGTTGCATAGAGAAAGTCGCGCGTTTGGGTGCCGTCCCCCACGACAGTGAAGGGCTTGCCCGCCAGCTTCTGCCTCAAGAACACCCCAAAGACGGCACCATAAGCGCCCGATGTCCTTGCCCGCGTGCCATAGGCATTGAAGATACGGATGGAATTTACGGGCAGCCTGTACACATCCTGCCAGTGAAAGGCGATCTGCTCGCCTTGATACTTGCTGAGCGCATAAGGATATTGCGGGGATATCGGATGGTCCTCGCGCGTCGGCGTCTGCGCCAGCCCATAGCAGGACGAGGACGCAGCGTAGACGAACTTGGCGACACCACGCCCCCCGTTTGCGGCCCGGGCGCACTCGAGCATGTGGACTGTTCCCTGCACATTCGTCGACATGTACTCCAGCGGATGCTCGATGGAAGGCACAATGTCGCCGATGCCGGCAAAGTGGAATACGTAGGCCACCCCATCGAACAGCGGGTCGCCAGGAACCAGGCGCCGAATATCGGCGATACGCAGCTGCACGTCCGCATTGCCCGCGTGGCGGGCAAGATTGCTCTCACGGCCACCGACCAGGTTGTCGATCACCCGCACGGCAAATCCGTGCTCAATCAGGAGGTCGACCATATGGCTGCCGATGAAGCCGGCGCCACCGGTGACGACTGCAATCGGCTTCCTGATCATTTCACACCGAGCTTCTTCATTGTCCGGACGTTGTAGTACCAGTCATCCTCGAAACTGTTCGGCAGCAGGTGATTGCGGAATGCCCGAGCCAAGTCGCGCACGGCATCCTCGATCGTGCGCTTGGGTTTGTATCCAAGCACTCGGCTGATCTTGTCCGAGTTCACGTGATAGGAGCGGTTGTCGTTAGATGGCGTAGTGACGATGTTGATCCGCTCGCAGCCGGAAGACTCCTCCTCTACGACCTTCTTTGCGATCTGCGCGATGTGGCTGATCGAATGGTTCTGGAAGCCGATGTTGAAGGTCTGGCGGTGAATCTTGTCGTGGGGTGCCTCCAGCATCAGCTCGTAGGCATCCACCATGTCCTCGATATGGAGATTCGGTCGCATCTGGGCGCCGCCGAAGACCGTAATTGTCCCTTTGTTGACGGCATGATTGGTGAGGATGTTGACAGAAAGGTCGAGACGCGTGCGAGGGCTATGACCGCAGATCGTCGCCGGCCGCATGACGACGCTCGTGAAGTCGTCCGAGTCATATTTCCACAGCAGGGGCTCACACAGGCCCTTGTATTTGTTGTAGAGCGTGAGCGGCACCAAAGGATGGTCCTCAGTCACGTTGGGAGAGTCGCTGACGCCGTAAACGGAGCTGGAGGAGCAATAAACGAACCGTTTCACTCCGGCGTTCCTGGCTGCCGACACCATCGGTTCGAAGCAGTCGTAGTTGATGGTCCTCGACAAGCGCTCGTCGAGCTCGAAGCTGGCATCATTGGAAATGCAGGCGAGGTGGAGGACGGCATCGTGTCCCTTCAAGGCTTCTGCAAGCCTTGGCGTGTCCCGGATGTCCCCCCTTATCACCGCAAGGTTCGGATCGTTCGGCAGACGGCAACCGAAGTAGAGCGTGTCATACACCGTGACCCTGTAGCCTCGCGAGAGCAGTCGAGGCGTAAGAGCGTGACCAACATAGCCGGCCCCGCCGGTGATGAAGACTTTTTCGAGCACGATAAACCCCGCGCTTCCCGAATTGTTTCAGACGCCACGTTTGGCCTTGGCAGTGCGGCCCGGCTTGGAGATCGCTACCTGCAGCATTGTCTCCGAGCGCCGAGCGGTCAGGAATTCGGCTTCCACTAGGCTGGGACCGGGATCGCTATTCTGAAGCCCGCTGCACGCGCGTCATTCCAGAACATCTTCACCGTCTCCAGCGAGTAGACGTCCTGATCCTTGCCGATCAGCTGCAGTTTCTTGATGACCTCGTTGGTCACGGTGATGATGCCGCAGCCGACCTGGTCTGCCTGGAAGATGTTGAGCAATTCGCGTGGGCTCGCCCAAAGCAACTCGGCGTTGGGGCGCATTTTCATGATATGCGCCGCCGCTGCCATCAACGGCACCGGGTCAATGCCGCAGTCGGCAATCCGTCCCGCAAAGACCGAGATGATGGAGGGCGTATCCGAGTGCAGCGCGTCACAGATTCTGCGCACTTGGTCGAGCGTAAACACGGCGGTGATATTGAGCTGCACACCGCGCCTGGAAAGCCGACTCACCAGCGGTCCGCAGAACTCTCCTTCGGTGTTCGTGACCGGGATCTTGACATTGACGTTGCGCCCCCACGAGGCGATCTCGCGTGCCTGGTGCTCCATCTCGTCGAAGTCGTCGGCGAAGACTTCGAACGAGACGGGCCGATCCGGAATGGCGGCAAGAACCTTGCGGGCAAACTCAACATAATCGGTGATGCCGGCAGCCTTCATCAGGGTCGGATTGGTCGTGAAACCCTTGATCAGGGGATTGGCGTGCATTGCCCTCATCGCCTGCAAATCCGCTCCATCGGCGAAGATTTTCACTTTCAGTGATTTCAAGTCCCGCATTGCTTGGCTCCTCTTCCCTCACACAGGCCCTCGGAGAACGAATGGCATCGCTTCAGCCAGTGACCTGACCACGGCATCCGGACATTCCGGCCGCTGTTCTTCGTAGCCGTAGTCGACGAAAACGGTTCGGCAGCCGGCAGCCCGCCCCGCCGCAATGTCGCGCCAGCGATCGCCAATCATCCAGCTTCGCGACAGATCGATCGAATGCTCCTCGGCTGCATCGAGCAGCATCCCGGGCTTCGGCTTCCGGCAGGCACAATGGTCCTGATCGAGGTGGTGGCAGACCTTGATATCGTCGACAGGCACTTGCCTTCGCAGGCGCTCGTGCATTTTCTCGATGGTTTGAAGAGACTGTCGCCCTGCGCCGACATCAGGCTGGTTGGTCGCCACAATGACCGCATATCCGGCGTTGCGGAGTCGCCGCACCGTCTCCACCACGTCAGGGAGAATAACGAAGTCCTCCACCCGCATCGGCGCATACGGCCGCCCGTTGCGCACCATGTTCTGGTTGATGACCCCGTCTCGGTCGAGAAAAACCGCCCGTTTCATTCCTCCGGCGCCCCCCGTAAACATTCCACATCGGCGCCTCAACGTATTTGCCGACTGGAACCCCTCGCTTCGGCGGCTGCCACACGCACGTCCGCGTCAAGCTGCGCCAATTGCCCCTCAATCCAGCGCATACTCGGCTTACCACAAGCTCCCCGGCATCGTCGCCGAGTCAGGGCCCTGGAGAGCAGATTTACACAAGTTTCAAAGACTACACCGGATATAAAATATCCTCCATATGACATAATCCACGCCAATATAAATACGAAGATTATGGTACATGATTATCAGATTCGTATGCGCGAACCCATCTCCTTCAATCCTATCTTTCCAAAAGACGCGCAACGCGCTCGCGCCGAGGAACCATCCCACTATCCCCTCATGCGGAGATCACAGCTCACTTGTCAGCCCACGCCGGCGTGGATCGCGATATCTGATCTTGCGTCGCTCACCTGCTGATCTCCTCATCGGCCTGCAGGACCGTCCACCAATGCCAACCGGAATAGCCGGCACGGTGGAACAATTGCAGCCACCCCATCGGCGTGTCGTAGCATTTGGCCGTCAGCATCCACTCCAGAAAGACCTCTCGCTCGAGTTCTGTCCGGTAGGCATCGACCTGCACGAAGCCTCTTCCAGGGCAGACGCGCTCGATCTCCCGGAGCGCGCGCTCGCAACCAGCGCGATCGAGATTGTGAATGGTGTTGATAGCGAAAACGGCGTCGAAGGAGTTGTCGGCAAATGGGAGCCGCTCACAACTGGCCTTTGACAGATAAGGCTTTGCGTGAGGATGGGCATTCTCCAGCGCGTAGTCCGAGACGTCGATGCCCACAACATCCAGGCCCGGCAGCGCTTCGCGCAGATCGTTCACGAAAAATCCCTTGGCGCAGCCGACGTCGAGAACGCGGCTACCGGGCCTCAGCTGCCAATGCCGGACTGCCCGTTCGGCAACCCGCCTCCATCGGCCGTCGTAGTGGTAGCCGCCGTAGCCTTGCTCCCGAGTGCCGTCGAAGTACTCGGCCCCGAATTTGAGGGCGAGCCGGCGGTTCTCCTCCTTGTTCGCCTTCCGGGCGCCCACCGGGCGAACGCATTTCGGCAGGGTGCCGAGCAGGTCAAAATCCCGCCTGTTTCGCGCATCTTCCAAGTCGGAAATGGCTGTTCGCCGCTTCATGAAATAGGCGAAATTTCCCATGGACGCGCCGCATAGGAGCAGACGTCACCGTGCTCCACAAGCCCGTATTCACAGGATTAACGGTCGGGCAGTCCACTTAATTGAGGCGCCGGCCCGGGATTCACAGCCGCGATATTATATTAGATATATTATCCATCATATCCGAAAACCAACAACTTAGTTTTCCTCTCCCAAATTCTGTCTCGGGTTTGACTCCCCACTTCCTCACACTAATAGTTGCCTACCTTGCTCTGGCGCGACGTTGAGTTCGGTGGGGCTCCTCAGCAACTCCGCTTACCTCATCAAAGAAAGATGGATTGCCGCGTGTCGCACGCTGCCACCTACCTGCAAGAGGTCGGCGAGACCGCCCGCCGCCTCTCACCGGACAACATCGAGAAGCTATGCGAGGAGCTCGTGGCGCTTCGAGAGCGCAACGGCAGGCTTTTTCTGCTCGGGGTCGGCGGCAGTGCGGCCAACTGCGGCCATGCCGTGAACGATTTTCGCAAGCTGTGTGGTATCGAGGCATACGCCCCAACCGACAACGTATCCGAGCTGACGGCCAGGACCAACGACGAAGGCTGGCAGACGGTATTCTCGGAGTGGCTGAAGGTAAGCCGAGCGAACACCCGGGACGCGATCTTCATCCTTTCGGTTGGCGGTGGCAATGTAGAGAAGAACGTAAGCGCGAACATCGTTGCAGCCATCATTGAAGCCAAGAAGCGCGGCTTGAGAGTGCTCGGAATAGTTGGTCGCGATGGCGGCTATACGAAGCAGGCCGGCGATGTCGTGGTGGTCGTGCCGACCGTAGAGGAATGTCGCGTAACTCCCCACGTGGAGGCTTTTCAGACCGTCGTCTGGCACTGCCTCGTGTCGCATCCGCGGTTGCAGCTCAATGCCACGAAGTGGTGACACGTAAATGAGCACCCCAACGGACGTCGGCTTGGCTTGCGGGACCAGGGCCTCGGGCGACCAAGGCCTGCAGCTTGCGGATGCCCGTCGAGACCGTCATGTCGGGCTTCGCCCCTATCTCCTGCGCCATGTGCCCGCGCTGATCAGATCCCTTGTCGAGGAACCATTGCGCCGACCGGCCCTGCCGCTCCGCCTCGCATGGGTTGAAATAGTCCAAAGCTATCGCCGAAGCTTCCTCGGGCCATTCTGGATTA
>Ga0209341_10003766_pt1 | contig 14113 bp, 16 predicted proteins | sample RifCSP13_2_FD_184020 | JGI IMG/M metagenome (GOLD analysis project Ga0209341, IMG submission 184020) | Soil microbial communities from Rifle, Colorado - Rifle CSP2_sed 13_2 (SPAdes) (version 2) | ecosystem: Environmental > Terrestrial > Deep subsurface > Rock core/Sediment | place: Rifle...
ATCGAGAGCCTCAGGTCAAATAGCAGCGTCGATACCGGAATCACCTACGGCATCCAGCTCCCCGGAGCGGTGCCGTTCTTCGAGGAGTACGACGCGATGATCGAGGCCAACTACAATCAAGAGCAGTGGAACGGCCTCCAGCCCTGGCAGCGGGCGGAGGCCGTTGCTCATTTCCGGGTCAAACGGCACATCGGTCTCCATGAGGCCGAGGCCCTGGACACCCACTTCCGATCCAAGAGGCCAAAGAAGTAAATGGCATTTGAGAACATCGGAGTCCGGGCGGTCATCGAAGGCATTGGCGCCTTCAATCGCGACGCGGACGCGATCAACCGCCGACTGAAGGAAGTCACCGGCAATGTTGATCGGGTCGGCAAGCAAAGCCAGAAGACCTCGGCGTCGCTCAAAGACTTCTCAGGCACTCTCCGAGCCACGGGCATAGGACTCGGGTTGGTCGGGGCGGCGGGAACCGCCCTGATCGTTTCTTCGACCCGGCTGGCTGCCCGAGTCGAGACCCTGGGCGTGGTCACGGCCACCCTCGGCCGAAACGTCGGTAAGACCGAGAAGGAAATCCGAGACCTCGAGAAGGCGGTCAAGGCGCAAGGGATCACGCTCCAAGCGACCCGGGCCTCGATCGCCAAGATGGTCGAATCCAACGTCGATCTGGCGCACGCGACGGAGCTCGCCCGCCTCGCTCAGGACGCGGCGGTCATCGCGAACATCAACTCGTCGGAGGCCTTCGAGAGGGTCATTGATGTCATTGCCTCCGGGAACGTCCTGATCGCCAGGAACCTAGGACTCCAGGTCAGCTTCGAACGGGCCTACCAACAGACGGCCGTGGCACTGGGAAAGACCACCGCCGAACTGACCGAACAGGAGCGGGTTCAGGCCCGGACGAACGCGGTCCTGGCCGCCGGAACCAATATCGTCGGGACCTATGAAGCGGCGATGACGACGGCGGGCAAGAAAGTCCTGAGCCTGGATCGGCATCTGGAAGAGAGCAGCCGGATCATCGGCGAGCTGTTTCTTCCGGCCTATGCCGAAGCGGTCGATGTAGTGACGGAATTCTTGGAGAAGTTCGAAGACGCAACCGTCGCCCAACAGCGCGGCGTGGCCGCGACTCTGGCCTCGGCGAGTGCGATTGCTACGCTGTCGGGAGCCACGCTGATCTTTCTCAGCAACCTGCCTCGCCTGATCGAAGGCCTACAAAAGATAGGGATTGTCAGCGCGACGGCGGCCGGGGCGATCGGCTTGGTTGTGACTGCTCTTGCGGCTTTGGCGATCGCCGGCGCGAAAGCTCGGGCCGAAAATGCGGCACTGCGTGACGAGCTTCAGCGGATTGCCTCCGAGGTTATCAATCAAAAGGGGACGTTCCGCGACTACGAGAATGCCATTGTCGATGCCGCTAAAGGCACGACGCTCTGGGAGTTCGCTGCCCGGCAGGCGCGGTCTTCTGGAGAGAGCCAGCGCGAAGCCGTGCTACGTCTTTTGCGCGCTCAGGGATCTCTGGACGAACAGCAGTTGGAGTCCATTCGGGTTGCCACTCTGTACGATGACAAGTTGAGAGGACTGCCTGGGGCATTGGCAGATACTGGCGAGGCGGCTGACGGTGCAGCAGGAGGTATTGACGACCTAGCTGCCGCACAAGAAGAAGCCACCCGTAAAACTCAGGAATTGGCAGATGCCCAAGAGATCCTGCAAGGTCGGTTGGATGAGGTTCAGCTGCAGATCTCCACTGACATAACTCCACAATTCGGAGACTTCAAACAACAGCTCGAAGACCTCAATGCCGAGATCGCCTCGCTCGAAGCCGAGAAGCTGGAGGCAGTCGCCAGTCTGGAGGTCGAGGGAATTGAGGATGCGGAAGAGGCTGCGGATCGGATTGCGGACCTGAACGAACAACGCCGGGACGCTGTTCAGCGGTTACAAGAACTGGAAACCGAGCTGGAGATCGCGCGGCTTCGGGAAGAGGAACTGAACGAAGAGACCTCGGAGGCCAGCCGATTACAAGCCCAGGCCCGGCTGGATCGTTTGACGGCCGACATCGCCGATCAACGCGAGGAAATATCTGGCTTGACCCGAGAGATCAGCGAGGCCGGAACTGTTACCGGAGAAATCTCGGCGGATCAACAAGAAAAGCTCTCCGAACTGGAGGCCGAATACGCGGAGCGCGAGGGAAGTATTCGAGATCAAATTGAAGAAACCACGAAAGCATGGCAACGACAGACAAAAGAGATCATCTTCAATCTCGCGACTCAACGCTTGGGGCTTGGGGGATTTACCGATGAGGAACTGGATCTTCTGACTACGCTCGCTGGCCCTGAGGGTCTTGGACTGGTTGATGAAGCTGGAGTCGCGCTCCTGGAGAGCTTAGATAATCTCAACAAGGCCCTAGCGGCTCCAGGAGATCAAGTGCCCGATGTGACGGCCGCGATGAGTGCCATTGCGCAAGCGATGGCTGATCCTGCTCAAAGTGCTGACGATTTAGTAGCGAGAATCGAAGCAATCGGGACGGCGTTTTCTACCTTGCAATTGCAACTAGGAATGGGATTGGCAGGCGGACCGCTGGGGATCACGCCCGGAGGCTTGATTCAGCAACCAGGATTTATCACGCCAATGGGAGCGCAACAATTCGGAGGGCCTGTGGGCCGTGGCCGTCCGGAAAGGGTTGGCGAACGCGGCGAGGAACTGTTTATTCCGAGGTCGTCGGGAGAGATCGTTTCCAATCGCCTGCTTTCGGTATTGAATTCTCTGGCCTCCGCGCTTCCGATCGCCGCGCCTCCGCTTGCAATGGCCGCGGCAGGCGAGGGAAGTACGACTACCAATAACAGCATGACGATCAATACCAGTGCGCCGGTCGAACCGATTGCGGCTGACTTCAATCTGCTGGCCCTTATGGGCGAGCGCCGCGGCTGATCGATGCCCAACGCCAAGCTCGAAATCTACGAACCGGACGCGACGACCAATCTGGTCACAAATCCCAGGCTGACTATCAACACGACCGGGTATACGGCTTCGGGTTCGGCGATCAGCCGGACGCTTACTCGAGCGCGGTGGGGCCTGGCAAGCTTGCTCGTCAACACGAACGGGGCAGGGTTGCTCGAAGGAGTTTACTTCTCGGTCAATCCTGGGACTCAGAACCAGCCCTATGCGGGCAGTCTGTACGCTCGGGGATCGGGGACCGTGCGGGCTAGGCTGCGGGATGCGACGAACGGGATTGAATTCATCAGCGAGCGGGTTTCGCTCGATGACCGACACTGGGTAAGGCTGGAAGTCTTGGGCCGGACCGGGGGCGCGGTCTCGGCCGATCTCCGACTCTACGTCGAGACCGTCGGATCGATCCAGGACGTGGTTTTCTACGCCGACGGCTTCCAGATCGAGGCCCAGCACTACGTCTCCAGCTACTGCGACGGGGACCTGGAGGACGACCTGCCGCGCCATGCGGGCGACCGGTACTTCCGCTGGACCGGGACCAAACACGAGACCACCAGCACGCGCTCGGATCGCTTCCGGCCCGCGGGCCGGCCCCGCCAGATCGAGCTCGCGGATGTCGGGGTCTACGTCACTCAGGCCTCGGGCTTGGGCATGGCTCCGGTGCTACTCAATATCCAGAGGTTAGGCGCTCAGGATGGGTCTGAGGTCCAGAGCTATCGAACGCAGGACCGGGTCTTGCAGATGGTCTTCTGGGCCCGCAAGGATCCGCAGAGCGCGGTCTGTACTCCGGCTTCCCTGCGGGAACTCCATCTGCTCCGGGAACGGCTGGAAACTCTGATCAAGCCCGACCGGTCCCACGGCGCGCAGCCGTTCCTCTTGCGCTACCTGGACGGCCCGGACTCGCTGGAGGTCTTTGCCCACTACGAATCGGGTCTGGAGTTCGATGGGGATCTGCGGTTCCCCTATCACAACTCCTTCGGAGTCCGGATGCTGGCGGTCCGGCCCTACTGGATTTCCGACAGCCAGGATGTCCTGCAGCTGACTGCCAATCAACAAGTCGCAAATGCGGATTCGATCATTGCTCGGATAGACGGACGATGGCAGGCGCTCGGCGGAGGTACCACCAACGGTGAGGTTCGGGACATTGCGGTCCATCCCAACGGCGATGTCTATGTCGTCGGTACTTTTATTGGTATCGATGCGCCCGCTCCGATCGATAACATAACCCGAGGCATTGCCCGCTGGAATGGGTCGGCCTGGGAATCATGTGCCGACGGACTGGATGATGGTTCCGCTTTTCAAATCGCGATCGCCCCGGACGGAACAGTCTATGTGGCCGGTGATTTCGATGAGTTTGGCGGCGTGGTTTGCAACAATGTGGCCCGCTACGATCCGGTAACGAATACGGTTACGGCCTTGGGATCCGGACCGGGATTGAGCGATCTCGCGAACTCGGTGGCGGTGGATCGGGATGGGATCGTATATTTCGGAGGCGCGTTCACTCAGACGTTCGGAGGAGGACTCACTCTCAATCTGATCACTCGGTACGATCCTGTTGCCAATACCTTCGCGGCAATGGGTCCCGGACCCGGCCTAGACAATTCCGCTCCCCCTGATCGGGTATTGGGAATTACCATCGATCTTGACGGACTGACGCCGTTTTTGAACGGTCTCTTTGACCGGAATTTTGGTGGTTCAGCCGGCGAGCTTCGAGGCGTAGCGATCTACGACTTTGCTACCAATAGCTTCGATGAGCCGGGCGATGATGGCGCAACTTCGAATGATGTACGGAGAACAGCTATTTCTCCCGACGGTAAGTTCTATGCCGGGGGCTTCTTCACGCATATCGGGGTCTCCGATGCGGCCTCGGTCGCGGTCTACACCCGCCAAGACTGGCTGCCACTCGGACGGCAGGGCGATGGTGTCGGCGTCGGCGGCATCGGCGGCTTGCGTAACATCAAGGTCAGTGAAAAGAATCGCGTAATCTTGGGCGGTGATTTCAGTCAGGCGACCGGCGCCGAGTTCGCCAGATTCGTCGCTTCTTGGAACGGTACCAGCTTTTCGCATCTGGATCTAGAACTCCCCGGGCCGATCAATGAAGTTCATGGGATCCTGCTCTTGGGCGATGACATCTACTTAGGCCACGAGATCATCGACGTGGCGAGCTTGGCTTCCGCGATCCAGACCGTCACGAACCGCGGGCGGGCTTCGAGCGGCGCGGTCCTGGAGGTCCTCGGCCCGGCCCGTCTGCTCTGGCTGGAGAATCAAACCACCGGCCATGTGATCCGGATGGATCTGGAGGTTCAGGCAGGAGAGCGAGTCATGATCGACTTGCGGCCAGGAATGCACAAAGCGATCAGCGACTTTAGGGGCAACGTGGCGGCGGGCATCCTCCGGGACTCGGATGTCGGGGGCTTCAAGTTGATTCCAGGAGATAACCGGATCGCTTTTTTCGCCGTCGGTACGACCGGCGAAACCGAGATCAGCCTGCGCTGGGGTATTCGCCACTGGAGCTTTGACGACATCGCATGGGCGCAGAACACCGGCTAGTCGTTCGCACCCACGATGGGGTTTACCTGCGGGAGCTGGAGACCTGGGAGAGCATCCAGTACGGGCGGTTCCTGAATAACGTCGGATGGTTCCTAATCGTGCTCTCGCCCGCGGGAGCTGAGGATCTTCCCGACGTGGACCGGCTGATCGAATTCTGGCGCAAGCCCGAGGGCGGGGAAGAGCGGCTGGAGATGGTCGGCTTCTGCCGTTATTGGGACTGGTTCGAGGCCGGGGCCGGCAACGACCGGCTGAGGATCGGCGGCGAGGACCAGATGGGGCTGTTGCTCCGTAGGGTCATCGCGTTCAATGCCACGACTTCGCAGGCCGAAAAGACCGACGAAGCCGACGATCTGATCAAGGCTATCGTGCGGGAGAACATGGGGTCGCTTGCGCCGTTGGACGAGGCCGGGCGGCCGCGGGCCTTCCCGGCCACTCATTTCGAGGTCATGGATGATCTTGCCGATGCTCCAGAAGTCACCCGTAGTTTCGCATGGCGGAATGTGCTCGATGTACTACAGGAAGTCTCCGAGGCCTCCCGCAATCAAGGGACCCCGCTCTATTTCGATCTGGAGCCTACCGGGGCGGGGACGTTCGCTTTCCGGACGTGGATCAATGTCCGGGGCGTGGATCGGACGGTGAGTGCTGGCCTGAATCCTTTGATCTTCAGCCAGGAGGCGGGTAATCTGACCGACCCATTTCTGCGCGAGGACTGGCGGGACGAGTGGAATTACATCTGGGGTGGCGGCCAGGGCCAAGGGGTAGACCGGGTGATCGATCCCGAAAAGGATCTGTTCCGCAATGCCCGATCCATATGGGCCAGGCGCGAGACCTTTCAAGACGCTCGGGAGGAGGACACGATTCTTGGAGTGGCGAACCGGGCCTTTGAGCGGCTGCAGAAGGAGCGACCGGTGATAGAGTTCCGGGCCGAGCTGCTGGATAGGCCACAGAGCCGCTACGGGATTGATTGGAGCCTCGGAGATAAAGTGACCGCCAAATACCGCAACCGGCAGTTCGATCTGACCATCCGAAATGTTCAGGTGAGCCTGAACTCCGACGGCGAGGAGAGTCTGAGCATTATCACGGAGGTGGATCGTGTTACCGGCTGATCGAACGCTTCAGGAAATCTCAGCTGCGCTTCGGGATGCCCAGCGTCGGATTGAGCGGTTGGAAACTCTAGAAACGCCGACGTTTGGAGCTATCGCTTGCTTGGAAACCAAGACCCCAGACGGAGTTAGTTCTGTAACTTTCAGTGCAATCAATCAAGACTTCTTGCATCTTTGGCTTTGGATTATCGCCAAGGATCCGACTATAACGCCCGGGGGAACCATGCGTATGACTTTCAATGGAGATACCGCGGCTAACTATGCTTATCTCAATAAGTTCCAGCTAAAATCGAATGGCACGGCTACCGAATCCGTGGCTGGTGGAACATCGGCGGCGAATGCCTTGTTCCTGAGCGGAAATGGTGACTCGGCCTATTGGGGATCTTGCGAGGTCAACATTTATAACTATACGCTATTGGATGGCAAACCTACGCAACGGACGATCACCTGGAAATCATGGAGTGGATTTGAGGCGGGAGGAGAAATTGGATCGCTTGTCGTAATAGGTCGGGGTGGGGGTAAGTGGGTCAATACCATTGATCCGATCACCTCAATCACTGTTAGCGCCGGAGGCGGAAGTTTTACCTTCGCGGACGGTAGTCTTCTTTCCCTAATGGGGGTGTGCGCGATATGAGAGCTGCTCTAGTCGATGCCAGCCGATACCAAGGCATGATCGATGCCGCGAAGATCAAAGCCGCGGGATTTTGCGGGATCGTAGCCCGCTGCACGATTGGATTTTTGCAAGATGGATCTTCCATCAACCGAGGCCTGGACTTCTATCGTAATAGCCAGCAGCAGGCCCGCGACAACGGGCTGATCTTCGGCGGCTATCATGTCCTACGGCCTGAGAATCGCAATCCGATCCGCGAGGCGCAGAATTACGCGGCCTCCGCTGGTGTAACGGATCTAGATGTCGTCGATATTGAACTCATGGTCGGCCAAACGGCCCGTAGTGTCGTCGATCAAGCCAAGATGTTGATCGACCAGTTTGAAACGCTACATGGCCGAAAGCCGATTATCTACACTGGGAGCTGGTTCTGGGATGGCGCACCGTACATCGGCCCGGTCACGCCCGCGGGATGGGAACAGAACTACGCGCTGTGGGAAGCTGAGTATACGAAGAGCATTCCGCGGGGCGGAATCGAACCCTCGCTGGCGCCGATTGGAGAGCCGGGTGATCTCTCGGACGGCTTTGATGGCTGGAAGTTCTGGCAGTGGACCTCGGGTGGAAAACCTTACGGAGTTCAGAGTGAAAGCCTGGATTACGACATCTTCAACGGGACCGAAGAGGAGCTGCGCCAGTTCTTAGGCTTGACTGCTCCTCCGCCGACACTTGAGGAGCGTGTCGCGATCCTGGAGCGGGAGGCCATCGCCCGTGACTGGAATCTGGCCCCGTGACTTGAGGCCTACTTGTCAGCCTATCTCAACCTGTGTTAGCGTAGCCCCAGCTGGAGTTCCATCATCTTCTCTCAATTTCTAGAGACCATGCCTGACAGCGTAATCAGTCTACTCGTCCAGATTCCGATTGTCGGTGCCTTCATCTGGTTCACATTGAGACTGAGAGATGAGGAGCGCAAGGAACGCAAAGAACGGGATCAGGAATGGCGGAGCTGGCTCAAGAAAGAGCATATGGCTTTCATGTCGTTTCTGACCGAAGAACGTAGCCTCAGGGCTGCTCAATTGGATCGATCCTTCGTGGTTTTGAGTAGCGAGCTGACAACGATCAATGAGAAAGCCGATGCACGGGCCGCGGCTGCCGTTGAACAGGTCGTGAGTCGAATCAGCGAGAGAGATGTCCGGGCTTCGAGTCGCTGAACGGCTACTCGCGATCTTCGGTATCTCTATACTGGCGATCTTCGCCGTTGGCATTCTATTCCCGCAACCGGCCTCGGCTTGGGATTGCGGGAAATACAACTTCCGGGTGACAGCCTCCGGCCAAGTCCAGGCCGAGAACCGATCCTCTTCCAACGAGAACGCCCAGAAGGCCGATGTTTTCGTCAATGGATCGAAGGTTCTCAATGATGCTCAGGTGCCCTCGATGCCCAAGGAAACCGATTGGACGGGCTTCGCCGAGATCGTGCCGCCCGCCGACGACTGGACCTGGCGGGTTAAGGGCGAGAGCGATTGCGAGGACGAGGGCGAGCATCATGGGGCGGTCTCTACTGCGACACCTGCTCCAACTGCTCCTCCGACATCTGTACCCACAGCAACTCCTGAACTGTCGGCTTCTCCGACAGCGACGGCGGTCCCACCAGCAACGTCAACTCCGCAACCGACTGCTTCGCCAACTCAAGACTCGCAACCGACCCAGACCGCCACGCTGACTCAGGTCCCGCCTTCCGAGCCGACCGATACGCCGAAGCCTGCGCCGACCCAGACCTCGCCGCCCGCTACCTCTCGACCCATAGCGACTGCAACGGATCGGCCGCTCGGGACTCCGTTCGGATTGGCGGTCGCCACGGCCACGCCGACCACGACTGGTTCGGTCTGTATGGCCTGCTGTTGCGCCTGCGGTTGCGGCTACGTTCAGACCCCGATCATCGTGAATGTGAACGTCGAGGTCCTGAGCGCAGATAATCCGGCTGTCCTCCGCCAGCTCTCGGCCCCCGCGGTCGAACCGGATCTACGGAAGCTGGAGCTGGAAGTCTTCGCGGTTTTCTTCGTCTCTGGCGCCAATCTCATCCTCCTGGTCTATCTGATCCTGTCTCGGAAATCGTCCTCAAACGCATGAAGTCCATCCTGGCCGCCTGCTTCGTATTCGCCTTTTCTGTCGCCTGCGGACCGGTAACCGATACCCCGACCGCAGAACTGAGTCCTATCCCGCGCCCGACTCTGATTCCGCTTCCGGCCCTCCCTAATTACCCGACCCCGTTCACCGTGCAGCGGGAACCGGTCTTCAACGAGCCGATCGTAGACCGCACGAATTGGCTGATCCTGGGCGGCGACTATCGAGCACACCGGGCGGGCACCGGCTGGGGTAACAAGACCGATGTCATGATCCTGGTCTCAGTCTTGGAAATCGAACCCCTGGACATCGCTCTGGTCCAATTCCCGCGCAATCTCTATGTCCCTGTCCGGGGCTTGGAGGATCAATGGCTCTTCGCGGTCTGGGGCCGGGATGGGTGGGCTGGCCTGCAGTTTTACTTCCGGGAGGTCTTCGGAGTCTCGCTCGACGGCATCTTCTACACCGACATGGACCGCTTCGAGGTCTTCATCGATGACTTAGGTGGGATCGCTCCAATCGGATCACAGAACTTGAACGGTGCCGAGACGCTGGTATACCTGAGAGACAACCATGCCAACTGGAAGCTCGGAAGCTATGATGCCGAGCAACGAGCCTTCCAAGTCCTGAATGCGATCTGGGGCCGGGGCTTTCAGTACGTCACGAGCGACCCGATCGGCGCGGCTGGCCTCGTGCTCTCCCGCTGGGGTCCGCTCCTGCAGACCGATCTGGACAGCCTGCGGGACTTCTATGCCCTGGCCGAGCTCGCCTATCGGATCAAGACGACTGAGCAGACCGTCCGATTAATTCAACTGGAGGAACCGTACATCCTTCGCGGAGACACGCCGCTGGAAGTCCGAGGCATGGTGCCGGCGATCGACTTGGAGATCTGGATGATCGACTGCGTGTTCGATCAAATCTGTGAGGCCGATCCGTGAAAGGCGAATGGCTGTTGCCAGTTGGGTTCTTCTTAGGAGCTTGCGGACTCATCATCATCATTGGTTTGATGCTGGATCATCTGATCTTCGGAGGCGCGCTTGAGAGACCATGATCAGCACTTGGAGGTCGCGAGCTGCTCCTAGCTCGCAGAATGTCCGGCCTACTGCTGGCGTTCAGCCTGGCATTCTCTCCTCTACAATCACCAGCCCAAGAGAAAGCCCCTCCCGAGTGGCTGATTCGGAACGTCATTCAGTGGCTGCCGCTGGTCGAACGCTGGCATCCAGACTTCCCCGAGCTGGATCCGGCCTGGGTCCTCGGCGTGATCGCGCAGGAGAGCCAGGGTTTCCCGCACGTCTCCGATGTCACCGGATCCCACGCGGTGGGACTCATGCAGATCATTCCGCGGTCCTGGACCGGGACCCGGACGCAGCTCAAACAGCCGGCCTTCAACATCTACGTCGGGATGCGGATGCTGTCGGCGATCCTTGTGCAAACCGACGGTGATCTGCGCCGGAGCCTCGGAGCCTACAACTGCGGGTTCGTAGGACTTGACGCGGGGCGGTGCGGCCGTTATGGTGGGTATGCGTATGCGGACCGGATCATGGATTACTGGATACCTGTGTTCCGGGTCCGGATCTCTGGAGAGGCCATCACTCCCGACCGTGTAGGGGATTGGCTCGCGACCTTGGGGTATCGGTGGGGTTTAGGTAATTGGCGCGAACAGGAGGAGCAGCATCGAAGACTTATGCGTATGATCTGGGGACATCCGATTCGAATGGAATAGGAGAGAACATGAAGTCAAACCTTAGACGAATCAATCTGCCGATCACGTTTCTGCTGGGGCTGTTGGTCTGGCTGTCTTTGTTTCTGATGGCCTTCCAGCCGGACAGTTTTGGAACCTTGGAGGAGCTGCTGGTGTGGGTCGTGACCGGGGGCGGGGCGATGATCCTCGCCGGATACTTCGTGGCTTACTTCCTGGAGAACCTGGCTTTCTGGCATACCCTCCCTATCTGGGTGAAGACGGTCGTGCCGCTGGCGATCGCGGCGGTGCTTGGTTTCGTGGGGAGTTCGCTACTCTCGCTCGATGTGCTGAAGATCATCCCGCCTAACGTACAGGCGCTGGTTCTGATGCTCGTCAATTGGGTCTTCAGTCAGCGGGCCTACATGGGGACCAAGGGCAGGCAGTACGGAAAAGGATAACTTCGAGAGGTCTTCCCTCCTCCTCTGGGAGAACGGCTCCGGCTCGGCGTACCGGGGCCGTTCGGTTTAAGTTAGCCGATGAGCCAAACGACGGCCAGATAGGCGATGCTCACAGCAATCACGGCGAGGAATAACTTGGCGGGAAAAGACATCGTTAGGTCGCAATCTCGGTCGCCAACGCACATTCCCCATCCTCATTGAGTAGCCGCTGGAGATCGTGCGGCATGATGTAGGCGAAGCCGTTCTTCCCCCAGCCTCTCGACCAGCTGTTCTTGATCCGAATGAGGTTCTTGGGCTGGCTGATGCCATTCAGGACGTAGGCGTGGCCGCCGATAACCGGGCCGGCAATCCCCCACAGCCCGTTCTCATCGGGAGTCAGCATGCTCTCGTAGAAGTTTGTCCCGACCACAACCGGCCCGATGTAGAGCAGGGCATCGATCACGTCGTTCACATCCCAGGTCCAGCGGTACTCGGAGATCAGACCGAGAGTCTTAAGGACCTTGGCACCGGCCCGGACGGAGGTCCCGAAGTAGGCCGGTTCCGCGCCTTCCCATTCGTCCACTTTCTGAGCCTCGGCGTAGAGGAAGGCCGGATCGTAGAGCGGCGGGGTCTTGGCGCCCTTGGGCTTGTGTGTGATCGGGCCATCTTCCACCCAGGCCGTCCAGGCGAAGCCGACGCAGCTCTGAAATCCGTTCTGATCCCCCCACCAGCCCGACGCATTCCAGTAGCGGGTCTGGCGGACCGGGACCGCGGCCTTCACCGGGGCCGCGATCTCCCGGATCATGAACGCGTTGTCGCGCGGGTCGGGGGCGTGGCGGCGGCCGAGGCCGAAGTTGGGTTGGTCCATCATTGTTTTGTTTCCTTAGCTGCGGCCCACGCTTTGTTTCCCCAATCGTTCAGCCATCCAGATAGTCTAGATCTCCAACCGTTTTTCCAGTAATTCTGGCATATCCATCGAGAACAATAAGGCGTGAGCCAGCGCCGAAACTGAGCGTTCCACCGTGCCGAATAATTCTCAAGAGTCCGTCGCGGTTGGTCAGTCATGATCTCTTCCTTTCAGGAGCTGTGAGGCCAAATGTTCATACGGCTCCCAGACCGGCATTTGGCTTTCGTCAATTGCGGTGATGACCGAATAGCCTTTGCCGTTCGTCTCAGGCCGTATGGCGGCGATGGTAGCGGTATTCAGAAGGATCCGCGGTTCAGCGTTTCCTTTCTCGGTCGCTGGATGAACTTCGATGAAGGTGGTCATGATGCTTCCTCTTGCTCAATGGGTTCGAAGCGTCCGTTCTTGCCTCGCTGGATGGGAACTTGAATGACTTGGGGAAGCCCGAGCTTGCGCCGGATGTCGCTCCGCTTGGGTTCGTATTCTTCATTGACGATGCGCCAGAGAATCGCCGGATAGAGGCCGTATTCCTTCGCCAGCGCGGTCCAGGTCTTTTTGGCCCGTTCGTTCTGTAGATGCCCGATCAGGGCTGGAAGGTCTCGGAATACCCGTTTTGACATTGCCAGGCTAAAAGTGCCCGATTAGCTCCATTATAAACGGTACGGATTGGGGCGCAAGGACACAAAACCGCCTCAGGCGACTGGCTCAGGATGTTTGAGTTCAAAAAGCCAACAGTGCGCCGCTAGGCTTGGATCTGCTTTGATGCCCCGAATTATTGGCTCTCGCCCGTAGACGTGCCCTGTGAGATTGTCGGCCCCATGCCGGGTCCTAGCATAGTCCCAAGCCTGGACCAGCTCCTCGCCGTCGCCTTGGCGGAACTGCCAGAGCATGCCATAGAAGCCTTTGCTGTGCATATCTGGGAGGAGGTGGGCGAGGATACCCTGGCGGTTGTGGGTCATGGTTCCTCGACCTCGATTCCATAGACGGCTTGCATCAGCCGGCGCTTGATGATGTAGAGCTGTGTCCGCATGCCCTTCACGTCCTCGACTACTTCTGCGCGACGCTCGTTGTCGTGATAGCGGAAGTCCGCATAGTAGGTCGTGATATGAACGCCATTGATTTCGAGCTTGAACTTGGGCTGCGTTTCTAAATCTCGGATCACGCCGGCCTGCTGCAAGGCTTTGAGTTCGGAATAGCGGCGGCTCTCTTTGGTTGACTGGAAGAGAATGCCATCGACACGCTTTGGGATATTGTGAAATTTGCTCATGTCGAGAATAGCGGCAGATTATCGAGCGCATGGCTCGGCTGGCCGGTCCCGGTTCTCAGCTTCGCCTGATCGTCAAGATACTCCAGACTGATGTCGAACCCGATGCCGCGCCGTAGGAGTTGCTTCGCCACCATGACTGTTGTGCCCGATCCTACAAACGGGTCGCACACAATGCCGGTCATAGCCTCGGCCTGCGTGTGCGGGTGGTCGCAGGTGGGGCGGTGGCCAGAGATCGCAGACGCCATGACCGGAATGCCCGTCTTCCCCTGTTCCCGCCCGTCGCGGTGAATGCTGCCGTGCGCACCATCTCCGGTATCCCAGCCATCGGCCATCTTCTGTGTCTCACCTGTCGCCATTCGCTCGACCACAGGCGCCCATCCCTGCCCGCACACCGGGCAGCACCAGCGGGGGCAGGTAGCGAGGATGAGCGGCGCAATGAGGGCCGGGGGAAAGGTGGCGTAATGAGCGCCCTTGTACGGCGCGGTCGGGATGTGGAGGACGGAGCGGGGGTTGCGGCG
>Ga0209341_10003767_pt1 | contig 14110 bp, 9 predicted proteins | sample RifCSP13_2_FD_184020 | JGI IMG/M metagenome (GOLD analysis project Ga0209341, IMG submission 184020) | Soil microbial communities from Rifle, Colorado - Rifle CSP2_sed 13_2 (SPAdes) (version 2) | ecosystem: Environmental > Terrestrial > Deep subsurface > Rock core/Sediment | place: Rifle...
CCGGGCTCGGCAGTCTCTCTTACGGCGAGCTAGCCGGCGAGCGCATGAAGCTTGGCCTTATGATCCACGATCCCGAGGAGGAGCACGATTGCTTCTCCGACAACACGCACGCCTCCCACTTCTTCGACGCCCTCGGCATCCGCAACGTCTATCTCGGCACCTATCGTCGCGCCGACCGGACTTTGGTCACGGGCCCGAGCGTGTCGGATCTGGTCAAGGCCAAGGCGCCTGAGATCGATGCCGAGCTTAGAGCCAAGCTCGACGCCACCATGGACGCCATGAACGCGATGTATTTGCGCGCGCTCACCACCGAGTCCTACGACCAGATGATCGGCGAGGGGAACGATGCGGGCAACGCCGTGGTCCAGCGCGTGATCGACGCCCTTCTCGACCAGACCAAGTCGATCGAGCGCGCCGTGGCGGCTCTCGAGCTCAAGTCGATCGAGTTCGAAGGCTCCGACAGCCTCGACAATCCGGGCAAGGTGCAAGGCGACAGCGCCGCCGCCGGCGACGGAGGTCCAAAACCGAATTGACGAGGGCAGGGGAGCTAGCTACGTTATAACATAACAACTGCATGACGTAACGACTGACGCAAACCGTGTACAAACACGAGAACAGCCGGGGGGCTGCAATGACGAATGGTTGGCAGATCGCGCCAAGCGACCTTGCGAGTTCACGATTTAACACGAACCGCTTCACGCGCCGGCGAAGCTCCGGCGCCGGCTTCTCGAAAGCCATTGGCGTCCTCGCCGTGGCGACAGCGCTCTTCGCCCTTCCCACCCAAGCTAGCGCCGAGTGCGTGTTCACCGAACCCGTTACCGCACATGGCGTGCGGGACGGCGTACCAGAGGACTCTGCGCTCTCAAGCCTGTGGCCAAAAATGGCCACCCTCGGCGGAATTCGTCCGCTGCTTGCGCGGGGCGGCATCATGGTCAGTGGCACCTATATCGGTGAGGTGCTCGGCAACCCGTCAGGCGGCGTCAAGCAGACCACGCACTATGATGGCCTGCTTGATGTGCATCTAGATGCCAACATGGAGAAGACGATCGGCTGGAAGGGACTTTGCTTCCACGCGAACATGTTTCAGATTCACGGGACGAGCATCACCGGCGAGAATCTCCTCAGCATTACCAGCGCGAGCAACATCGAGGCCTTCCCCTCGACCCGCTTGGATGAGATGTGGTTTGAGCAGAGCATGTTTAGCGAAAAAGTTTCGGTTCGTTTCGGCCTGTTGGCGGCTGACACCGAATTCATGTTCGCCGATAGCGCCGGCGCTTTCATTGCTTCGACCTTTGGTTGGACGACGCTTAGCTCGGATAATCTCCCCTTTGGAGGCCCGATCTATCCCTTTGCATCTCCGGGCGTCCTCGTCAGCGTGAGCCCAAATGATCGCCTCAAGCTCATGACGGCCGTCTACGACGACAACCCAATCGGAGATTGCGCGGAGGATCTCGATCCCGGCCAGTGCAACGAGGACGGCCTGGAGTTCCGCCTCGATGATCCGCCTTTGCTGCTCGCCGAAGCCGACTATTCCTATAACAAGAATGGGGCCAGGCCAGGCATCATCAAACTCGGCGGCTGGTACGACTTCGGCAAGTTCGATGATCAGCGGCTTGACGTGAACCATGGGCTGCAAGCGATCACTGGCCTCGATCCATTAGTGCATGATGGCACCTATGGCATCTATGGAATCATCGACCAGATGGTCTATCGGCTGCCCGGCGACGGTGATGCCAAGGGCGTATCCGTCTTCGTGCGCGTGATCGGTAGCCCGTCGGATCGCAATCAGATCGATGCCTATTTCGACACAGGCGTCGTCTTCACAGGAATGATCCGACGCCGCCCGAATGACGTATTCGGAATCGGCGTCGCCTATACCGGCATCTCGGACGATGCCTCCGCCTTCGACAGGGACTCAGGTCTGTCGGTTATTCGTAATCATGAGACTCTGCTGGAGATCAGCTACACGGCGGAAATTGTGCCCGGCTGGACGCTGCAGCCGGATTTCCAATACATCTGGAATCCCGGCGGCAATGTGCCGGATGACACCGGGACACGGCCGATCAAAAATGCGACGGTGCTGGGGGTACGCACAACGATCAGCTTCTGACGAAGGACGAGTGCACTCACCCCATTCCAGGTCCCGCGGTTCCGTAGCAGAGTCGTCGAAGAGAGCATCGCCGAGCAGGGCGCGCCGCGCGTGTCTTGCCGGCGCCATCCTGTTTGGGGCGGCTCTGCCGCTCCTTGCCGGCGCGCTTCAGACCTATGGCGCCGGCGCTGACGCCGCCCCTCAGAGCGCGCTTGCCCCCGCCACCGGCGTCATCAAGCTCGAAGCGGGCGAGGAGAAGCCGGGCGGCGGCGCGACCTCGCGCGGCTCGACCGATACCGCCAACGCTTTCTCGCTCTCCTCCGGCAATATGGACTTCAAGCGCGAGCTCGACTTCAAGGTGGGCAACGGCATCTTCCGCAAGAATTGGGTGTCGGCGCCGTCCTCGACCGACGCTTCCGATGGGCTCGGACCTCTGTTCAATTCCCGCGCCTGCCAAAGCTGCCACTTGAAGGACGGCCGTGGCCATCCGCCGCTCTCATCCGACGTTCCCGACGACTCGGGCTCGATGCTGGTGCGGCTCTCGGTGCCTGCGGCGACCGAGGAGGAGAAGGACAGGATCGAGGCCCATAGCGTGAACTCGATCCCTGATCCGACCTATGGCGGGCAACTCCAGGACTTCGCCATTCAGGGTTTCGCCGCCGAGGGCAAGCTCAAGATCGATTACCAGGAGCGCGAGGTGAAGCTCGCGGACGGCGAGACAGTCTCTTTGCGCGCGCCGAGCTACTCCCTGACGGGCCTCGCCTATGGTCCGATCAGCCCTGACATCATGATCTCGCCCCGGGTGGCGCCGCCGATGATCGGGCTGGGACTGCTCGAAGCGGTGCCTGAGGAGCAGATCCTGGCCAACGCCGATCCCGATGATGCCAACAAGGACGGCATCGCCGGCAAGCCGAACCGCGTCTGGTCGCGCGAGCACGACAAGGTGATGCTCGGCCGCTTCGGCTGGAAGGCGGGCGTGCCCACCATCGCCCAACAGGCGGCCGAGGCCTTTGCCGGCGACATCGGGATTGCCACCACGATGATGCCGTTCCCCTCGGGCGACTGCACCGAGAAAGAGAAGGCGTGTCTCGATGCGCCGAACGGCAACTCGCCGAAATATCAGAATGTCGAAGTGGGCGACGAGCTGTTCAAGCTGGTGACGTTCTACTCGCAGAACCTCGCCGTGCCGGCGCGGCGCAAACCCGACGACTCCGAGGTGCTGAAGGGCAAGGAGGTCTTCTACAGCATCGGCTGCGCGAGCTGTCATAAGCCCAAATTCGTGACCGGCGAGGTGCCCGGCCAGCCGCATTTGTCGCATCAGTCGATCTGGCCCTACACCGATATGCTGCTGCACGACATGGGCGAAGGTCTTGCCGATAGGAGGCCCGAGGGCGCGGCGACCGGGAGCGAGTGGCGCACGCCGCCGCTCTGGGGCATAGGCCTCACCGAGACCGTGAGCGGGCATACGCTTTTTCTGCATGACGGACGGGCGCGCGACGTGACCGAGGCCATTCTCTGGCATGGCGGGGAAGCGCAAGCCTCGCGGGATAAGTTCGCCGCCCTCTCCAAGGCCGACCGCGCCGCGCTGCTCGCCTTCGTCAACTCGCTATGAGAATGATCTTGGCAACCGCACTGCTCTGCGCGGGCGCGTCAAGCGCCCAGGCCGAGGCAGATCATGCCGCGATCGCTCAGGCGTCGCTCACCGAGGTCATTCGCCCCTTCTATGCCGCGCTTGCCGAGCAAACTGGCGCTCTTACGGGAAAAGTCGAGACGCTCTGTGGTCAACCTTCCGCGGCGCCGCTCAACGAGACCAAGACTGCCTTCGCGGCGACGGTCTCGGCCTGGAGCAAAGTCGAGATCTTGCGCTTCGGTCCGGTGACGCAAGACCACCGCTATGAACGGCTGTTCTTCTGGCCCGATCCCAAGGGCCTCGGCCTGAGACAGCTGCGGGATAGTCTTGCCCAACAGGACGAGGCGGTCACCGAGCCCGACGAGCTCGCCGGCAAGAGCGTCGCCTTGCAAGGTCTCCCCGCCCTCGAATATCTGCTCTATGGCGACGGTGCCGAGACCCTGACCATGAGCGGTGACGGTGGCGCCTTCCGCTGCGGCTTCGCGCTCAGCGTCGCCACCAATATCGATCGCATCGCGCGGAACGTGGTCGAGGGATGGCGCGAGGGTTCGGCCTACGAGAAGTCTTTTCTCGGTCCCGCTCCCGATGATCCCCACTATCACGCACCGAAAGAGGTGACCCTCGATCTGTTCAAGGCCTTCACCTCCGGCATCGAGCTGGTGCGCGACCAGAAGCTCGCCAAGCCGCTCGGAGCGAGCAGCGAGCAATCGAAGCCCAAGCTCGCTTCGTTCTGGCGGAGCGGGCTCAGCTTCGCCAACGCCGCCGGAAATCTCGAAGGCGTCCGCGCTCTGTTCGCGCACGGCGGCTTTGCCCAAGTGGTGGCGGTAGAATCGCCGGGCGTGGAGAACTCGATCCTGTACGACCTTGACCACGCGATAGAGGTCTTGCGCGGCATCGACACGCCGATGGCGGAAGTGGTCAAGGACGAAAGCCTGCGTGCCAAGCTCGAGGCCTTGCGCGTCTCGCTGAAAAACGCGGCACAGACCGCAGGCGACATGATCGCGCGCGGCGCCGGCCTCGCCTTCGGCTTCAACGCCATGGATGGAGATTAGACCATGGAACTCGACCGCCGCACTCTGCTGATCAATCTGGCCGGCAGCGCCGCTATGCTGGCTCTGCCCGAAGCCGTGGCCGCAGCATTTCAGCCCGAATGCTTCGCCGCCTCGCGCAAGGACGATAGAGGAAATTTCTCCGCGACGCTGTTCACCCTTGAGGGCGATGTGCAGGCGGTCGAGTTGCCTGGACGCGGCCACGACATCGCGCTTCGGCCAGACGGCGGCGAGTGGGTCGCCTTTGCGCGGCGCCCCGGCCGCTTCGGCGTCGCTATTTCTCTGCGATCGCGCCCGCCCGTCTGGTTCGCTTCCAAGCCGGATCGCCATTTCTTCGGCCACGGCGTTTTCTCGTCCGACGGCAAGCTGCTCTATGCGACCGAGTTCGACTATGCCAATGCGCAAGGCGTGATCGGCGTGCGCGACGCGACCGACGGATATCACCAGATCGGTGAGTTTCCGGCGCATGGCATGGAACCGCATGACGTCGCGCTCCTGGCCGATGGCCGCATCATGGTGATCGCCAATGGCGGCATCCGCACCCATCCCGAGCGCGGCGCTGACGAATTGAACCTTGCCGCCATGCAGCCCTCGCTCGTCTATGTCGACGTCGCCACCGGCGATCTCCTCGAGGAGCATCGCCTCGCGCCGGAGCTGCATCGGCTCTCGATCCGCCATCTTGCCATCGCCGCGGACGATACCGTCGTGTTCGGCTGCCAGTATCGCGGGCCCGAGGAGGATGCGCCGGCGCTGATCGGCTTCCACCGCCGTGGCGAGAGGCCGGTTATCGCCGAGGCTCCCGGCGAGACGCAGGCGGCCTTGCGCAACTATATCGGCTCCGTCGCCGCCGACAGCGGCGGCTTCATCGTGGCGGCCTCCGCCCCGAAAGGCGGCCTCGTCACCTATTGGGATGTGACGGGAAGGCGCTATCTCGGGGCTTGCGACCTGAGCGACGGGTGCGGGCTGGCACCGACCCATCAGAGCGCTCGGTTTCTCTTGACGAGCGGCGAGGGGTGGCTTGCCACGGGCGGCGCGGACGGCGCCATGTCGCGCCAGGTTTCCGGCTTTCAGTGGGACAACCACGCCATTCTGGTGAGCTGACAGGGGGCTCAGCCTGGGCCGCAGGCCACGCGGTCCAATTCCTATTCTCACCTTATTTCTCGGGATAGAGTCGGGGACCTAAGCCACGGGACCCATGCAGACCAACCAGCATCACACGCCGGCGTCGCACGCGCAGCATAAGCCGCCGGCGCCGCCAAAGCCCGCGGCGCATCCCGCGATGCGCGGCCGCACCAGGCTCCTGCTGATCATCGGGGGGACCATCATTGGCGTGGTGGTGCTGGCGCTCATCGCCGTCAACCTCCTCGTCTCGGCAGATTGGGTGCGCGACCGTGTTGCGTCGCGGATCAAGGAGCAGACTGGTCGCGTGCTCGAAGTGAACGGCACGACAGCGCTTCTCTTCGTCCCTGGCCCCCGCGTCATAATCACCGATGCGACCTTCGTCGATCCCGAGGCCCGCGCCGGCACGGCGGACTTCTCGGTGGGACGGCTCGTCCTCGATCTCAGCCTGATGGAGCTCATGAGCCGCGAGGTCGACGCCGAGCGCGTGGTGCTGGAGAGGCCGGTGCTGACGCTCCGCCTCGGCAAAGATGATCGGCCGAAAGAGGACAAACCTAAGGAGCCCGGCGTGGCCAAGGCTCCGGGCGACAAGCCGCGCCGCGACGTGAGGCTAAGGGATGTGCGCATCGAGGACGGCACGGTCAATATCGTTTACGACGAGAAGGGCACCGAGAAGCGCATCGAGCATATCGCGGCAAATCTCAGCCTGCCGACGCTCACCGCTCCCTTCACCGGCACCGGCAAGTTCGACTGGAAGGAACAGACGGTCGACTTCAATTTCGGGCTGACCTCTCTCGCCGACCTTCGCCAGAAACGCCCGGCGAAACTCGTGCTTGCCCTCGACACGCCTGCCATCGCCGCGCGGTTCGACGGCGGCATCCTGACCCGGCCGGACTTCACCGGCGAGGGCGAGCTGTCCGCCAAGGCCCATTCGATTCCTTCGCTGCTCGCCTGGATGCGGGAGAAGCCGGCCGCAGCGACGGCCATCGGCGACGGCGAGCTTTCAAGTCACGTCGCGTGGAAGAAGGGCGAGATTACCGTCAGCGACGTCCGCTTTGCGCTCGAGCATGCCAGCGGGCAAGGCCAGGCCGTGGTCACCTTGAAGTCTCCCAGACCGCATGTCCGCGCGGCGTTCGCGCTCGACTACCTCGATCTCAACCCATTTCTGTCGAGCAGTCCGGCGCAAGCGGCCGATGCCGACGGCAAGCCAAAAGCGGCAAGGGAAGGCGCGGCGCCTCAAGCCGAAAGCGTAGCGCCGCGTCAGGCGCCGTCGGGCGAGGCCTCGCCGCAAGGCGCCGACGCTCCCAAGGATTGGTTCAACAAGCCTGACGGAAATCACAGCGCGGAGGCGAACCAGCCGGAGCCTGACGCAACCCCACAAACGCCATCGTCTGAGGTCGCCGAGCCCGCTTCGCCGGAAGCGGCGCCGATTGCTCCCGCACCGGCGCCTTCCGCCTCACCCGCCTCCTTCGACGCCGACGTCAATCTCAATGTGCGCAAGACGCGCGTGGTGCATCTCGATCTCGGGCCAAGCTCGCTTGGTCTTGCCTTCCGCGACGGCGTGCTGAACGCAACGCTCGGCGGCATGGATCTTTACGACGGGCACGCCAGCGGCAAGCTGGTGCTCGATGCCGCAAAACCCGTTCCCGCCTTCACTGGCGACTTCCGCCTCGAGGGTGTGCAGGCCAAGACGCTTCTCTCCGACGCCGCGCAGTTCAGCCTGCTCGAAGGCCACACCAAGCTCGCGCTTCAGATCAGCGGCTCAGGCACGACCGGTGAGCAAATAAAGTCATCGCTTGAAGGTCAGGGCAGCCTGGCCGTGAGCGATGGTGCCATCGATGGCGTCAACCTCACCGAAATGATCAGCCAGATCGGCGAGGGCCAGATTCCGGATCTGCGCCAGGGCCCGGGCAACAAGACCGCCTTCAGCGACCTTGGCGGCAGCTTCACCATCAAGAACGGCATTGCCCAGACCAGCAATCTCCAGATGACGAGTCCGCTGCTCAAGGTGGCTGCGGCGGGCAGCGTGGATCTGACGCAGAGCACGATCAACATGTTGGCCAACCCCGAGATCGTTGCGGGATCGGAAGGGCAGGGCGGCGCCAACGCTCTCGCCGGCCTCTCCGTGCCCGTGCGCATCGAGGGCCCGCTCGATCGTCCCACCATCAAGCCCGAGATCAAGGGCATGTTCGCCAATCCCGAGAAAGCGGGAAAGACCGTCAATCAGATCGGCAAGGCCCTTGAGAAGAAGTTCAAGGGAAAACCGGTCGGCGAGGCGATCGGCCGCTTCCTCGGCAATGTGCAGATAGGCCCGCGCGGGGACGGCGAAGAGGACGGTGCGGCGGAGCCGCAAGGAAATCGGCAGCGCTCCGGCAAGAAAGAGACTCCCAAAGCAAAACCTGCTCCCAACGCGGATGCGACCGAGCAAGGTGACAGCGAAGAGCCTGAAGATCCCGACCTCGATCGCATCCTGCGCTAGTGCGATGTCGCTTGGCTAGGCCACGACCGCTGCCGTCGAGCCTGAGGCTTCGCCGTCGAATGTGATCAGCGTGCGCATTTCGGGATTGCCGAGGCCCACGCACATCGGCGCTCCGACGCCGGGAATGAAGGCCGCGTCGAACAGCTCGCGCACCGCGCCCTCGAACTGGATCCAATGCAGAATGTCGCCGTTGCGAGTGTCGATGATGTAAGCGCCGCAGCGCGGCTCGCCGTCCCGCGCCTTGACGTTGTCCTCGAGCTCCAGCCCCTTGAAGGCACCGTCACGAGGGAGCGAGGTCGCCACCAGCGCGTAGCCCCGCCAGAACGAGAGGCCGCGCGCGAATCCCGGGCAGAAAGCACGTTGCTCGGCCTTGCCGGTTTTGGCGTCTACCCGGCAGAGATAGCCGCGCCCTGAATCGAGCACCCATAGCGTGCCCGCGTTGAATCGCGGCGAATGCGGCATGGACAGGTCTTCGGTGACGACGCGGTCGCTCTCCACGTCAATCAGAATGCCGCCTTCATGACGCCGTTCGCGCCAGCCATCAACCACGTCGCAGCGCGACACCGCGGTAACGTATTTCGGCGCGCCGTTCTGCATGGCGAGGCCGTTGAGATGACAGCGGTCCTCCGGCGCGAGCTTCGAAATGAAGCGCGGCTTCCATAGCGGCTTGAAGCTGTGCACGGTGTCGAGCGTGGCAAGACACGAATATTTGGTGTTGACGAAAACGAGCTGGTTCTTGCCGTCGACGGCGAGCTCATGAGCGTCGATGTCGCCGGTGGTGTGCGACATGCGCGGGACATAGAGCCGCTCATAGTGAAGCGATTGCTGGGTGGCGAGCTGTCCTTGCCCGAGCACGTTCTCAAGCCGCCAGATCTGAGCGATGGTGGCGAGGTAGAGGCGCTGCGGGGTGGCCCAGAGTCCCATGGCGCGCACGAAATTGCGCTGGAACACCGACAGCCTGCCGTCGAGCAAGGGGCCGATCAGCATGAGCTGCCCGGTCTGGTAGGAGGTAAGGGCGAGGCTCAAGCGGTTGGTCGAGAGGAAATCGGCAAAGCCGCGCGAGGTCGAGATCGTCGTCTGCTGCTGTTGCTGCGGCTGCGCGCTTGCCGGGGCTGATGGCGAAGCGGCGATCGCCTCGTCGGCGGGCGGAGGCCCGCTGCTCTCTACGATCGGGCTCTTCCTCGCGCGCGCTCGCTTCGGCGCGGAAGCGCGCGGCGCCTTGCCCTTGCTGCGCGCGGAGTCCTTTTTTCCCGCCACCTCTCCCTCCGCGTCGTTGCTCAGGGCATGGCCCGGCGCTTGTCCAGCGCCGCGAGCCCATCGGCAAAGCCGCTCAGTTCGGCAAGCGCCTGCACCGCCTGACCGTTGAGCGCATAGACGGTGATCGTGCCCTTCCCGGATTTCTGCAAGTCCTGCTTGAGATCGTCGGGGACGATGAGCACCGCGCTACAGCCTTGTGGGAGACAGGTCTGAAACGGCAGGCGATAGATCTTCACCGCATCCGGAGAAAATTCCAGGCCCTTCTGGACCGCGACCCCGGTCGGGCTGTCGATCCTCAGCACGAGATTACCCTTGGGGCCATATCCCACCGTCACGCGGAACACGAGCTTCTGCGTCTCCTTCTCGACGAGCGCCTGGACGAGGGAGCAGGGCTGCTTCTCCTCCTTGGTCTTTGCCTCCCCGCAGACGAGCGCCCATTGGCCGAAATTGCCGGCGACCTTGACCGGGGCCGACTTGGGCGGTTCCGCCGCCGCTTTGGCCGCCTCGGGTGCAGCCTGCTTGGGCACGGGGGCACCGGGCGGTGCCTGACCTCCCGCCTGCGCCGAAGCCTCCCCGACGAGAAAGAGCGCAAACGCAGCGGCGATAAGGCCAACTCTGAGAACTTGTTGCATCACGCCCCAACCTAACAGGGAAGCATAGGAGATGAACAGATTGCGGGCGCCCGTGCAGATTCAGTCCGCTCAGCTGTGCTTATGGGCGTTCATCTCATGCGGGATCTCGCGGCGCTCGAGCCCGCCCTCGGCGAGCCAGGCTTCGGTCCGTGAAGCTGCCCGCCATCGGGCGGGAGTCACATTCTCGTGTGGTGCCTTGCATCGCCTGTTAGCCGAGTTGATACTGCCTCCTCAGTCGTATCGCGTCAGAGAAGGAATGCGTCATGAAGGCTTCCATTCGATCCGGTGCGTCGATCGCTTTCGCCGCAGCCGCACTCATCCTCGCCGGCGCCGTCCAAGCGCCAGCGTCTGCCGCCGAGCCAGGCCAAGGTCACTGCATGGGCGCCAATGCCTGCAAGGGCAAAGGCGCGTGCAAGACGGCGAGCAACGAGTGCAAGGGCCAGAACGCTTGCAAGGGCAAGGGCTATCTCACGATGACGAAGGAAGAGTGCGACAAGATCGAGGGCGCCACGTTCGAAGCGGCTGGCTAGAGAAGCCTCGCCGAGCCTTTGAGCTGAACCCGCTGCGTCGAGTCGCGGCGGCGATCGCATGCATTCTTCTCGCTGTCCCAGCGATCGCGGAGACACCGCAAGCCGATACCAACCGGCTGATCCACTCTGCCAGTCCCTATCTCCTCCAGCACGCCCACAATCCGGTTGACTGGTATCCGTGGGGTGAGGAAGCTATTGCGCGGGCGAAGAAAGAGAACAAGCCGATCTTCCTCTCCGTTGGCTACAGCACCTGCTACTGGTGCCATGTGGCCGAGCGGACCATCTATTCCAATCCCGCCATCGCCGCGCTGATGAACCGGTGGTTCGTCAATATCAAGATAGACCGCGAAGAGCGACCCGATCTCGACCAGACCTTTATGCTCGCGCGGCAGCTTTTGACCGGCTCGGGCGGATGGCCGAACAATCTGTTTCTGACGCCTGACCTCAAGCCCTTCTTTGCCGGCAGCTACTTTCCTCCCGAGGATCGGGAGGGCGCGCACGGCTTTCCCACTATTCTCAAGCTGATCCATGAGGATTGGGACACGAACCCAAACGGCATCAAGGAGATCGCGGAGCAGGTGCAGGCTGCGCTGGCTCGGGTGCACGACACGGGCGGCAAGCCCGCCAGCGTCTTGAAGATCCTGCCCGCCGATTGGCTCGCAAAGGCGCGCGATCAACTCTTAGAGCAACGCGACAGGGTGTATGGCGGCCTCGATGGCGGCGGCGGAACCAAGTTCCCGCAATCGCCCGTGATCAATCTTCTTCTGACGGACTATCGCCTCAACGGCACCGCTGAGTCTCTGCAAGCGGTCGCCGAAATGCTCAACGCCATGGCGATAGGCGGCATCCACGATCATCTCGGCGGCGGGATGCACCGCTACAGCACCGAGCCGACCTGGTCCGTGCCCCATTTCGAGAAGATGCTCTACGACAACGCCCAACTCGTGGGCCTCTATGCCGATTACTATGCGATCACCCGTCAGCCGCTCGCCCGCGACATGGCCGCCGATCTCGCCAGCTATCTCGCCCGGCGCATGACGGCGCCCGATGGCGGCTTCTACACCGCCGAGGATGCCGACATCGACGGCAAGGAGGGCGAGACTTATCTGTGGACGCGGGCTGAGATCACCGAAGTTCTGGGATCGGCTGACGCGGATCGACTCTTCCGCCTTTACGAGCTGATACCGCTGCCGAGCGAGCCGAGCGGTCCGGGCGTGTTGCGCATCCGGCAGGATCAGGCCGCATCGGCGGAGAGCAGAGCGAGCCTTCCGCGCCGTATGGCCGAGCTGGCGCCATCGCGGGCCAGGCTGCTCGAAGCTCGGGATGGGCGACCCCAGCCGGTGCGCGATGACAAGATCGTTGTGGCGCTGAACGGTCTCGCCATCGCCGGCCTTGCGCGCGCGGGAAAGGCCCTCGGCGAACCGCAATGGATCGCTTCTGCGCGCCGCGCCGGCGAGTTCCTCTGGCAACACGCTTTCGACGAGAAGAGCGGGCGCCTCCGCCATCATCTCTTCCAGGGCGAAGCGGCGGGCGAGGGGTTCCTTGACGATTACGCCATGCTCGGGCTTGGATTCCTAGCGCTCGGCGAGGCGACAGACGAGCCGGTCTGGCAAGCACGCGCTCGAGCCCTGGCCTCAGCCATCATGGCGCGCTTCATCAAGGCGGACGGTCTTGCCGTGACCTCGACGGCCGACGCGAACTTGCTCCTGCCGGCGATCGATCTCGACGACCATGAGATGCCTGCCGGAACGTCGGCCGCCTATGCCCTCCTGGCGCAATTGGGCAAGGCCGACGCGCTTTATGCCGAGGCGGCGACCAGGATTCTCGCGCGCATGGCGGACAAAATCCAAATTGCACCCGCCGCCTGGGCAAGCCTCACCGCCTACGCCGCGCTTTACGGGGCGCCGGCGGAGGCTAGACCCGAGGCGGCTCTGGACAGCGCGGCGCATGTGAAAGCGGCGGCGCACGGCGCGTCTCATGCCGACCACGACGAAATCGTGGTCACGCTCACCATCGATCCGTCCTACCATTTGAATGCCAACCCCGCCTCGGCCGACTATCTCATGCCGACTTTGGTCACCATCCCGGGCGCGCCCGGCGCCAGGATCGCCTATCCCGCCGGACAAGTCTTCAAGCCGAAATTCTTGCCGGAGGGGATTTCGGTCTATGAGGGCTCAGTTGTAATCAGAGCCGAGCTGCCGAAGGGCAGCCTCCCGTCCACTGCGAGCGCGCCGTTGCAGATCGAAGTGCAAGCCTGCACGGACCAAATTTGTCTGCCCCCCGCGACCCTTTCGGTCCCTCTCAACAAGGGCGATTGTTGAGCCTGTCACGGCGCACGCAACAAACTCCCCGCTCTCCCCTTGGGGGAGAGCACGCGAGCGAAGCTCGCGGTGAGGGGTAAGCGGCTTTGCCGCGTCAGGCGTGCAAGCGGAAATCTCTTCGGCTAATGGCCCCCTCACCCTTCCTGCCATGCGACTTGCGCAGGGCTTCGCTCGCGCAAGATCGCGGCAGGAAGCCCTCTTCCCAGCGGGGAGAGGAGATTTGCGCGCCTATCCGCGCAAAATCCCCGCCTTCTAAACCTCGCTTATCATGCACCCACCTCGTCCACTTAAGGGGCGCTGTCGCGAGGCGTTCGTTGTGGCGGGACGAGGTGCGGCGCCCGCGGGCCTTGCGCAACAAGGCACTCGGGCGGCATTGGAGCTCCCCCCGGGACCACTAGGAGTCCCTGCCAGGAGCTGGCTGACCGACCGGCCATAGCCGGCAACGGAAAGCGGGGCCCGATGCTGACAAGACGCTGCTTGTGGCGCGCCGGAAGGCGCCCGCCGCGGTCTCAAAAGGATCGCGGACACCATAGGTTTGCGCTTTTCGGCGCGCCATCCCCTCACATGAGGGGCGAGAAAATCAAACCCCGGATGCTGAGACGCATCGCGGCAACGGAGTCGCATGTCTGGCTTGAGCGCTACAACAGACTCACCGCTCTCCCCTTGGGGGAGAGCACGCGCTCGCATTGCGAGCGCGGTGAGGGGGAAGCGGCGAACACGCGTAGCGTGGAGTCGCGTCAAAAAGGAATCACCCCTCACCCTTCCCGCCATTCGTCGCGCTACGCGCGCCGGGCGGGAAGCCCTCTCCCACAAGGGGAGCAGGCAAGATCACTAGGCGAACGATAAAACGCGTGAATTCAGCTAATTGGTGGCCGCTCCGTTGATACTGGCCTAGCCAGGCTGCATTTAGGTAGCTTTAACAAGCCGCGGTCCCGGAGAAATCAGGGACGTGTGCGTTGGTTCAAATCCCGGGCCTGCAACCACCGAGAATTCACCTTGCCACC
>Ga0209341_10003768_pt1 | contig 14110 bp, 9 predicted proteins | sample RifCSP13_2_FD_184020 | JGI IMG/M metagenome (GOLD analysis project Ga0209341, IMG submission 184020) | Soil microbial communities from Rifle, Colorado - Rifle CSP2_sed 13_2 (SPAdes) (version 2) | ecosystem: Environmental > Terrestrial > Deep subsurface > Rock core/Sediment | place: Rifle...
GGTGCAACCGATCCTGTCCGGTTTTGAAGACCCCGAGATTTACACGCAAGTCGATTACGATTGCCATCGGGCGATCTTGTTTGCCGGGCAGTTATACGTCGTTGGCTGCGACCGTGGCGAAGGCAGGGATATATGGGTCACTTCTCGCAGCCTGGAGTCAACTGTTTCCTGGTTTTCGTCGCCAGACTGGAGACAACCTGCGCCAGTTACCAGCGAGAACCTCGAGGTGGCAGCCGTTGAGTTGGTTGCCACTGGGGATAACTTGATCCACGCCATTTTCAGTCAGCGCCAGGACTCGTCTATCTATTACACGCGCTGGGATGGCGCTACGTGGTCTAGTTTCAATCCCGTGTTGAAGCTGCCGGGCGTAGAAACAAGCTGGCCGGCCATAGCCGCAGGACCGGGAAATGAGCTGTTCCTCATCGCCCGAGGCAGTGCCGGATCGCTTTACTTTAGCCGGGCGAAAAGCAGCGAGGCGGTGATACCATCCAGTTGGTCAACGCCAGTCCGCCTCCAATTAGCCCAAGACGGTAGGGTGAGCCCGTCAGATGTCGCCTGGGATGCTGCTGGGACGGTATATATCGCTTACTCGGTTCCGGGGAATGACGAGCGCGGTGTCTATCTCATCCAGTCAAAGGACCAGGGCGCGACCTGGGCGGAGCCGCTCCAGGTATTCGATGGCGCGGCGGCAGGCTTTGAGCTCGTCGGCTCCCCAACCCTCCAGGTATTGGCTGACGGCTCAATCCATATCTTGTGGATGAAGCAATCGATGCGGGGAGATGGCGTCTCGCAGCCCCTCTCTCTCTATTCCGCGCATTCCGAGGATGGCGGCCAATCCTTCAGCCCAGCCGACCTCGTTGTTGATGCGCCTGTAACCTGGGGGGAGATTGTGGTCGACAGCCAGGGCAATCTGCATCGGCTCTGGCAGCAACTTGACACGCTGAAATCCTTGTGGGACCAGGTCTCCTTTGATGGCGGGCGCACCTGGCAGAGTGCACACCGATTCCCTGCTGAAGGAGGGACCGCGGAGATCACGGTAGATACTGTTGGCCGCTTGCATCTGTTAGACGTTGGTCTGGGCGCCCTCAATCATTGGCTTTGGGACGGGAGCCGCTGGCAGGCCGAAGCGCCAGCTCGTTGGTCGTTGGCTTCGCAATTTGATGGCCCGGTGGAAGCATTAGCAGCTTCCGTAAACCTGGATGGGAAACTGCTTGTCGTCTTGACCGCGCCGACGGATACGGGTGGCAGAACAGAGGTGCCCCTGCTCTATGCCATGCGCGCCCTCGACCTGCCGCCCGGAGAGATAGCAGCCCAGGATACACTTGCCCAGCCGTTGCCATCGCTCGCCGACTCCCCAGAAATCCCTCTGCCGGAGAGTTCGTTGGCGCCGACCACCACAGTTGATAGCGCGTTGGCCCGCTCTCAGAGCTCGACGGGTCCTAGCGAGGCTGGCGGTCAAAGGACCGTCGTCGAATTGATATTACTGCCCATCGCGCTGCTTCAAATCGGTGTTCTGAGCATTGTGGCCCTACGGGCCGCTCGGAGCAGGGCACGGTAGGCAAGTGCGCCGCCAGATTGCTTCTCCTTCCAAAGACCGATTGGCCAGTGTATCTGCCACGAACAGGCGCACTGCCGCGCAGGGCCATTTTCGATCACGACGGAAGATTAACAGGCGCAGCGTTCTGATTAATCTATTTCTGCTCATAATTTCCACTCTCTTCGCCCTTTTGCTGAGCGAGATAGCGCTGCGGCTCATGGGTTTGGGCCCCATGTATGTGAGTCCAGAACGAGACCGCTTTTGGAAATATGATTCTCTACTGGGATGGGCCCACCAGCCTGGGCAAGAGGGGATATTCGAAACAGCGCAGTTTCGCACCACTGTGCGCATCAATCTAAAAGGCTTACGGGACCGCGAACACGCCTACGAACGGTCAGATAATAGTGGGCGGATATTGGTGATTGGAGACTCGTTTGCATGGGGTTATGGAGTCGAAGAAACTCAGCGATTTTCACAACTGCTCGAAGCCTCAATGGATGTGGAAGTGATTAATGCCGGCGTCTCAGGTTACAGCACAGACCAGGAATTGCTTTGGTTGAGGGAGGAAGGCGTTAAATATGATCCCGATCTTGTCATCCTGGGTTTTTCCGGCAACGACATTGGCGATAATTCTCAGCAGCTTGTCAACACAATCTACTATAAGCCGCAATTTGTGATGGAAGGAAATCGCCTCATCCTGAAAGGTTCTCCGGTGCCCAGAACCGGCCTCCAGGGGAGATTAATTTATTATCTATCCCAGCGCTCTGCCCTTTCTTTTTTCCTGGTTCAAAGGTATTTTGACTTCCTCTCCGTTTACAGGAATTTCAGCGGCAACTTAGTTGCCGAGGGAAATTCGGATAACGCAAACCCCTCTAATTCTGTCCCAGGTTCCCCGAGAGAGCTTTTTAAGCTGACGCATACATTACTCCATGAAATAAGTAAAATCGCCGAATCGAGGGGAGCAAGGTTTATGATCGTGGCCACGGACAGATGGTGGAATGCCCCATCGGGACAGACCTATAGGGACTTCATCGACAGCTTGCATTCCGAGGGGTTTTTGGTGTTGGATGTCGAATCGGTCCCGGGTTTTGATCCCGTAAAAATGCTCATCTCGGATGATGGTCATTGGAATTCGGCTGGTCATGAATTCGTGGCAGAAGAGATTATGCATTTCATTGAGAGCAATCAGCTACTCATCCTGCCTCAAAATCAAGATAACACCGGCTACCTTTTTGACCGTGAGACCATCGGCAGATAATACTGTTGCCAGTTGATTGGGCTGTGATTCTCAATGGCGGCGACCAATTTTTGGTCAGGAGGTCCGCTCCACATTCGCCCCGGACATCGGCCAACTGGCTTCGTCAATCTGGCAATTCCCTTCCCCTTAGTCTGTAGGTAGGTTTGGTCATAAACCAGGCCTCGAGTTGAATTCGAAATCTATATATAGAAAAGAGGACAATTATGCAAGTTTTGAATTCTAATAGAGAAACACTGACGATGCAAGAGGTAAAGGCGGCGATTAAAGAGTACATCCTTAAGGAGTTTCTCCCTGGAGAGAGCCCGGCTGAGCTGACCGACTCGACCCCGCTCATTACCGGTGGGGTCCTCGACTCTCTCGCCACGATCAAGCTGGTGGTATTTCTCGAGGAACGATTTCAGATCCAGATTCAAGCGCATGAGACAATGATCGACTATCTGAATACCATCACCGACATCGCTCAGCTAGTCCATTCAAAGCTGTAGGAGAAAGCGATCCTGATGCAGCGCAATACATCCGTTAACTATTGGGATAAGCTTCTGCCCATCAGTCTAATTTTGGCCGGAGCCGGTATAACGGCTATAGCCTTTGCTGCGGATTTGCTAAACTTCGGCGGCGTGCGCGGCATAGGCCCCAGGCAATTCTCCCTGGCCTTGAGTGGGGTCGCCGTTTTGCTCGCTGGCGTTGTGTTGATCTCATCGGTCAGGCAGCGCTACATTAGCGAATGGCTTCTGGTTGGGTTGGCAACTGTTGCAGTTGCCTTCGCCGCAGACATGCTGGTCGTAAACGGCCTGCCAGAAATTGAAACCAAATATATCGTCCTGGCCTCCATAGGACTCAGCGTTTTGTCGACCGGCGTAATCCCGCCTTCATCTTTGGAACGGCGAAATATCGGCTCTTGGTTGGACCTGTTCACCCTGGACAGGCTCAAGATAAGCAAGTTTCTGAGTGTGGTGGTTCAGCTTGGCCTCTTGGTTCTGGTGATCCGCCAGTTTCGCCTCGAGAACCAGGCCCTCTATCACAACCTCATGCTCCTGACCTTCTATGGTTTTCTGATTCACTATTTTCTTCCCTTTCGCTATCGCCTGCCCTTTTTCCTTCTTCTCTCTTTGGCGGCGATTGTTGGCATCCTGGGTTTCGTAAACGGCGCATGGTTGATCGCGATTGGCTTGGCGCTCGTCGGCATCTGCCACCTTCCGGTTTCTTATTTTTCCCGGATTGCGATATTGCTCGTCGCCGGCATAGCGCTGGTAGCATTACGGGCGGGATGGATCCAGGCCTCCTGGCTCGATGTTATCTGGCCAGTTCTTGCTTCGATGTTTATGTTCAGGTTGATGATCTATGTGTACGACCTCAAGCATGGTAAGGCGAAGCCGACTCTCGCCAGCACCCTTTCGTATTTCTTTCTACTGCCAAACGTCGCCTTTCCCTTCTTTCCGGTTGTGGATTACAGCACATTTCGCCGAACGTACTACGACGATGACCAGTACCGGATTTATCAGAAAGGGCTGCAGTGGATGCTCCGCGGGGTGATCCATCTTATTTTGTATCGTTACATCAACTATTATCTGATCATCTCCCCAGAGGATGTAACCAACACAACCGAGCTGGTCCGCTTTTTGATCTTCAATTTTGCCCTCTACATACGGATTTCCGGAACTTTCCACCTGATCGTTGGCCTGTTGCACCTGTTTGGTTTCAACCTGCCGGAAACCAACCATCTCTACTTCCTGTCTACGAGCTTCACTGATTTATGGCGCCGGATCAATGTCTATTGGACCGGCTTCATGATGAAGCTATTCTTTTATCCCACCTACTTTAAGATCCGGCATTGGGGAGCTACCACCAGCCTGGTATTGGCGACCGCCTTTGTATTTTTTCTGACCTGGTTACTTCATGCTTATCAATGGTTTTGGCTCCGGGGTTCTTTCCTGCTCACCGCCCAGGACCTGTTGTTTTGGTTTATTCTGGCCCTCATCGTGGTGATCAACACGTTCTATGAGGCCAAACGTAGCCGAAAACGGACCTTAGGGCAAAGCTCCAGGACTGGTGGGGATATCGCTGCCCTGGCGCTGCGCTCGGCGGGTACCTTCACCATCATGGCTGTGCTTTGGTCTCTCTGGAGCAGCGATTCTATCTCAGATTGGATTTCTCTCTTATCGGTGGTGGAGTTGACCTGGGAAAACGTTGCCGTGCTGCTCATAAGTTTTCTGGCGATCGCGGTGGTGTTTGGCCTGGCGATCTGGCTTGGAGAGCCAGCCGAAAAGAGCACCGCACAGGATTCAAAGAAGTCCCCTTTCTTCAGACCCGCCGCTGTGACAGGAGGCTCTATCCTGCTCCTGTTCCTTCTTGGGAATCCTGTGGTGTATAGCCGCATTGGGGGCAAATCTCAAGAACTGATCAGTGATCTGACCGTGAACAGGCTCAGTGACCGGGAGGCCGCGCTTCTTCAGCGCGGATATTACGAGGATCTGGTTGGCGTGAACCAATTTAATTCCCAGCTCTGGGATATCTACTCGAAGCGTCCATCCGATTGGCCTACACTCACGGAGACCGAGGCGGCCCGCCAAACTGGCGACAACCTTATCGTGGAACTCGTCCCCTCGACGACGATTTACTTCCATGGCGTCAAGTTGAGCATTAACCGCTGGGGGATGCGGGATCGGGATTACGAGAAAATTCCCGCCCCCAACACTTATCGCATCGCCCTGATTGGTCCCTCTTTCGTGATGGGATATGGTGTTGCCGACGACGAGGGTTTCGAGTGGCTGTTGGAGGACCGCCTGAACAGTGAGCAAGCTGGGGAACGATACGACAGGTATGAAATTCTGAATTTCGCCGTTCCCGGTTATTCTCCCATTCAGAACCTCATGGTCCTGGAACAAAAGGTACCCTCATTTCAATCGGACGCCCTCTTCTACATGGCCCATCAACGTGAAGAGGAGGCCGTAATTTTGTATCTTGCCGATCGAATTTCGGCAAGGGCTGATCTCCCCTATGCGGATCTCGTTGAGCTTTCCCGCGGGGCAGGCGCCGAGGCAGGGGCGACGAAGGCTGAGAATGTAAGGCGCCTCCAGCCGGTTGGAACCGATATTCTCTCATGGACCTATCGCCGCATTGTAGAAACCTCTCGAGCTGACGGTATTTTGCCCGTTTGGATTTTCATGCCGACCTTAGAATACCCGCTACAGGAGGAGGAAATTGCCCGCCTGGCACAACTGGCCGAGGAATCCGGTTTCATCGTCTTGGACCTCTCTAATGCCTATGAGGACCAAGACGAGGAGTCTTTGGTGGTTGCCTACTGGGATAAGCACCCAAATGCCAAAGGGCACTGGCTGATCGCCGAGCGCCTCTACCAGGCGCTCCAGGAAAAAAGGGAGCAGATACCTGTTTTTCGTTAGAGCGTGTGTGCAAACTCATTTTTTGTCATGCTGAGCGGAGCGAAGCATCTCGTTTTTTGTGGATCGAGACCCTTCGCCACTCCTTCGCTACTCCTTCACTGTGTTCAGGACAAGGTTCAGGACAAGGCTCAGGGTGACAATCCTGGATGATCATTCTCTCCCGCTTACGGCAGTTTGCATAGCATCTTAGATAGCGCGCCACTTGTATGAAGGAACCTTTCGGCATAAAGCGAAGTTTATCGCCCTTTCTCGGAAACGTTGCCCTGGTCGTGATGGGGGTAGGAATTGCGTTAGGGATCGTGGAACTATTGATGCGGACGAACCCAAATTGGGTCCCTCGCGAGGTGCGAGTAAATCCACCCGCACGGCGCGTGCAAGCTTTTATAGACGAAACCTACGCTATAAAACACTCTGACGGTGATCTGATTTACTGGATGAAAGGAGCTATTGCGCCCTTGTCGCCTGATCAGGATGAGGTGGTTGCTCAGGTGCATATGACCACCGATGCGCGCGGTTTCCGTAATCTTCTGCCGGAGAAATCAAGCTATCAGATTGTTGCCCTGGGCGACTCGTACACCCGCGCCAGCGGCGTCGCTGCCCCCTGGCCGCAGGTGCTGGCTGAAGCCACCGGAAGCGATGTGCTCAACCTTGGAGATGTAGGTTTCGGACCCCAGGACGAGTTACAGGTATTGAGACAATACGGTCTGAAAAAGCAGCCTCGATGGGTGATTATGGCTTATTTTGGGGGGAATGACCTGTATGACGCCGCTGCCTTTGAACTGGCTGAGCCTTATATCTTGCCTCGTTTCGTAAAATACCTGCTCTCGCAGGGTATAGAAGCGTGGCCTGACAGCCAGCAGGATGGAGCTCAGGCTGCGGTAGCCCCTGGCTATCGCTATCCGATTACGGTTTCGATGAATGACACGAACCTGGTGATGGCCTTTTTTTCATCCTATATCTCCTGGTTGTCGATAAGTGGCGAAGAGATCGAATTGTCGCAAAATTATCGTTTGGTGAGAGAGATGATTTTGAAGGCGCGGGACTTGAGTGAGGCAGCGGAATCTCGTTTTCTTCTCGTCTACCTGCCAACCAAGGAACATGTCTACCTGCCATACTTGAATGATGCCGAGACTCTGGCGAATGTCTTTTCCGACGTGCCTGCGTTAGAACTGGCTGAATCAGGTTTTATCCATTTCGCCAATCGGAAAGCCACTCCGGCGCTAGTCCGCCAGCATATGGATGATCAGGCCCGCCTGCTGGCCGGCTTTGCCGCAGAGCACGACATTGACTATCTCGATTTGACACCTCACTTCCGGGAAGAAGCGGGCACGGGCGCGGAATTGTACTACCCTTATGACACCCATTGGAACCAGAGCGGTCACGACCTGGCTGCTCGAGTTATTGGCAGCTATATTGAGGATGTGCTCGCGGTCGCGGTGAATAAGAACACCGGATACTAGATAGAGCGAAGGTTTCTATTTCAGCACCATGTCTAAAGAGACGCTAACAAATACCCGTCTTTCAACATACGAAGTGGACGAAACGAAGACCAAGATGAAGATCCTGTGTTTGCTTGATGGGTATGTTAAGCCGGGCGACCGTTGGTTGTGGAAATATCTGCCTGGAAACGACGATGAGCTGGATTTTCTGGTAACTTCCGGGGCAGTTGACCGCTTTCAAAAATGGGGGAAGCTGTTTAATTACTACCCGGCTTTTTGGCGCTTGGGATTACAGGCTTTAATCAAGACACGGCGGACACCGTACGATTTAGTTGTCGCCTGGGAAGGCAAAAATGGCTTCCCCTATGCCGTTCTGCGCAGCCTCATCGGCCAGAAGCATCCCCCACTGATCATCCTGGCCTTCAACATCCGGGGCGTCATCGGCCACTTTCTCGGCCTGGTGCGGTTTGGGCTGCGTTCAGTCTCACGCGTGGTCGTTTTTACTCCCGGTGAAGTTGAGCAGTACCAGCGACTGTTATCTTTAGCTCCCGGTGCTATCTCCTACTTTCCCAACGGCTGGTTTGATCCCATGAAGTGGTACGAACCTGAAACTGCGGGACAATCTGGCGCCCTGGCTCGAGCCGGGAAATTCGTTCTCACTTCCGGCCGTTCCTATCGAGATTATAGGACCCTGGCCCGTGCGGTCGAGGGCACGGAGGTGAATGTCAAGATCAGCGGCCGGGCTTTCAATTTCGCCGGGTTCGATTTGCCCAAAAATATGGAAACCCTGGGTTGGCTGCCTTATCGAGAGCTTCAGGACTACATCTATGCCTCCCAATTCTACGTGGTCCCGCTGCAACCTATCGATCACGCCGGCGGCGACAGCAGCCTGCTCCATGCGATGAGCTTTAGCAAGGCTGTTGTGGCGACGCGGGCGCCCAGTACAGAATTATACGTTCAACACGGCGTGACCGGGCTGCTGGTAGAACCAGGCGACGTTGAAGGCATGCGCCACGCTATTCTCCATTTGTGGCGCAATCCGGACGAAGCCATCAGGATGGGCAATGCAGCGCGGCGGTGTTTTGAAGCGAACTATAAAATCGACAGGTTAGCCGAACGCGTCTATGGCGTTGCCCAGGAGGTCTACCATGCCCAATGGGGATAGGCTGAGATAAGAAGGGAGCTACTATCTCCTCTACAACCACGGCAAGGATCGACGAAATCCCAACCCTGAGCAAACGGGGGACCATATGGCTCAAAATAGCAACGGCTGTTGTCAGCCCGCTCTTGTTCATCGGGATGCTCGAAGGCGGGGCATATCTTTGGGAGCGAAAGCAGGCCAACAGCCTTTATGCCTGGGAGCTGGTCGCTTCACGGCGGATGGTTTGGGAGCAGCATCCCGAGCCGGGTGCTGGTTATACCCTGATAAAGCCCGGTAGTCACTATGAGTGGCAGGGAATCCCGGTGGATATTAATTCTCACGGTTTGCGGGGGCCGGAAACAACCTATGCTAAGCCGCTCGCCACGTTTCGCATTCTGAATTTGGGCGATTCGGTGGTCATGGGTTGGGGAGTCCGCCAGGAAGATACCTACGGACGGCAATTGGAAGCGCTGCTCAATCAGAGGGGCGCTGATAGCCTGCATTACGAGGTGATCAATGCAGGGGTGCCAGGTTGGAACCTGGAGAATGCCCTGGCTTATCTGCAGGCGGAAGGTCAGAAGTATGAGCCGGATCTGATTTTGCTCAATCTCACGATAGCCAACGATATCAAGGGGAAAAGCGCGCTGCTGGGCGGTGACCAGCTTACTCTGCTCGAATGGCTGCGGGCAAACACCTATTTTTGGCCGTTTCTCACCGTTCAACTTCGCTGGTTGGAGGCCCGGGCCGCAGGTCAGGAGCGAATTGGTGTGATTGATCCGCCTACCGACCCGGATAAATATTTCCCCCTCGATCACGAATCCGAGCAGTGGACGAGGCTCTGGAACTGGGTGTTGGCCATCAACCGATTGGGTAGCGAGAACAACGCCCCTGTCATCCTGTTGATATTCCCTTTGGAGCTTCAGGTGCTGGATGAGAGTTACCCCACGCTGCCACAAGAAATAATTACTATCAAAGCGGTTGAGGCCGGTATCCAGGAGTTAGATTTGCTGCCTGCCTTTCGCCAGGCTTGCCGGGAGAAGCCGGGCGGCGCTTGCTATCGGGAGGACCGTTACTTGTTTGCCGACGTTTGGATGCACCCATCGGCTTATGGGCACGAAGTGATCGCCGCGGAGATAGAGAAAGTTTTGGCAGGCATGTTGCCATGAAATAACGAGCGATCATTGCCTGTCGGTTAGAGTTATAGCTTATTCCTCAATTAATGGTAGTCAGGGAGATCATCCAATGTTCGCTTGGTTACTGCAGCTTACCCCGCCCGCTGATGTCAACGGCCCGACGTTGATCGCCTATATACTGTTCGATATATTCCTGATTGTCCTCTTAGCTCGTTTTCTCGGGGGCCTGATGGTCCGCATAGCGCAACCCCGCGTGGTGGGCGAGATCCTTGCGGGCATTTTATTAGGGCCCACGCTGCTTGGCCAGAGCCTATCTCAGGTCATCACCCCTCTGGAAGCGCGCCCCATTTTGGGAACGATCACCGTATTCGCCTTGATCCTGTTCATGTTCCTTGCTGGCGTCGAGTATGACTTGAGCAGAGTAACGGGTCGAAGCAGGCAGGCGTTCCTGCTCGCTTTGTTCAGCGTGGCTGTTCCGGCGCTGCTCGGATTCACTGTTGCCAGGGCGATGCACACTCCCGTTTACGTTGGTCCTGCAGGCGGATCGTTTTTGCCCTTCGCCCTGTTCATCGGGGCGGCCTTGTCGGTGACCTCCTTCCCGGTGATGGTCCATATCCTGATGGAGCGGGGCGAATTGAACTCGCCGTTAGGCGCCCTCGGCGTGGCAGCCGCTGGCTTGATGTCGGTGCTCATGTTTACGTACATCGCTTTCGCCGGTGCAGTGGCGGCGGCCAGTGGGTTTAACAGTCTCTTGCTTAAAATCGCCCTGATCATCCTGTTCGGTCTTACTTCGTGGTACGTCGTGCGCCCCCTCGTTGGACGTGTGCTGCAGGGCATGACACACAATGGGGAGTTGACGGGCGATGGGATGGCGATTGTCTTTAGCGGCATGGTCCTGTACGGCCTTTTCGCCGACCGGATAGGCGTCAACGCGCTGGTGGGTGGTTTTGCCTGGGGATTGATGATGCCTACCGCTCCCCAGGTCCGGCATGTCGTCGCCGCCAAAGTGCGTGATATAGCGATGATCTTCTTTCTGCCCATCTTCTTTGCTATGGCCGGTTTGTCCACCGATCTTAAGTTGATCACGGTCGAAACCTTGCCAATCATTGCATTGGTACTGCTGACAGCCATCAGCGGGAAATTCATCGCCGCCCTGCCGGCGCGCGCATTCGGCCTGTCCTGGGATGAGACGGCAATTCTTGGGACGCTCTTTAACACTCGGGGGCTGCTCGTGCTCGTTGCCGGCTTGATCGGCCTTCAACTTGAAATCATCACGAGCCTGACCTTCACCATCATCGTCGTCGTGGCCCTGGTCACCAACCTCATGACCTTTCCGCTCATGAATCTGTTCTCGAATCGAGCGCGCCGGTATTCCACGACACAGCAGGCGACGTTTGCCGGAATGGAACTATCTGGTTCCCCTCCGCCGGCAGGCGCCGACATTGCTCGAAGCGGAGACGACGTTATAGTCACTGCGAAGTAGATATAGATTTGTTTCATTTGGAGGTGAGAATATGAAAGTAGATGTTGTCATTATTGGTGGAGGGCCAGGAGGGGCAGCTAGCTCGATGTTCCTGGCTCGTGAAGGTATCCAGCCCGCGATTATCGAGAAAGTGCGCTTTCCCCGTTATCATATTGGTGAATCAATGACCGGCGAGGCGGGTGGAATATTACGAGAGTTGGGCTTTGGGGAGAGAATGCTCCAGGACAGACATCCGATCAAGCATGGGGTTAAAGTTTATGGCACCGGCGGGAAGAATGCATGGTTCGTACCTGTAATGGCGCGAGACGCCGCATGGAACCTTCAGGAGCAATTCACCTGGCAGGTGCGGCGCAGTCATTTTGATAATATGATGCTCGACGAAGCCCTGGCGCGAGGGGCGACCCTGATCCCTGGCCAGGCGATCAAGCCGCTCCTGAGAGAGGATGGCTCGGTGCGCGGCATCCGGGTCCGCATGGAGGGCGGCGGCGTCCAGGATATCGAAGCGGAGTTGGTCCTCGATTGCTCCGGTCAGGCAACATTCCTGGCTAATCACGGCGTGACAGGGCCCAAATATTTGGGCGCTTACGATAAGCAAATTGCTATCTTCTCCCAGGTCACAGATTTTATCTGCGATGAAGGCGCTGCTCGGGATGAGCAGAAGGGGAACACACTCATCTTTTATCAGAAAAAGTACCACTGGGCTTGGGCTATCCCTCTCGACGACGAGGTCGTAAGTGTCGGGGTCGTAATTCCGGCTGCTTACTTTCTGGAAAAAAAAGAGAGCAAGCGTGACTTCTTGATCCGCGAATTGAGTGAGCTCAATCCGGAGCTGGCGCGGCGTATCCCAGAATTCGGGTTGGTCGAGGACGTTCACGTGATTCCCAATTATTCCTATCAGGTAAAGCGATTCACGGGCAGGGGTTATATTTGTATTGGAGATGCACATCGCTTTATTGACCCCATCTTCTCATTTGGGCTGGTAGTAACCATGATGGAGGCAAAATTCGCCGCCCCGGTTGTCAGAGCCTATCTGGAGGGCGTCCAGCGCGATGATGCGGAACCCTTTGCTGAACACCAGGTCCTTTGTGAGCAAGGGATAGACGTCCTGGAAGACGCCATCGATACCTTCTGGGAGAATCCGATCGCCTTTGCATTATTGACCCACCGCCGCTACCTTGGATTGATGACGGATATCTTTGCCGGTCGCGTTTATGACCATCAGCCCTCGGAGGTGGTCACGGACTTCCGCAGCGTGCTTGGACGGGAACGTAGCTACGATCACACAGACGATTACTCGGTACCCATCGGCTCGCGCTACCATCCCGAACGCTCTCCGCTTTGGGAAGCGAATTCGCCCATTGAAGGCACTGAAGATTGGACGATACCTCGTTAATGGCTGAGCATAACTCCCGGTTTTTGACAATGAGCGATAATATCCAGACAACTGCTGTCAACTTGCCGAAGACTCGCCGGCAACCCCCCGAAGGATGGGCGTGGCCCAGACTTCGCGAGCTTTGGGAATTCCGGGAGCTGCTCTTTTTCTTCGCCTGGCGTGACATCAAGGTGCGCTACAAGCAAACCGTGATGGGCGCCTCCTGGGCTATCATCCAGCCCTTTTTCACCATGGTGATCTTCAGCCTGTTTTTTGGCAGACTGGCTAATGTCCCTTCCGATGGCTTGCCTTATCCTGTCTTTAGCTATACGGCCCTTGTCCCCTGGACTTTCTTTGCCAACGCCCTCACCCAGGCCTCTAACAGTCTGGTGTTCAGCGCCAACATGATCAAGAAGATCTACTTTCCGCGCCTGGCCTTGCCCATTGCGACCGTGCTGGCAGGTGTCATAGACTTTGCTCTGGCCTTCATTGTCCTGCTGGGTATCATGCTATATTACGGTTTGGTGCCCACGATCAACATTGTATGGCTGCCGTTTTTTTTGCTGCTGGCCCTGGTCACCTCGCTGGGTGTGAGCTTATGGCTCTCAGCGATGAATGTCCAGTTCCGCGATGTGCGCTATACGGTCCCGTTTCTGACCCAGGCCTGGCTTTTTGTGACCCCGATTGCCTATCCGAGCAGCATGCTTTCGGAACCCTGGCGGACGATATACGGGCTGAATCCGATGGCCGGCGTGGTAGAGGGGTTTCGCTGGGCCTTGTTGGGCAGTGGAACCACCCCTGGGCCAATGCTGATCGTCTCGGTCGTGGTAGCGGTGACCCTTCTCGTCAGTGGCGCTTTTTATTTCCGCCGCATGGAACAAAGTTTTGCCGATGTGCTGTAGGCGAGTCTTATGAGCGACATTGCGATTGAGGTAGTAGGTCTGAGTAAAAAATACTACATCGGTGGTTCGCAGAAGAGCTACTACCGGCTGACGGATCAATTGGCGGATATGCTCACAGCTCCTTTTCGCCGGGCAGGCAACCTGCTGCGCGGCCGGGCTGCTGGCGCTGCCGAACTGGATGAAACCATCTGGGCTCTCAAAGACGTTTCCTTTCAGGTCAAATCCGGGGAGGTCGTCGGCGTCATCGGCCGTAACGGCGCTGGCAAGAGCACCTTGCTCAAGATCCTGTCCGGCATTTCCGATCCGACTGAGGGTTACGCCGATATATATGGCCGGGTAGGGTCGCTGCTCGAAGTGGGCACTGGTTTCCACCCGGAGCTGACCGGACGGGAGAATATTTACCTGAACGGGGCCATTCTCGGTATGAGAAAAGCTGAAACTGAG
>Ga0209341_10003769_pt1 | contig 14108 bp, 15 predicted proteins | sample RifCSP13_2_FD_184020 | JGI IMG/M metagenome (GOLD analysis project Ga0209341, IMG submission 184020) | Soil microbial communities from Rifle, Colorado - Rifle CSP2_sed 13_2 (SPAdes) (version 2) | ecosystem: Environmental > Terrestrial > Deep subsurface > Rock core/Sediment | place: Rifle...
GAGACGATCAAGAACATCCTTGAAGACGTCTGCGACAATCTGTTCAACCCCGATCCCTACTACCAGCAGGGCGGCGACATGGTGCGCGTCGGCGGCATGCAGTATACCTGCGACCCGGCGCAGAAGATCGGCAGCCGCATCAGCAACATGACACTCAAGGGCAAGCCGATCGAGGCAGACAAAAAATACAAAGTGGCAAGCTGGGCGCCGGTCGCCGAGGGCGCGTCGGGCGAACCGGTCTGGGACGTCGTGACCCAATACCTGCGCGACACCAAGGTAATCCGGCCGCCCACGCTCAACCGGCCGCGGCTGATCGGCGTCAAAGGCAATCCGGGCATCGCGTAAGTTACGTGCAAGGCAACCCAGGCAACGAGGTTGCCGAGACGAAAGCAACGGAGCTATGCCACCTCGAAATGCATTTGCTTGAGGCTGGACTCGGGCACACGCTTGCCAGCATCGAGGATCTCTATCCCGACAACTTGGCTTTGCTCGTTGAAGTCGAGAACGATCCCCGGCTTCACTTCCTCAGACTCAACGATCCTGGAATCATCAAGACGGAAGTAAAGTGCGTCCGATTCTCGGTCAAAATGAACCTTCATAGCTTGATCGATCGCTCAGCGATGACTGTTTGAGCATGCGCGGAGAGAACATACTTCGACATGCGCAGATTATATAGCATGCCTTCGTGGACATACTTAACTCTATTGCGCTTATTCATGTCCGCCTCTCGGTGAAATTATCTCCCCGGCCGGTCAGGTGTGGGTCGGGTGGTGAGAGACCAATTTCTAGCGATACGCTTCACGACGGTGTCGAACCGCAAAGATATCAACCAAGCGTTCCTTGTCGGACAGCCGATAAACAATGCGCCAGTCGCCCACGCGAATGCGCCAGAGATCGCTAGCGCCTTCCAGCTTTATCACGCCTGTGGGGCGGGGATTGTCCGCGAGCGCCTCAATACGCCTCAGAACGCGGGCAGCAACGGCCGGATCCAGCGCCTGAAGTTCTTTGCGCGCGGAACGCGCAAAGACTACAGCGTATTTAGCCACGCGCCTTGCGCTTGCCCTTGGCTCCGATCAGGCACTTTACCGTTGCCAAAGATTCACGCGGCTCGCTACGGCGACGATGAGCAAGGTAAGCGTCGTAGAGATCTTCCCAGAGACCTTTGTGCGTTTTGAGGTCAATAAGCACCGCCTTCTTCCGGCCTTTGCGGTCAATCAGAAACTCGATTCCTGGCATGTTCATAGCACGTTCCACGTATCAGATACTGCTAAGTATAACGCGCTGCAGGTCTTAGCCTCTACCCTGATCAAACAGTATGCGCACTTAGACGGGCTAAACAGGCGTCAGCGCGCTTCGCGCAGCATGTTCCAGAACGGCGCGAACCTGCTCGGGTGTAACACCGGGAAACCACTGCACGAACTGCGAAACCTGTGCGCCGTCCTCAAGGTTTTCAAACAGCGCGGCAACAGTCACGCGCGTGCCGCAGAACACCCAGGCGCCGCTGACACGTTGAGGGTCCCGCTCGACGGCGGGGCACGTTGACCAATCGATCATACGTTTAATGGTATCACCGTCAGGCTCTGAAGACTAACCACGCGCCGGCTAACCGCCGGCGCGCTTGCGCGATGTCCGTGTTGAGCGAGAGGTTACAGGTGCTGCGTAGGTTGCCATTTCCTCCCGTAGCACTCGCCGCAGTGTCTCAGCAAGAACCCCATCTTCGCGAGTGATGTGCTCCCGCAAAGCAAGGTTGATAAGGGTCTGATAATTCCCACCGCCCTGATCATGAACCTGACGGCGAAACCATGCGCCATTGCATGCACATACGTGCACGGCGTCAATGCCGATGAACAACACCTTCAACTATTCAACCGCAGGAAGGTGCTCTATCCCCCTTGCGAGGGAAGCGGGGTTGGGGGAGTGGATAGCGAACGCGCTAGAACGCTGCGCAAGTACTTGAGTGGATAGCGTCGAACAGCGAGTTTGACCCCTCGGCCTTAAGTATCGGTGAAGAAAACCGCTTCGGTTGGGTGACCCAGGCCGCTTGGGACGCTCTGGCTGAGGCGATTGACGTTCGCAAGCCTTTTCTGCGGCGCATTCGGGTAGAGCTTGCGAAAGCACTGCCCGAGTCCGCCAAAGCGCTCCTCGCACGACCCGAGTTCACCGGCGAGGAACGGCAATTTCTTGAGACCGTCGTCGGCATCGTGGAAGAGCACGCGAAGTTTGTGCTCGAGAAGGAATAGTCGACAAAATGGGTTTCAGCGTCGAACTGTCACCCCGGCCAGGAAATCTTCCAAGGCGCGTATTGGCGCAATATCTTCAAAAAGAACTTGACGCGACGCCTCGATGCGCTCGCAGATATGCCGGCGATACTGCGCGTCCTTTGCGAGCTTGACTACAAGCGCGATGTAGTCTTCTTCTGACGCCGCGACCAGTCCCGGCAGCCCCATCCGTTTCAGGATGCCGCTTGCCAGCCTGCCGCGCAGGAAGCGGCCTTCTCTGGTCACAATCGGAACACCGCATTCCACCGCCTGCATGGCGGTATTGAAACCGGAGAAACCGATGGTATCCAAATAAACATCGGCGCGTTTCATCAGCCCGTAAAACCCCGAACTGCTCTGCCAGGGAATGAACCTGACAAATTCATCAAAATCCAGCCCACTACGGACAAACACAATTTCGAGCCGCTGCCGCAGCTTCTCTGACACTTTGCTGAGCCGATGCGTAAAAAAGACAAATCGGCACCGGCCCAGTCTGCGGGCAATTTCGGTCAAAACCCAGTCGTGCTGCGGCGCATACTTGAACGGCACACCAGGACAAAGAAGCAGCGGCAACTCCGGTACGATGCCCAGGCCGTGCAGATCGGGACTCGCGGCGGCAACCGGGAAGGGCTTATAGAAACAGCCCAGATGGGGCAAAGCAACGAGTCGTTCAGTGTAATTGTCCTGCGCGTTCGGGGGCTCCAGATCCACCGCGGACAGGTAATAGTCGATTGTCGGTAGGCCGGTGGTTTCCGGATGGCCCCACGTGGCCACCTGGACCGGCGCAAGGCGCAGGCTGGCCAGCCTCATCGTCATGGGATCCATTCCGACTTCCGGATAAATCAACACGTCAGGTTGTTGGCCAATAATGACCTCAACCCACTGACGCAAATCTTTTCGCCCGTGCTCGAAATGCGACGCGTTGGCCTTCGCAAACTGCGTTTCCTGATCCTGTCCCGACCCAAGATGAAACACATGAAGGGAAAAACGCTTGCGGTCGAGCTGTTGGAACCAACCTTTGATGATTGCGTTCCAGACGGAATGATTGTGAAAGTACTGGGAAACGACCCCGATTCGGATAGCGCCGTCGCGCTCGCGTTTCCGTCGCTCGGAAAACCCCTGCCGATGGAACCAGTCCGACATCAAGCGTGCGCAAAGGCTTCCGTAGCGCCGAAGCAAATCCCGGTTGTTTTCTTCCTGATACGCCAGACAAAACGGCTGCTGTACACCAACCGCTTTAAAACCTTCCGCGATGCGGGTTGAGTCGAACCAACGATCCAACTCGTCAAGCTCCAGGGAAAACGCGGTCCTGAAGCGCGCAGGGGCAGCGTCTGCGTCGTAAACTGCGGGTATTTGAGACATCGTAAGCGCCCAGCGCGCCTCGGCGTAATTCGGTTTGAGCGCGAGCGCCTTGCGATAGCATTCCAGGACTTCCTTCAGCCGGTCTTGATCCTTCAGGGCGTTTCCAAGGGCATAATCCGCTTCGGGAAAATCAGGCTTGAGCGCGAGCGTCTCGCGGTAGCACGCAATGGCTTCGTCGAGCTTGCCCGCATCTTTCAAGGCGTTTCCCAGCGCATAATGCGCATCGGGAAGATCCGGCTTGAGGGCAAGCGTCCTGCGGTAACAGGCAATGGCTTCGTCGAGCCTGTCCTGGTCCTTGAACGCATTCCCGAGATTCAGGTGCGCTTCCGGGATGCCCGGGTCGAGCACAATGGCTCGTTCGTAGCAGACGATGGCCTCATCGGCCTTGCCCTGATCCTTGAGCACGTTCCCGAGGTTGATGGTTGCCGCGGCCGAATCGGGCTTGAGTGCGAGCGCCTTCCGGTAGCAAGCGACCGCTTCGTCCAGCCGCTCCCCATCCTTGAGCACATTCCCAAGATTGAATTGCGCTTCGAAGAAATCGGGCCTGAGCGCAAGTGCCCGCCGGTAGCAATCAATGGCTTCGTGCCGCTTTCCCTGGGCTTCGAGCAGATTCCCCAGGTTGAGATACGCCGTCGGGGAATCAGGCGTTAGCGACAGGACTTTTTCGTAGCAGGCAACCGCTTCGTCCAGCTTGCCCTGCGCCCTGAAAAGAGCACTCAGGCTGATGTGCGCGTCGACATAATCCGGTCTGAGGGCGAGCGCGTTCCGGAAGCAAACCAGAGCTTCGTCCGGCTTGCCCTGCGCCCTGAAAACATTTCCGAGGTTGTTATGCGCGGGCGCATTGGACGCGTTCCGGGAAAGCGCCTGCGATATCAATGCCGCTGCCTGTTCGTGCTTCGCGAATTGATAGGCGATGACGCCCAAGAGATGCAAGGCATCAAAGTTGTCGGGATCGACTGCCAGCACCGCATGATAGGCGGCCTCGGCCTCCGCAAGACGCCCCGCCTGATGGTGCTGCAGGGCGATGTGGATTGTCGACGAATGATCGCCAACACCACTTTCATTACTTGCGTTAGGTGAATGCTGCGGCTGTGGTGCGCAGGTGGTCTTCTTATCGTTCTTAAACAACCACTTAAACATGATAGCGCGACCGAACATTCCCAAATTAGCATAACTTCTTGGTCGGAATGCGGCTATTTGCCACAACCTTCTCGAGAAAGCTTTCAAGCGCTCGAACCGGTTCGATATCGTTATAGACGATTGCGCGTGCTTGTTCCATGCGCATCCGCACACTATTCCGATAATCGGCATCGCCGGCGAGCTTCACGGCAAGATCGATGTATTCGTTTTCGCTCTTTGCGACCAGATCAGAAAGCTTCATGCGGTCGAGAATTGCGCTGGCGAGCCTGCCACGCATGAAACGGCCTTCTCGGGTAACGATCGGTAAGCCGCATTCGACAGCCTCGATGGCAGTGTTGAAGCCCGAGAATCCTATCGGGTCAAGGAACACGTCGGCACGCCTCATCAGGCCGTGGAACTCGGCCCGGTTAAGCCAACGGACAAATCTCACATGCTGGTCGAAGTCGAGGCCGGACGCAGAAAAAGCGGTGCGCAAACGACGACACAGGAGCGTGGAGATGCCGTGCCAGGGGCCTGTAAAAAAAACCAATTGGCAATTGCCAATACGCCGCGCAATCTCAACGAAGACCCGGTCGTATCGGGGCGAGTACTTAAACGGCGTTCCCGGATTGAGAAGCACCGGGCGGCCAGCGTCAATCCCGAGTGCCGGCAGATCAGGATCGGTATAGGGGACCGGCAAAGGCTCGTAACAAACGCCGAGCCCCGGCAATTTGACCAGCGATTCAGTGTAGTATGCCTCGGCGCCCGCTGGTTCCAGATATTCGGCGGAAAGGTAATAGTCGATAGTCGGCAGTCCCGTGGTTTCGGGATGTCCCCATGTCGCGGCCTGGACCGGGGCCAGACGAAGGCTCGCTAACCTCAGTGTTATCGGGTCCATGCCAATTTCCGAATAAATCAGCACGTCGAGACGTTGCGAAACGATTGATCGGACCCATTCCTCCACGGACCTCTTCCCGTGCTCGAAATGCGACGCCCTTGATCGGGCGAACGCCGTCTCCCGGTCCGATTCAGTGCCGAGATGGAAGAAACTCAGGCTGAAACGCGTGGCATCCAGATTCCGAATCCACCCTTTGATGATTGCATTCCAGACCGAATGGTCGAAAACATGCGCGGAAACGATCCCCACTTCAATTCGGCCGTCGCCGATCTGATCGCCGCCCACCGGCGCAAAGCTGCGCAGCCAGCCGCCCATCAGATGCGCGCACAACTCGCCGTGGCGTGCAAGCAGATCGCGATTGTTCTCTTCCGTGTAGGCCAGGTAAAACGGCGGGATAACGCCGACCACCTCATGGCTGGAAGCCGTACCATTCGAATCGACCCACGCCTGCAATTCAACTATCTCGCGTACAAACGCGGCGCGCGTGAGCGCGATCTCGGCTGGATCGCTGTATATCGCAGGTATCTGCGCCATGGTATGTGCCCATCTCGCCCGTAGATATTCCGGACGCAGAGACAGCGCTTTTTCGAAAGCGTCCAGCGCCTTGTCGCGATCACCTTGATTGAACAGGATGTCGCCAAGCAGGTAATAGGCTTCGACATAATCGGGCTTGAGTGCAACCGCGCTCCGAAAGCAGTTTTCCGCCCCAGGGAGATCGCCCAGCATTTTGCAGACGTTACCCAATGCGGCATGCGCCTCCGGAAACTCGGGCCTGCGCTCCAGAACCAGGCGAAGAAGCTTTTCGGCCTCGTGCAGCGCTCCGCGCGCATGAAGCAAATTGGCAAGCTCATAACTCGCGTCAGGGTTTCCGAGATCGATTGCAATGACACGCGACAGCGCGGATTCCGCCTCGCTTAACCGGCCCAGTTTCCTTAGCACCATTCCATAGTTGAACAAGGCACCGGCCCAGTCCGGCCGCTGCGTCAGCGCAGTCTCCAAGGCCACCACTGCGGCGCTGAGGTTCCCTTGCGCCTCATACACGCTGGATAAGACGACATGCGCTTCCGGAAACTCGCGCTTGTGCTTCAGCGCGGAGTGAAGCAATTCCTCGGCGCGGGACAACGCTCCCCGGGTGTAGAGCAGCTTGCCGAGGTTATAGCTCGCATAGGCGTTCGCAGGATCGATCGCGAGCGCCGCCTCGTAACAATTGACTGCGCCATTACCGTCGCCCAGAGCTTCCAGTTCTACGCCTAGATTGAGCCGTGCCCTTGCGTATCCCGGAGCGGCATCCACGGCCTTGCGATATTGCTCGCATGCATCGAGCATATCCCCGTTGGCCTCGGCTTGATCGCCCCGTGCAATCAGTCGATCAGCCTCTTCTTTCCCGAAAGATGCGGCACGGGCGTTCAGCGCCGGTGAGCGTCCAAAAGAGGCCAGTTGATTTAGCAGTTTTCGCAGCAAAATCGTTGAACGTGGCGGAATCAGGACCCCGTTTTTTCGCGACCCCTGGACGCCAGCGCGACTAACGTAGCCAGTTCATATGTCCAGGACTCGACAAACTCTGGCGGATAACCGGCATCCTTTAATGCCCATCGGAATTGGTTGGCCAGACGGGCTTTCTTATACACGTTGAGCTTGCGCGTACGCGCAAATTTTCCGGCGCGCGCAAAGATCGCATCGTGCGTGTTCCGCAGCCGGGTCGCCGCTTTCTTATCTTTAGCAGGCAGCGTAGATGGCGGAACGCGCGTTACGAGTTCCGTAACAATCGCCCGCGCGAGTTCGTCGCCGTCTTCGGTATCGAACCATTCAAATATAGCCATGCACCAATACTACCAAAAAATAAACTTAACGTTGCAAAACCGCCGCATAAGCCTGAACAGCGATTACGGGGCGACTTGATGCGTGTGTAATAATGGCGTTTTGTGTGATCTGAAAATCAATCTCTCGGCCTGCCACATAGCGTGAATCCTGATACCCGCACTCTACGGGCAGCGTTGCTCAAACGCCTTCTATTGGTTCTGATTCTAAGTATCGGCGCATCGGTCGCCTGGACGATCGTCACCGGGCAGGATCTCAACTTCGATCTCATCACCTACCACTTCTACCTCGGCTACAGCGCTTTCGTGCCGCGGTTTCACCTGGATTTCCTCCCTGCGTGGGTCTATGCCTACCAATCCCCTTTGCCGTTCACAGTCTTGTACTGGCTGGACAGCATCGGCACACCGCCGATTGTTATTGCCATCCTTCACGCCACGTTTCACGCGCTCAGTCTGGTCTTTTTGTATCTTCTCACCGAGCTGCTGGTCGGCAGGACCAGCACTAGGCCGGAACGTGCCAAGGTGTTCGGATTCTGGTTGCTGGGCGCGATCGCTCCGATCTACTGGACACTGGTAGGCACGTCGTTTGCCGATCTACTGACCAGCGTTCCAGTTCTCGCCGGGCTTTGGCTGGTAGCCCGCGCCATCGCAGAAAACGGCCGACTGCGGACTGCCGAAATCGCCTGGATCGCGGTGGGCGGAGTGCTAATGGGCGCCGCAAGCGGCGCACGGATTCACAACAGCATCTATGTCGCCGGCATGTTATGCGCGCTTCTCTTCATCCGTTTTCCAGGTCAAAGGACGGGATTCCGCGCACCAGTGGCATTCTCGCTTGCCGCGTTCGCGGGCTGGCTGCTGTGCTTCGCTCCCTGGGCGTACCGACTTTATAGGGAGTTCGGCAGTCCGCTATTCCCGCTTTTCAATGGCGTGTTCCGTTCTCCCGATTTCCCTGCGTCGAACCTGCCTCTGATCTCGTTTATTCCCAGCAGTCTCTGGGAGCTGGTTACCCTGCCGTTCTGGATGGCAACTGACACCCCGTGGGTGTACGTGGAGCTGCCTCTCCCGGACGTTCGGCCGGCAATCCTTGCTCTCACTCTGATAGCATGTGCTCTGCTGTGGCTCGGCAGCAGACTATTGCCGGATATTGCCGCCGCATTAGAAGCGGGAACCGTTGACGGCGAGGGCCGAACCGCGCGAGCGCGGCGTGTCATATTTATTTTTTTTGCGGCGAGCGCCGTGTTATGGCTCGCGACGTCGAGCAACGGCCGCTTCGGCGTGGCGCTTTTCCTGCTCGGCGGCCCCGTTTCCGGTGTACTACTGTCCAAGGTACTACCAACGCGTTACGTGCTCCTTTTTGTCGCGGGTGTAGTGCTGTGGCAGGCCCTGCTGCAGGAAGTGTTCTTTCGCCAGTACAGGTTCAATTCAATGCCTTGGACAGTCCGGTATTTCGACTGGAACCTCCCGGACCGCCTTACGCGCGAGCCGGCCACGTTTCTTTCTCTCGGCTTTCAACCGGCTTCGACACTTGCCCCGCGCCTGCACCGTGAATCCTCCCACATCAATCTGGTCGGATATCCTGCTGTCGACGCGCCGGGCAGCGAGCGGATCAGGCGAATCATCGGCGTTCCTAACCGGCCGGTCTACGCAGTGTTCGATGTGAGGCGGCACGATCCCCCGGCTGTGAAGACGTCTTACCGGAACCAGCTCGCGCTCTGGGGATTGGCGTTTACCGACGACCCGTGCGAGCTCATTACACTCAAGCCGCCGTCGGGAAGCTGGGCGCGGCTCAACGGAGTCGCCGGAGTCACGCTCCGTTACCGCCCCCCCGCCTTCATGATCTGCGGCCTTCAACCCAGCGCGCCTGCGGACCAGGAGCACGCGCTGTCGGAATACCGAGACTTTGTGAGCAAAGTCGCTCGCTTCGGCGTGAAATGCCCGCAATACTTTGGCAAGCCGCTCGGCTATGTACATACCCATAGAGGATGGGTGGTGACGAGCTTTGCCTCGGCTGAAATGAGGCTGGAGTTTTACGATGAGGGCCCGTTCTATCTGCAGCAAGTCAGACCCCCGCATGTCGCGCTCGAACTGGGCCGGATGACGCGTGACGATATCATCGCTGACGAGCCTGACTGTCGGAAGTGGTTTTCGCGGTTATCGGAACTCTCCGCACAAGCTGCCCGGCGCTGACAGCGTCGCCCCCGTGAAGCAATAAAACACGACGAACAGAAAATAGGTTAAGCAGAGCGTGCGACTGTAAAGCCGGCTGATCGGCCTATCCTACTTCTGCGCCCAAGCCAGATTCGCTATAGGCTGGAGAATGTAAGGCTTCCTGAGTTTTAAGAACGGCGACTCTATAAAACGGTAACTCAGATACCCAACAGGCACCATTATTGCCAGGAAGCAAGTCAGAGACCAAAGACAGGCTACGTAGAAGTTGGACATGTCCATGACGTTTTCATGAACGAACCGCGCGGCTCGAAACACGAAGAAAAAGTGGAGCAGGTAGATGGAATACGAATACTCTCCGATCTTCCCGATGAACCAAGAATCCCCCTTGTTCGATGGAGAAAATGAACTGTCATACCACGCAATACCGACCGCGTAAGCAAGCCCCTCTATGGCAGGAAGGAAAATCCAGATCGAGCTTGGTGACGGGTAGGACGGGTTTTGATTGAGACCGCCATTAAGATCAAACTGCCAGTAAAACACCGCGAATGCCAAGAGCACGGTAATAGCAACCAAGTGCCTCCTTGCGATGTAGGAGCGACACTGATACGTCACCATCCCGAGAACAAACTGGTCGATTCTTCCAATAAGGGTCAGGTAGGCGAAGGACTGCACTTCACCCCATTCACTGTGAATGAAAAACCGCAGCAAGACAGCAGCGGCGATAACCGAAAGAGGCAAGAGCCGCGACTTTCTCATCATCCACAAGAGAAGGGGAAGGATCACATAAAAATGGAACTCTGCCGTAATCGACCATCCGCCATTTGGAAGAACGGGAAGCACGATACCCCGAGCAATGGAACGAATATAGAAGTCGACACGTCCGAGTTTTATGAAAAGCAGGACGCCGACAAAGGATAGAACTACAGCAAGCAGCGGCAGCAGGCGTAAAGCCCTGTTCCAAAGAAACGCCTTGTAATCTATCGTCTTGCCATCCAGCAGCTTTGCGAACAGGTAGCCGCTGAGCGTCATGAAAAGAGCTACACCTGTATGACCCTCTGCAAGCAGGGAAAATGGGATTATTGGGACGAATTCAAACGGGACAGGATAGCCGTTCTCCGCATGGGTAAAGTGCCATGCAAAAACCATGAAAACGGCAAGCGCCCTGACGTGATCCAAGGCAATGAAGTGAGCGCCGGAAGACGACTTCATGCAAGCAGCATAGCAGTCAGTCCCAAGGCTTGACGCACTACTAGCGGTTCCCTCACCGGCTCGCAGGTTGTGGAGCTTCGGCAGCCTAGGGCTAAATCATTACCCGAGTGTTTTGGATTGCGCATGGAACCGTTATCAGCCAAGCAGCATGCGGATCTTTTCCCATTCGTTGGGGAACAGGTTCAGCTTTCCAGGCATATCTTCGTCGAGGTACGAATAGTCGAGCGCCAGGAACTCTTCGCACAGCCGCTCGTAGTGCTCCAATAGGAAGTGTGAGTTGGGATCGAGATTTCGCACGAGTCCTAAGCCGGTGGGAGGCGTTCCAATGATGTTAATAGAAAGATCGGGGCGATACTTTTTTAGCAGCACGATCAGACGCCAGATATCCCCACTCCAGTTGACGATTCGCGGAGCACGGCCCGCGGATTCCTGGTCGAGCGGATAGCAATCATGAATCAGAATGATCGAGTCGCGCGCACAGTGGCGCTCAAGGTTGGCAAAATCGCGCAACGCAAACTCGAAGTTGTGCATACCATCGATGAAAGCCACATCGACCGGCCGGCCGCCGAGCTCGGCGCGCAGGTCGCGACCCGCGAAAAACGCGTCGCTGGTTTCCGCGAAAACCTTATGGTTCTCGGCTAGCGGGGCAGTAAGTTGAGGCTCCGGATCGATGCCTATCGCCAGCGTCGGGGGCTTCGCGAGCCTTAGCGAATCTCCCCGGAAAACGCCTATCTCGACGTAGGTGCGCGGCTTTACCTGGTCCAGAATACGCGCAAGGACCTCCATATAAAACTCCCCACCCAACTTGATTTGGGCCAGCAGCGCGAAAAGCATGGTCGAGTCAGGGGCAATCCGCCGCCCGCGCTCACAGTACTCAAGCGCGAGCCGGTGGTTGCCAAGAGCGTACCAGCCGGCTGCCAACTCACAAAGACAATGCGGATCATCGGGATCGAGATCTTCAGCGCGAGCAAAATCAGCCATGGCCTCGCGCAGCCGGCCGGCTTCACGCTTCGCGACACCGCGCAACATCAGCGCTGGTACACAGTCGGAGTTTTGCTCGAGCAGGGACGTCAGCATCTCGATGGCCTCGTCGTGCAACGATTGGTTACGGAGCTCGCTGGCACGCCTGAGAATATCGCGTTCGACGGGTGCCTTACGACTGCTTATCAGATCTTTTAGGAGTCTAAGGAGCATGGATGCATGGTCATGGTTATGGTTTACTCAATTCCCAAGATATTTCGTTGCACTGGATAAACGCATGTGATTAGTTTCGAAACGGTCTAAATGCGAGATTGTCTCGATTCCCACCGCCAAGCGTCTTCCACGATGCGCTCCAGATTCGTATAGCGCGGCGCCCATCCCAACTCTTGCCTCGCCCGGGAAGCATCAGCCACCAGCCGCGCGGGGTCGCCCGGCCGACGCGGCGCGTCCTCGACTCCGATAGCCCGCCCCGTGACGCGCTGCGCGGTGTCGATCACCTCCTGAACGCTGAAACCGTTTCCGTTGCCGAGATTGAACGCATCGGTCTGCCCGCCATCCCCCAGGTAAGCGAGCGCCAGAAGATGCGCCTCGCAGAGGTCGACCACATGCACGTAATCCCGGATGCAGGTGCCGTCGGGCGTATCGTAATCGCGGCCGAAGACCTTCACAGCCCTGCGCCGGCCGGACGCCGCCTGGAGCACCAGCGGAATGAGATGGGTTTCGGGGTCGTGCCGCTCCCCCAACAAACCATCCGGATCGGCGCCTGCCGCATTAAAATACCGCAACGACATCGATCTCAGTCCGTAGGCATGATCGAAATCGGCCAGCATCCGCTCGACCATCAGCTTCGACGTTCCGTAGGGATTGACGGGATTCTTCGGATGGCGTTCGTCTATTGGAACGCATTCGGGCTCCCCGAATACCGCCGCGCTTGAGGAGAATATCAGGTTTCCGGCTCCATGCTCGTGCATGGCTTCAAGCAGGTTCAGCGTATTGGCAACGTTGTTGCGGTAATACCGGTCAGGCTTTTCTACCGACTCGCCGACCTGAATAAGGGAAGCAAAGTGAATGACCCCATCGAAGCGATGGCTGGAGAAAATCCGGTCGAGAATAGGCTGGTCGCCCAAATCGCCTTCAATCACTTCGCCGCCGAGAATCGCATCGCGATGGCCGGTAGAGAAATTATCGAGAACGGTAACGGAATTACCGCTTTCAAGCAGCAGTTTGACCATGTGGGAGCCTATGTAGCCGGCCCCGCCGATCACAAGTACATTCATACTGCGAAGACTCCTTCTACCGTCGAGTTTCTATACTACTCAGTTTTCCGCCGCCGCGATGTGAAATATGTCCATGACGCACGGACCGCAGACGCGTTAGACTGGTGGCCTTTGACTGTGGCCCCCTTTGTTCGAATTGGGTCCAATCATGAGCCGGGCCCATGACACTCACGTCGCGCTCCTTTAGAATCCCCATCATAGCAATGACAGGCAGCGCCCAATGAAAGCAGTAATCCTGGCTGGCGGCCTCGGTACAAGGCTGAGCGAGGAAACGGTAATGCGGCCTAAACCGATGGTGGAGATCGGCGGCAAGCCGATCCTCTGGCACATCATGAAGTACTACTCCCATTTCGGCGTCAACGACTTCGTGATCTGCCTCGGCTACAAGGGCTATATGATCAAGGAATACTTCGCCAACTATTTTCTGCACATGTCGGATGTCACCATCGACCTGGCCCGGAACCGAACGGATATCCATGAGAACAAGGTCGAGCCCTGGCGCGTCACGCTGGTGGACACCGGCGAGCAGACGTAGACGGGCGGGCGACTGAGGCGGGTTCGGAACTATCTCGACCAGGAGCCGTTCTGCATGACCTATGGCGACGGCGTGGGCGACATCGACATCCGGGCGCAACTGGAATTCCACCGCGCCCACGGCGGGCTGGCGACGATCACCGCGACGCAGCCGCCCGGCCGCTTTGGCGTGCTGGACGTGGACGAGCAGCGCGTCTCGGGAATTCGGGAGAAACCTAAGGGCGACGGCGCCTGGATCAACGGCGGATTTTTCGTCCTCTCGCCGCGCGTGCTCGATTACATCGATGGCGACGACACGCTTTGGGAGCGCGCACCTCTGGAGCGCCTGGCCGCCGAGGACCAACTTTTTGCCTACAAGCATAGTGGCTTCTGGCACCCGGTAGACACTTTGCGCGACAAAACGTACCTTGAGGAGTTGTGGGCAACCGGCCGGGCGCCATGGAAACTGTGGCAATAGACGCCGCGTTCTGGCACAGCCGGAAGG
>Ga0209341_10003770_pt1 | contig 14106 bp, 10 predicted proteins | sample RifCSP13_2_FD_184020 | JGI IMG/M metagenome (GOLD analysis project Ga0209341, IMG submission 184020) | Soil microbial communities from Rifle, Colorado - Rifle CSP2_sed 13_2 (SPAdes) (version 2) | ecosystem: Environmental > Terrestrial > Deep subsurface > Rock core/Sediment | place: Rifle...
GTCAGGACGCGTGGCTCGCCGCCCTCGCCGCTCAGAACGCGCAGCCCGCCATTCCAGGTGTCGAAGACGATGTGGCCGTCGTCGCACCAGCTGCCGAGCATCCAGCCGGCGTTGGCGAAACCTCGCGCGAGCGTGACCGCCCGACCCCCGCGCGGCGAGACCTTCTTGACGGCCGATTCGGCCCAGTCGAAGTAGGCGAGCCACTCTCCGTCCGGCGAGAAGAACGGGGCCCTGCCGTTCTCCGTGCCGGGAAGCGGACGGATCTCGGTCTCGTCGAGCCGGCGCAGGCGGAGCCGGGTGTCGGCGGCCGAAGCGGCTGTTGCGTAGACGATCTGCGTGCCGTCGGGCGAGAGCGCGAGCGAGCGGCCGGGGTAGCTCTCGACGAACAGGGGTGCGTCGGCGGGGAGCGGGATTGCGAACCGCAGGATCGGAAGCTCGCGGGGGTCGGCCCCCGGGCGGAATCCGCGCACGGCAAGAGTGCCGATGCCCACGACGATCCCGAGGGCGCCCACGGCCCAGGGCAGGGTGCGGCGCCACGGCGGCTCCGGCGCGCGTGCCGGCGCTGCGGTACCGCTGTCGTCGCTACCGCCGCCAACCAGCTCGTCGAGAGCGATCCGCGCGTCGGCGATGTCGTGCAGGCGGTTTCGCGGATTGCGCTCCAGGCAGCGGCGCAGCAGCCGGCGCAGCCCAGGCGGCGCCTCCTCGGGCAGCGCGCCGAGATCGACCTCGGACTTGACCACGCCGGCCAGCACGTCGCTCACCGTCTCGCCGGCGAAGAGCTGGCGCCCTGTGAGCACTTCGAAGAGCACCACGCCAAAAGCCCAGATGTCGGCCCGCTTGTCGACCGCTTTGCCTCGCGCCTGCTCGGGCGACATGTAGGCGGCGGTGCCGAGGATGAGGCCGGCGGCGGTGCCGGTGTGGGCGAGTGTCGGAGACTGCGACAGGTCGCAGGACGCGGCGCCCGGGCCCTCCCAGGCCTTGGCGAGGCCGAAGTCGAGGACCTTGACCTTGCCGTCGGGTGTGATCTTGACGTTCGCGGGTTTGAGGTCGCGGTGGACGATGCCCTTCTCGTGCGCTTCCTCGAGGGCTTCGGCGATCTGCTTCGCGATCGCGATCGCTTCGTCGACTGGGATCGCGCCCCGCTTGAGCCGCTCCGCGAGGTCCTCGCCGGGGACGAGCTCCATGGCCAGGAAGTGCACAGCGGAGCCGCCGGCAGGCGTCGCGCTCTCGAAGCCGTAGACGTGAGCGATGTTCGGGTGGTTGAGAGAGGCCAGCAGCTTGGCCTCGCGCTCGAAACGAGCCAGGCGCTCATGGTCCTGCGCCAGCTCCGCCGGCAGCACCTTGATCGCCACGTCGCGGCCGAGCTTTGGGTCGGTGGCGCGGTAAACCTCGCCCATGCCGCCCGCGCCGACCGGCGACACGACCAGATACGGTCCGAGGCGAGTATCGGGCTGGAGCGGCAAGCTGCCGCGGATCCTACCTCACGTCCTGCAACAGCCGCGCGCGACGCGGGTCAGGCTGCGGGGCCGGTGAGCCTGAAGTGGACCGTGACGGTCATGATGACCGGCGTCGGGACGCCGTTGACGAGCGTAGGCGTGTAGACCCACTTCTTGACGGCCTCGAGCGCCGCGTCGGTGAAGAGCGGCGCGCCCTGGACCAGGTTGACGTTCACGACGCGGCCGCGCTCGCTGATCGTGGCTTCGATCACCACGATTCCCGTGAGCCGGGCCTTTGCCGCGATGTCGGGGTAGACGGGAGGCACCACGACCACCCGGCGCGGCTCGCGGACGCCGCCGCCGACTCGCACGGGCCGCACGGGAGGCGGCGGGGCCTCTGGCAACCCGCCGACGATGCCGCCCACGACGCCGCCCGGCACTCCACCCTCGACGCCGTCCGGCGAGCCCGTATCGGCACCGCCGAGGTCGAGCGCCTGCTCCGGCGTGATCTCGGTTGGCACCTCGACCGGCGCCACAAAGGCCTGCTGCTGTGGCTGCGGCTTGGGCGCCACTCGCGGCGCCGCGGCCGCGCGCGCTGCGGGGGGCGCCGGAGGCGGCGCCACCGACAGCGGCTCGACCAGGAACGCGCGCACGCCGGATTGCGGCTCCGGGATCGCGTCGGTCGTGAGCAGCGGAACCACGACGAGCGCGAACGCAGCGGCCGCGTGCAGCAGGACCGAGGCGGGCAACGTGACCGCGCGGCGGCCCTGTCCCGCAGGGTCGCTACCGGTGAGGCCGTAACCACCAAACTCGAGCGGCGGCTCCGGTCTCTTCACGTAGCCTTCTTTCGCGCCGAACGTCGGGCCCGACACCGGTACCGTCGCCGCCATGAGAAAGCCTCCTGAGTGGGTCGCTTGTAGTGATGTACGGCCCCGGGGCCCGGGATGTTCGAGCCGGCCGCGGGTGCGCCCCCAAGCCATTGACTCGTCCCGAGTTGGTTGCTAGCCTCCCCTCCGTGCAACCCCGCGAGGCGGGGACCCGTACGTTTCTTGGATGACGCGGGCGCGCGGCTTTCTCGCCCGGAGGAGACGCTGCCATGTTCAGCCGGATCGCGAACCTCTTCAAGGGGTTCCTGGGCCTGTTCATCTCGGGGCTCGAGAGACAGAACCCCAAGGCGCTGATCGAGGCCGAGAAGGAGAACCTGCGCCAGCAGATCGCGCGCTTCAACGAGAACCTGGCGGGGCACGCGGGCTTCTGCGAGCGGCTGCTGCGCCAGGTCAAGAACCTGGAGGCGCAGGAGCGCGACCTCGCCGCCAAGGCCGCCGCCAACCTCAAGGTCGGGAACCGTGCCGCGGCGGGGCAGTACGCGCTCCAGCTCAAGACCGTCAAGGAGCAGCTCGAGGAGAACCGCAGGCAGCTCGAGGCTGCCGAGGCGACCTACAAGAAGCTCGTGAAGTCCCGCGACGTCACCGTGCGCGACGCGCAGGACAAGATCGAGAAGCTGAAGCGGATGATGACCGAGACCGAGATGCTCGAGGCCCAGGCGGAGCTGCAGGAGATGGCCACCGGCATGATCGGCTCGATCGGGGGCTCGGGCGACACGCTCAACCGCGTCGAGGAATACCTGACGGAAAGGCGCGACAAGGCGGCGGGTCGGGCGCGCGTCGCTTCGTCGACGATCGACACCACCAAGGTGGAGCTGATGGAGGCCGAGGAGCAGGCGCTCGCCGACGCCGCGCTCGGCGAGTTCGCCGCCGCGTACGGGATCGACGTGCCCGCGGACAAGGCGGCCGAGGCCGAGGCCCCGGCCGCCCCGCCCGCGCGCGAGATGGGACCGGAGAAGCAGGGTTGAGCGCGATCCGTCCGAAGGGCGGACGCTGACTAGGGAGAAACGGAGCTAAGGCCGATGGAAGAGCAGCCGAAGGTCGGGCCGACCGCACTCGGGAAACTGATCCTGTTCCTCTTCGTGCTGGCATGCATCGCCGGCGCCGCCTACTACTTCCGCGACATGCTCGCCCCCGGCGGGCGCGACGGCAGCGCCCAGGTCAACATGGACGAGTTCAAGAAGGTCGAGGCGCCGGACACCAAGGGCATCACCACCGTCAGCGAGTACAAGTACGTCCCGGGCGAGAAGCTGCCGCCGGTCAAGGGCGTCTCCGCCTACAAGTGGAGCGCCACGGAGAAGGTCGTCAACTTCCCGATCAACGTCTGGATCGGGTGGCTGCCGATCGTGGCCGCCAACGGCGGCTTCTCCCCGAGCGCCGACTCGATCTTCGCCAAGAAGTACGGCTTCAAGGTGAACCTCAAGCTGATCGACGACCCGGTGGTGGCGCGCGACGCCTTCGCGGCGGGCGAGAGCCACGTGCTGTGGGGCACGCTCGACATGATGGTGCTGTTCGCGCCCGACCTGATGAAGGACTCGCGGAGCGCCCCGCGCATCTTCCAGCAGGTCGACTGGTCCTCGGGCGGCGACGGCATCGTGGTGCGTGGCAACATCGCCTCGGTCGCCGACCTCAAGGGCAAGACCGTGGTCTACGCGCAGAACTCGCCCTCGCAGTACTTCATCAACAACCTGCTGCTGAACGCGGGCGTCCAGCCCAGCACCGTCAAGCACAAGTTCACGGCCACCGCCTTCGAAGCGGCGGCCGCGTTCGTGGCAGACAAGTCGATCGACGCCTGCGTCTCGTGGGCGCCCGACATCTACAACATCCCCGAGAAGGTGAAGGGCACGCGTGTCCTCACCACCACCGCCGAGGCCAACAAGCTGATCGCCGACGTGTGGGCGGCGCGCGCCGACTTCGCCAAGGACCATCCCGAGGTGATCAAGGGCCTGGTGGCCGGGATCTTCGACGGGATGGACCGCCTGGCCGATGCCACGCAGCGCGAGAAGGCCTACCAGTGGATGGCCGAGGGCTACGGGATGCAGGCCGACGAGGTGCGCGCGATGGCGCAGGACGCGCACTCGACGAACTTCGCCGAGAACAAGGCCTTCTTCCTGAACGCCAACGACCCGGCCAACTTCGAGCGCAGCTGGAAGAACGTCACCTTCGTCTACCGCGAGCTCGGGCTCATCGACACGCCGGTGCGCTTCGACGAGGTGATGGACTTCAGCGCGCTGCAGGAGCTCGACAAGGCCGGCAGCTTCGCGCACCAGAAGGACGAGAGCCGCGCCAGCTTCGCGGCCACGAGCTACAAGAAGATCTCGGCCGAGTCGCCGATCCTGACGCAGACGATCCGCATCAACTTCTACCCCAACTCGGCGAACGTCTTCGAGCCGCAGCACGACGAGAGCGGCAAGGCGATCGCCAACACGCTCTACGACCCGAGCGTCGCCGCGACGCTCGAGAAGGTGGCGCGCCTCGTCGGGCAGTACGAGCGCGCGGTGGTGGCCGTGGTGGGCCACACCGACTCGTCGATGAAGGGCAAGGGCACGCGCTTCGAGGACGTGAAAGCGCTCTCGAGCGATCGCGCCGAGGCGGTGAAGCAGGCACTCGTCAAGAAGTACAACTTCGATCCCAACAAGTTCTCGGTCGAGGGCAAGGGCTGGGACGAGCCGGCCAACCCGGACGACCCGATGAACCAGGCCCTCAACCGGCGCGTGGAGGTGTCCGTCTACCCGCCGGAATCGAAGTGACGACGGCCGCACCGGCACCCGCCGGCGGCCCGGCGCCTCCGAGGCCCGGGCCGCCTGCCTCCGCCCACACCGGCTTCCTGCGCATCCGCGAGGAGCTGCCGGCGTGGAAGGCCTGGTTGCTCGGGCTGTTGCCGGTGCTGGCGCTCCTCGCGCTGTGGGTCTTCGTGACGACCGGCACGGCCGAGGAGCGCGTCATATCGCCGACGATCCTGCCCTCGCCGGCCGAGGTGGTGGCGTCGTTCCCGCTGCTGTGGTTCGACCGCGCGCTCACCCGCAACCTCGCGGTCTCGTTCTGGCGCGTGGTCGAGGGCTTCGCGCTCGGCGTCCTGATCTCGTTCCCGCTCGGGGTGCTGATGGGCGCCTTCACCAAGGTGAAGGGCGCCTTCACGCCGCTCACGGTGTTCGGTGCCTACCTGCCGATCCCGACGCTCGTGCCGCTGACGCTGTCGCTGTTCGGCACCGGCGAGCTGCAGAAGGTGATGTTCCTGGCGCTCGCGTTCTCGATCTACATGGTGCCGCTGTTCGTGGCCGCGGTCGACGCGGTCGACGACACCTACCTGAAGACCGCGTACACGCTCGGCGCGAGCAAGGGCCAGGCGGTGGGCCGCGTGCTGCTGCCGATCTCGTGGCCCGAGATATGGCAGGCGATGCGGCTCGGCTTCGGCGTCGGCTGGAGCTACATCCTGCTCGCCGAGATGGTGGACGTCGGCCGCGGCCTCGGCGGCATCATCATCACCTCGCAGCGGCGCGGGCCGCGCGAACACATCTACCTCGTGCTCGTCATCATCGTGTTGGTGGCGTTCGTGACGGACAAGCTGTGGGCCGCGGTCGGGCGCTTCCTGTTCCCCTACCGGGAGGCCAAGCGGTGAGCGCCCAGCCCCCGGTGATCGAGTTCAAGGGCGTCAGCAAGACCTTCAACCCCGGCCAGCCCACGCAGTTCACGGCGCTCAAGGACATCAACTTCACGATCGAGGACGTCCCGAGCTACGGCGAGTTCATCGCGATCGTCGGCCCTTCGGGCTGCGGCAAGTCCACGATCCTGAACCTGATCCAGGGCTTCTCCGACGTGTACCCGCCCTCCTCGGGCGAGGTGCTCGTGCGGGGCAAGAAGGTCACGGGTCCGGGCCGCGACCGTGGCATGATCTTCCAGAAGTACAGCTCGTTCCCGCACCGCACGGTGCTCGAAAACGTGAGCTTCGGCCTGGAGCTCAACCAGCACGAATTGAAGCTCGGCCGCTCCGAGCGGCGGGCGCGCGCGTGGGAGTGGATCAAGCGGGTCGGTCTCGCCGGGCACGAGCACAAGTACCCGCACCAGCTCTCGGGCGGCCAGCAGCAGCGGGTCGCGATCGCACGCTCGCTGGTGCTGAAGCCTCAGATCATCCTGATGGACGAGCCGTTCTCGGCGCTCGACGAGCCAACGCGAATCGAGATGCAGCGGCTGATCATGGACCTGTGGCACGAGGTGGAGTCGACGGTCATGATCGTCACGCACTCGATCGCCGAGGCCGTGTACCTGGGTGACCGGGTGTGGGTCATGGCGGCGGGGCCGGGCCGGATCGCCCACGAGTTCAGGGACGTGATCCCGAAGACGCGCGAAAGCGACCCGCTCGCCGTTCAGGAGACTGCGGCCTTCAAGAACGCCGTGAGGGAAGTGGGGGAGGCCTTCAGCAAGGTCGAGGCGCGAAAGTGAGGCGGAGCTGACGATGGCCGGCGAGCCGATGTCCTACTGGGACTACGTGAAGGCCGCCTTCTGGAAGCCCGTCCGCTCGCGCGTGCTCGGTGCCATGCCGCTCACCCAGATGCTGCTCGTGTCCTTCGGCCTCGCGGGCTTCGTCAACCCCGGCTTCTGGCTGCTGGGCCTCGCGGGGATCGTCGCCTTCGTGGGCGGCCGCTCGGCGAGCGAGCGCTTCCAGAAGCTGATCGAGGGCGAGCGGCTGCTGGCACGCTCCGGGAACGCCGAAGACCGGATGAAGGCGGCGTACGACCGGCTGCAGCCGGCGTCGCAGGGCCGTTATCGCGCGCTCGTGGTGGTGTGCCGGGAGGTGCTGGGCCTCGGCGCCTCCGCCGGCGAGGGCGGCCTCGGCGACTTCCGCGCCGGAAACCTGAACCAGATGCTGTGGCTGTTCCTGCGCCTGCTCGCCTCGCGCGAGTCGATCACGGACACGATCGCGCGCGTCGACCGCCGGCAGCTCGAGAGCGGCCTCGAGAGCTTGAAGACCCGGCTCGCGGCGGCCGGCGATCCCGAGGGTGCCCTCGCGCGCTCGCTGCGGGCGACGCTCGAGATCCAGGAGAAGCGCCTCGCGAACCTCGACAGCGCGAGCAACAGCCTCGCGGTGATCGACGCCGAGCTCGAGCGCATCGAGCAGCAGGTGCGCCTGGTGCGCGAAGAGAGCGCCGTGAGCCGCTCGCCCGAGGCGCTCTCGGCCCGCCTCGACGCCGTCTCCTCGACGCTCAGCGAGACCTCGCGCTGGATGGACCAGCACTCCGATCTGATGTCCGACATGACCTCGCTCGACCTCGACGCGAGCAGCCTGCCCTCGCTGCCGCGCACGCCGGGTGAGCCGCCCCTCGAGCCGCAGGAGCCGGAGGAACCGGAGGAACCGCAGCCAGCGCGGCCGCCGCGTCCGCGGGTGGGGCAGAGGCAACGCTGATGGCCGAAGCGATCCGCTTGCCGGCGTGGGCCGAGGAGATGCGCCAGGTATTCAAGGCCGGCGCCACCAGCCAGTTCGTGCTGCATGGCAACGTGTTCGACCTCGTGCCGGCGCCTTCAGGAAAGGGCGGGACCGGTTTCGTCGCGCTCAGCGAGTTCCTGACGGGCACGATGTTCCAGCCCTTCGACGTGGTGGTGCGCTACGACCGCGGCCGCGGCGTGCGGATCGAGCCGCCCGACCCGTCGAAGGACGGCGCCTACAAGGGTGTCGAGGAGGTGTTCCGATTCCTGCGCGGGGTCGACGCCTTCCGCGGGGCGCCCGCGGCGCTCGACGCCGTGGCCGAGAAGATGGAGAAGCTGGACCTGCGCGACCAGCTCCCGCGCGACCCCAAGCGCGCCCTCGAGATCGTCGACCGGGTGCTGGCCTTCGCGCGCCGCCGCACGAAGCTCCAGGACGGCAAGTCGCTGGCGAGCCCGCTCAAGGTCGCGGTGATCCTCGACTACGCGCACTTCATCGCACCGCAGGGCGACCCGATCTACGTCGCCGACCTGAGCCAGACGCTGATCCAGATCCAGGAATGGGCCGCGAACCCCGAGGTGACGAGCGCCTTCGTCGCCACCGTGCTGATCACCGAGAACCTGGCCGACCTCAATCGCAGCCTGGTCGAGTCGCCGTACAGCGCGAAGATCAGGGTGCCGCTGCCGGGCGCCGACGACATCCACGAGTTCGTGCGCGAGCTCGTGCCCGACGTGAAGGAGTTCGAGAAGGCCTCCGAGGTGACGCGCGAGGTGCTGGCCGAGAAGCTCGTGGGCCTGTCGCGGGTCTCGGTGCGTACGCTCGTGAAGCGCGCGCTCACGAGCGGCGAGCGCATCACCGGCGCCTACCTCACGCGCATGAAGAAGGAGCTGATCGAGAAGGAGGCCGCGGGGCGCCTCGAGTTCCTCGAGTCGACGCGCACGCTCGACGACGTGGCGGGCCACGACGAGGCCAAGGCCTGGCTGCGCGAGGACGCGGTGCTGCTGAAGCGCGGGCGCACGATGGCGATCCCGATGGGGTATCTGCTCACCGGCCGCATCGGCACCGGCAAGACCTACCTCGTCGAGTGCCTCGCGGGCGACATCGGCATCCCCTGCGTCGAGATGAAGAACTTCCGCGAGAAGTGGGTGGGCGCCACCGAGGGCAACCTCGAGAAGGTGTTCTCGATCCTGCACGCGCTCGGGCAGGTGATCGTGTTCGTGGACGAGGCCGACCAGATGACGGGCAAGCGCGGCGGAGGAGACTCGGACTCCGGTCTCTCGGGGCGCGTCTACGGCATGCTCGCGAAGGAGATGTCGGACACGAAGAACCGCGGCAAGATCGTGTGGATCTTCGCGACCTCGCGGCCCGACCTGGTCGAGGTGGACCTGAAGCGCCAGGGCCGGCTCGACGTCCACATCCCGCTCTTCCCGCCCGGCGACGCCGCGGGCCGCGCCACGCTCTTCGCCGCGATGGCGCGCAAGCTGAAGCTCCCGATCAAACCCGAGGAGCTGCCACCGCTGCCCGACAACGACCAGCTCGGCGGCAACGAGATGGAGGGGCTGCTGGTCCGCGCCCTGCGCGTTCACGAGTCGGGGAAGGACCTCGAGGAGCGCGGCAAGGGCCAGGCGAAGCCGCTGCGGGCTTGCATCGAGGCGGCGATCGCGGACTTCCGGCCCTCGGCCCACGTCGAGCGGCTCGAGCTCATGGATCTCCTCGCCGTGAAGGAGTGCACCGACACGCGCTTCCTGCCGGAACGCTTCCGCAAGCTGAGCCTGGCCGAGGTCAACGCCCGCATCGAGACGCTGAAGGCCGCGGTCGGGGAGTAGCGGAGGCCATCCGTTGAGCGACGACGCCGCGCGCCCCGATCCTGCCGAGCTCCAGGACGCGCTGCACGTGTTCGGGGAGTACCTGTCGGACAAGGTCGCCCCGCTCATGGCGCTCGACGCCATCAGCTTCCTGATGGGGCTGCAGCCGGCGTTCGTGGCCCAGCAGATCGTGAACTGGTGCGTGCGGCAGGTCGAAATCCAGGGGGGTGCCCTGGCGCTCGGCGAGCTGCTGTTCCACTCCGCCCGCAAGATCCACATGATGGGCGACTTCGAGCTGATCGGCGCTGCCGAGCTCGACGCGTACCTGCGGGCGCTGGGTCCCCTGCTCCTGGAAGCCTGCCCGGCGGAAGGGCGCGAGCAGCTCGCGCTCGGGCTCTCACGGCTGGACGAATCCCGACAGGCGCTCGCCAGCAAGGTCGAGATCGTCCACCGCCAGTCGGGCGCCCCCGAGCCGGTCGCGCGCGCGGCGGCAGCGAGCGCGCAGCAGGCGGCCGAGGCGGCGCCGCGGGTGCTCTCGGCGATCGTGCAGGGCCTTGGCCGCCTGCCGCTGTTGCTGCAGCGGCTCGAGCAGGTCGCCCTGCCCCCGGCCAACGCGGCGGCCGCGCCCGACTCGAGCTCGCGGCCGGCCCCGCAGGGCGCTGCGCCTGCGGCGGGCCGGACCGCGCTCGTGGCGGACGCGGTGCTCGAGGCCTCGCTGCAGGCGAAGGACGGGGCCGAGCTGCAGCAGTACCTCGACCGCATCCGTGGGCTCGGCATCGTCGGCGGGACGGACGAGATGTTCCGGGCGCTCGGCCGCAGCGTGTCGGGCTGGACGCTCCCCACCATGCCCGACCTCCCGCCACTCCCCGAAGGCGGCCAGGTGAGCGCGATGCGTCGGATGATCGCGCTCGCCGACGAGCCGGGGGAGGCCGGCCGGCGCTTTCGCGAGATGGTCCACGCCGCGATCGAGCAGTTCAACGAGGGCTCGTACGGCCGGTCGCTGAAGATGTTCGAGCTCGCGCGCCAGATGGTCGCGGAAGGCCAGGTGAAGGCGGCATTCATCGAGCCGATGGTCGCCTCCGGCCACGAGTACCTGGCGGAAGAGCGGATCCGCAAGCTGGCCGAGCGACCCGAGAGCCACTTCTTCCTGCGCCCGGTGCTGGGCTTCTTCCGGGCCTACGCGCCGGAGCGGCTGCTGGACGAGCTGCAGCAGGAGCAGCGGCGCGACCGCAGGCGGCAGTTCCTGAACCTGCTCGAGGCGCACGGCGCGCCCGCGCGCGTGGCCGCGTGGGAGAGGCTGCAGGCGGACCGCGACGGCAGCACGGCCGGGCTCTTCTTCGTGCGCAACGTCGTGCACCTGCTGCGGACGATCCCGCGCTCCGCGGAGACGACGTGGCCGGTCGACGAGGAGATCGACGCCGTGGCGCCGTTCATCGAGCCCGGGCAGCCGTTGTTCCTGGTCAAGGAAGCGCTGCAGTACCTGCAGGCCACACGCCAGCCCCGGGCGGAAGGGCACCTGCTGGCGCAGTTCCGGGCCGTGGAGCGGGCGATCCAGATGCTGCCTGCGTCGGCCGAGGACCGGCCCGTGCTGCTCGTCCATCTGGACCGGACCGCGGCGACGCTCGCGCGCTTCGCGAGCCCACGCGCGTGGGCGGCCCTCGTCGAGCACGCGCTCGCCCGGCACGCCTCCTCCGGGGACACGCTGTCGCGCCTCGCCGAGCTCTCGAACCAGGACCTGTCGCCAGCGCCGGCGGTGGTCGCGACGCTCGTCGAGGCGGTCGAGGAGAACCTGCCGCGCGGCATGCTCGGCGGGCTCGCGCGGGGACGCGAGGGTGTCCTCACCTGCCTGGTCACGGCGCTCGCCTCGACCCGCGCGACGGAGGCGGTCGAGCTACTCGAGAGCATCGCCTCGCGCTTCGGCAACCAGGGGTTCGGCCGCGAGGCGCAGAAGGCGCTGGCGGCCATGGGGCGGGCCGCGGAGACGCCCGCCGCCCCGCCGTCGTTCTCGGGCGACCTCGATCTCTTCGGCCTGCCCAACCTGCTGCAGAACCTCTCCGAGCTCGGCAAGACGGGCACGCTCAACCTGCTGGACGAGAAGGGCCGGCCCGTGGCGAGCCTGCGCCTCGAGGACGGTGCCATCCGGGGCGCCCAGTGCGGGGCGCGGCGGGGCAGTGAGGCGCTCTACCAGCTGATCGAGCGTCCATTCACGGCGACGTTCGCCTTCGTTCGCGGGCGAAAGGCGGAGACGGGAGACGGGGAGAGGCTACCGGTCACGCAGCTGCTGGTCGAGGGCGTGCGGCGCCACGGCGAGCTCCAGCGCGCCCTCACACTCGTCCCGGAGGACTCGGCGCTCGAATCCACCGGGAAGAGCCCCTCGACCGTGCCGGACGAGCCGGACTACGACTTCGTGGTGAAGCTGTGGCAGAAGGTCTGCGACGGTGCCTTGCCGCGCGAGGTCGAGGAGGCGCTCCCGGTCGACTCGTACCGCGTGTTCCACTGCCTCACGCACTGGGTCGAAGAGGGTGCGTTGCGCCTGCGCCCGCTCGCGGCGTAGCCGCCGCTCAGAAACGCAGGATCAAGCCAGCGCGGGCTTCGGCCTGCGAGAGCTCCGAGCCCGTCGTTCGGATCAGGCACCCGCTGTCAGAGTCGCAGAAGCTCCGGCTGTCGCTGTCGAGCACGGTGAAGAAGCCGCGGCCCTCGAGCCGGATGCCGAAGTGGCGCCCGAGCCAGAGCTTGACGCCGGCGCCGAACGAGGCCGAGAAGCGCGTCTCGTCGCTGAGGCCGGAAGGCTCGGGTAGCAGGCGTGTGAGGCCCAGACCGACCGCGACGAAGGGCCGCGCTCGCGCGTCGTCGTCGCCGAACAGGTAGGTCCCGCCGAGCTGCCAGGTCTCGAGCGCGAGGTCGAAGACGGGAGCGCCGGTGAAGAGGGCCGCCGTCTGCAGCTGCGTGTCCTGGCGCGCGTACAGGAGCTCGATCTCGCCCTCGCCGACCCGGTAGCCCAGGTGCACCCCGAACGCCGCGGCGTCGTCCACCTCGACCTCGACGCTCGACTGGCCGCCGGCTCCGGTCCCCGGGGCCGCTTGCAGGCTGCCGCCGAAGCGATAGCCGACCATCGGCGTGATCTCGATCGACTGGCCGCGTGCGCCCGCGGGCAGGGCCGTGAGCAGCAGAGCCGCAAGGCCACGAAATCTCATCCTGCCATTGTAGAATGCCCCCCCACCAAGGAAGGGACGATGGCCAAGAAAGACCGGCCCCTGAAGAAGCTCTCGCCAAAGAAGCGCCTCCGCCGCATCGGCGAGCTCGTCGAGCCGTTCCGGGTCACGAGCGGGAAGCGCTTCCGCCTGCGCGACTACGATCCCGACGACACCCGCGGCCTCGTGTCCAAGGAAGAAGCCCAGGAGTACCTGAAGACGGGTGTCGCGCTCCTGGCCGAAATGCAGGACAAGCTCTACGCGCAGGACCAGTGGGGCGTGCTGCTGATATTCCAGGCGATGGACGCGGCGGGCAAGGACGGCGCCATCAAGCACGTGATGTCCGGCGTCAACCCGCAGGGCTGCCAGGTGTTCGCCTTCAAGGCGCCCACCTCGGAGGAGCTCGACCACGACGCCCTGTGGCGCACGTCGAAGTCGCTGCCCGAGCGCGGCCGGATCGGCATCTTCAACCGCTCGTACTACGAGGAGGTCCTGGTCGTGCGCGTGCACCCGGAGATCCTCGAGAAGCAGAAGCTGCCGCGCTCGCTCGTCACGAAGCGGGTCTGGGACGAGCGTCTCGAGGACATCCGCGCGTTCGAGCGCTATCTCTCCCGCCAGGGCTTCCTGATCGTGAAGTTCTTCCTGAACGTGTCGAAGAAGGCGCAGAAGGAGCGCTTCCTGGAGCGGCTCGAGGAGCCGGAGAAGCACTGGAAGTTCTCGCTGGCCGACGCCCAGGAGCGCAAGCACTGGCGGGCGTACATGGACGCCTACCAGGACGCGATCGCAAAGACGGCGACGAAGGACGCGCCCTGGTACGTGGTGCCGGCGGACAAGAAGTGGTTTGCGCGGCTCGTGGTGGCGGGCGCCATCTACGAGGCGCTCGCGAAGCTGAAGCTGCGCTACCCGGAGGTCGGCCCGGAGAAGAAGAAGGAGCTCGCCGCGGCGCGGGCCGCGCTCATGGGCGAGGCGAAGTCGGCCGTACGCGACAAGAGGCGCCCGGTCGCGAAGACGCGCGTGGTCGCGAAGAGGCGCTCTCTCTCGCGGTCGTCCACGCGCACGCGCCCTGCCACGATGGCGCCCCCCGCGCCCGCCGAGGAGCTGGCTGCAGATACGGGAGCGACCGCGGCCGACGAGAGCTAGGCCGCGATCGCGGCCGTGGCGGGCTCAGCGAGCTCGCGCCGGATCCGGAAGCGCTCGGCGTTCTTCGGCAGCAGGTGGATGTCACGCGCCAGGCCGAGCGCCGCAAGGCCGCGGATCGCGAGCCAGGTCAGGTCCAGCTCCCAGCCGAAGCCGTGGCGTGCCGAGCGCTGGAAGGCGTGGTGCGTGTTGTGCCAGCCCTCGCCCCAGGCCACGAGGCCGACCCACCAGAGG